>Ga0210014_1002803_pt1 | contig 11936 bp, 12 predicted proteins | sample CryGeymeta201519_FD_183983 | JGI IMG/M metagenome (GOLD analysis project Ga0210014, IMG submission 183983) | Groundwater microbial communities from Crystal Geyser aquifers in Utah, USA - Crystal Geyser metaG 2015-19 (SPAdes) (version 2) | ecosystem: Environmental > Aquatic > Deep subsurface >...
AAGGGAGGGTAATAGCATTCCGACCCTTGGGTTGGAATTGAGCCCACCCACCTGCTGAATAGCCGGGATAATCAAGGCAGGGCTTTTAGGGTAAATAAATTTTAAAATGGGAACTGATTATCTAAAAAATTTTAATTTCTATTTTTGGTTTTATTTTACTGGCTCGCGGAGACCGGTTGATTTTAGTTGAATTAATAAACTAACAAACTAATTAACTAATAAACTAATAACTGGTCTCCAAGACCAGTTTTTTGTTTTTTAAAAATTTCATATGAAGGGAGGTAAGAAGGATGGAACGCAAGTGGCGATGCCGAAGGTGTAATAAGACAATGTTAATTAAAGTTGATCTGAATAAACCCCGAAAAATCAGATGCAGATGCGGCTATGAAAACAAAGTTGAAAAAGAAAGAAACGGTAGAATAACAATTAATTAATTATTCTAACAAGGGAGAAGCAACTCTCCCTTTCTTTTTTGGTCGGGGTACCCAGATTTGAACTGGGACTAAATCCACCCCATGGACTCGTGCTACCATTACACTATACCCCGTAGCTCCGCCACGGGCGGAGAAATTCGAAATCCGAAGCACGAAATTCGAAACTATCGGTTTGGAATTTTGAATTTTATAATTTGGGATTTATTTAGGATTTAGGATTTTGAATTTAGGATTTACCCTTTGATAGGGCTTTGATACATCTGGTGCAAGCCAAAACCCGCTTGCCATTCGGCAACCGGGCTTTTTGTAAATTCGGGTATTTTCTTTTTTTTGGCGTTGGGTTATACTTACCGCGAAGCTTTTTTCTGGCTTGGCGGACGATTGAACCCTTACCACAAATAGAGCACTTGCGCATACATAAACAGTATATAATATCAAATTTTAGGTAGCAAGTGCTGGCTACGAAATACGAAATTTTTACGAAAGTACGAAATTTGCTGTTTTCGTAATTTCGTACTTTTTCGTATTTCGTAGAATAATTATGGAAATCGTTTCTCTAAAATTATTTTTATACATTACAATCGTTCTCTCGGCCACTTTTCATGAGTATAGCCATGGCTTTATTGCCTACAAACTTGGCGATTCCACTGCCAAAGATGCCGGCCGTTTGACTTTAAACCCTTTGGCGCATTTGGATTTAATGGGAACAATCATTATTCCTCTTTTTTTGTTGTTTTACGGCGGAGTGTTTTTGGGCTGGGCAAAGCCCGTGCCTTATAATCCTTATAATTTAAAAGACCAGAAATACGGCTCGCTCAAAGTGGGCATTGCCGGACCAGGAGCCAACTTACTAATTGCCTTAATTTTGGGAATTTTTTTGAGGATAGCATTAGCTGGTATTTTCGGAAGTTTTGCCTCGGAATTCTTTTTAGAAGCCGTAGCTTTAATTGTCTATATAAATATTTTCTTGGCTCTTTTTAATTTAATTCCTTTCCCGCCGCTTGACGGCTCAAAAGTGTTGATGGATTTGTTTCCTAAAAGCCGGTACGCGATGGCGCAATTCGGTTTTTGGGGCATTTTTCTGGCTTTTGTTTTGGCTTTTTTCATTTTATCGCCGCTAGCCAAATTTCTTTTCTGGCTGATTACCGGCAGTAGTTTTGGATTTTAATATTGACAAACCCTCCATTATTTTGATATTCTATATAAATCCTCGTTGGATTTTTATTTTTGATTTTAAAGTGCCCACTATCCGTCAATTAATTAAAAAAGGAAGAAAGAAAAGCGCTAAAAAAACCAAAGCGCCGGCTTTAAGTTTTTATTTCAACCCCTTAAAAAACAGACCGGTTTATTCGGAATCGCCTTTTAAGCGGGGAGTCTGTTTAAAGGTTTTCACCACCACTCCCAAAAAACCAAATTCAGCCCTCAGAAAAATTGCCCGAGTCCGTTTGACCAACGGGATGGAAGTAACAGCTTATATTCCTGGTATCGGCCATAGCTTACAAGAGCACTCCATAGTTTTGCTTCGCGGCGGTCGGGTAAAAGATTTGCCGGGCGTAAAGTACCATATTGTCCGGGGAATTTTAGACACAGCCGGAACCGAAGGCCGAAAACAAGAAAGAAGCAAGTATGGAGTAAAGAGACCAAAATAATCGAACATGCGGAAAAAGCGCAAATACAAAAAAACTCATAAACCTGATGTTCAATACGATAATATCGCCGTTGCTCGGTTTATTAATTATTTAATGAGAAAAGGCAACAAATCGACAGCCGAGAAGATTCTTTATGAAACTTTTGGAAATATCCAAAAAGAAACCAAAACTGAGCCGCTTGAGGTCTTTCAAAAAGCCATTGAAAACGCCTCGCCGCTCCTTGAGGTGTTTTCCCGCCGGATTGGCGGAGCCAATTATCAAGTACCTCGGGAAGTCAGGCCGGAAAGAAGATTCTTTTTGGCTTGCAACTGGATTATTCAGGCGGCCCGCTCCCGTAAAGGCAAGCCAATGGTAACTAAATTAGCTGAAGAAATAATTGCCGCTTCCAAAAACGAAGGAGCGGCCATTAAAAAGAGACAAAATATCCATAGAATGGCGGAAGCCAACAGAGCGTTTGCGCATTTTGCGAGATAAGAGTATGCGTATTTATCCTTTAGAAAAATATCGCGATATCGGCATCATCGCTCATATTGATGCCGGAAAAACCACCGTTACCGAACGGGTTCTTTTTTATACCGGTATTTCTCATCGGATTGGCGAGGTTCATGAAGGCCAGGCAATTATGGACTGGATGGAACAGGAAAAAGAGCGGGGCATTACGATTACGGCTGCCGCTACCACCTGTTTCTGGACCCCCACTTATCTTTTGAGAGCAGCAGAAGATGATTCTGAAAAACAAAAAATTCGCCAGGCTCATGAGCATCGGATTAATATTATTGACACGCCGGGCCATATTGATTTTACGGTTGAGGTTCAGCGTTCTCTAAGAGTGCTTGACGGTGCGGTTGTGGTTTTTGACGGGGTCGCCGGGGTAGAGCCTCAGTCAGAGACGGTTTGGCATCAGGCAGATAAATTCAAAGTCCCCAGAATTTGTTTTATTAATAAATTGGACCGGTTGGGTGCCAGTTTTGAAAATTCTTTCCGTTCAATTCAAGAAAAACTTAATCCCAGTGCAGTGGTTATTCAAATACCAATTGGGCTGGAGTCAAACTTTGAAGGAGTGATAGATTTAATAACAATGAAAGCTTTTTATTTTGAAGGCGAGCACGGTGAAAAAATCATTGAGAAAGAAATACCTAAAGAGTTAAAAGTTAAAAGTGAAAAGTTAAAAGTCTTCTTAATAGAGAAAATTGCCGAGACCGATGAGGAGTTGACGCATAAATATTTAGAAGGGAAAAAAATTACCGAAGATGAACTCCGTCGAGCCCTAAGAAAGGCTACTATCAACAGCGAACTGATTCCAGTGCTTGGCGGCTCAGCTTTAAAAAATAAAGGAATTCAATTACTGCTCGACGCGGTTTTAGATTATTTGCCTTCGCCGGTTGATTTGAGAGTCATTAAACCCATTAAAGGCATTCATCCCAAAACCGAAGAAGAGATTATTCGTCAGCCAGATGATAATGAACCGTTGGCGGCTTTAGCTTTTAAGGTTGCCACTGACTCCTATGTGGGCAGTTTAACTTATTTTCGGGTTTATAGCGGCATCCTTAAAAGAGGCACTTATGTTTTAAATTCAAGTACCGGTAGCCAGGAGCGAATCGGTCGAATCGTCAGAATGCACGCCAATCATCGGGAAGAAGCTGAAGAAATGTATAGCGGCGACCTTGGCGCCATTGTCGGCTTAAAAAACACTTCTACCGGCGATACTTTATGCGACCCCAACAACCCCGTTATTTTGGAAAAAATCACCTTTCCGGAACCGGTTATTTCTGTTAGAATTGAACCTAAGACCAAGGCTGACCAGGAAAAATTATCCATTGCCATGCACCGCCTGGCTGAGGAAGACCCGACTTTCAGAATTTCCGGCGACCTTGAGACTGGCGAGACGATTATTTCCGGAATGGGCGAACTTCATTTAGAAATTATCATTGACCGGACAAAAAGAGAGTTTGGCGTCGAGGCCGATATCGGCCGGCCTCAGGTGGCTTATAAGGAAACAGTCACTTCTGAATCTGAAGCTGAAGGTAAGTATATCCGGCAGTCTGGCGGCCGGGGACAGTACGGTCATGTCTGGTTGAAAATCAAGCCGTTGGAACGGGGAAAAGGATTTATGTTTGTTAACAAAATAAAAGGCGGCATTATTCCTCAGGAATTCATTCCGGCAGTAGAAAAAGGCGTCAAAGAGGCCTTAAGCAAGGGAATTTTAGCTGGCTATTCTATCACTGATATTGAAACAACGCTTTATGACGGCTCTTTTCATGAAGTTGATTCTTCAGAGATTGCTTTTAAAATTGCCGGCGCCATTGCTCTACAAGAGGCGGCCAAAAGAGCCAAGCCAGTGATTTTAGAGCCGATTATGAAAATTCAGGTTATTACTCCCTTGGAGTTTTTAGGTGATGTTACCGGCGATTTAAATGCCAAACGCGGCCGGATTGAATCGATTGTTGACCGGCTTAATGTTAAAGTGATTGACGCCAAAGTGCCTTTGGCGGAAATGTTCGGTTATGCCACTAAACTCCGCTCCATGACCCAGGGCCGGGGAACCTTTACCATGGAATTTGACCGCTATGAGGAAGTGCCAAATAATATTGCGCAAATGATTATTGAAGGCAAGAAATAAATATGGAATATATCATTGATGCCACAAATAAACCACTTGGCCGACTGGCTTCGGAGCTCGCCGTAATTTTGCAAGGAAAGAAAAATCCAAAATACCAGCCCCGGCTGGAAGGCGAGGACAGAGTGATTGTTAAAAACATTAACAAAATGACCGTTACCGGTAAAAAATTTAAACAAAAAATTTATTATCGTCATACTACCCAAATCGGTCACCTAAAAGAGAGGACCCTGCAAATGATTTGGGAGAAAAAAGGACCAGCTGAAGTTTTGCGCCGAGCCGTAATGGGGATGCTGCCAAAAAATAAATTAAGAGCAAAGAGAATAAAGAAATTAATTATAGAATCTATCCTTTAAAAATGGCAGAGAAAAAAGAAGTTAAGCCCCGTAAACTCAAACTAGTTGAGTTACGGGGTAAGGTAAAAACTAAAAAGACAGAGAAAAAAGAGAAAACAGTAAAAGCAGCTAAGAAGATTGAGAAGGAGCGTTACTTTGAGGCGATTGGCCGTCGGAAAACCGCCATAGCCAGGGTCAGACTTTATACCAAGAAAATCGGTCTAGAGGTCAATGAGCAGGATTTTCAAAAATATTTTCCAATTTTGCGGCTTCAGAAAAAATTAACAGCTCCCTTAGAAAAGATGAAAATTACCGATAAATTGGGAGCGGTGATAAGGGTCAAAGGCGGAGGATTTAATGCTCAGGCAGAAGCTATTAGTCTTGGCATTGCCAGAACTTTAGTGAAATTTAACCCTGATTTTAAAAAGCGACTGCGCCGCTTTGGCTATTTGACCCGCGACTCCCGAATGGTTGAACGGAAAAAATACGGCCTAAAGAAGGCAAGGCGAGCGCCGCAATGGAAGAAACGGTAAAATAAAAAAAATGGTTTCTCCAAAACTTATCATCGGTCTTCTAATCTTTATTCTTTCCATTCATATCCTCGCCACTATTTACTATTGGTATTGGACCGTTAGCTGGCTTGATATGCCAATGCATTTTCTCGGTGGCTTCTGGGTAGCGATGGCTTACTTTTGGCTTCGCCAAAAGACGCGGATAAACGCAGATCAAGACGCGGATAAACGCGGATATATCAGCTCCGCGTTGCCGACAATAGTCGGCTGTTTATCTTTTGTGGCTTTAGTTGGTGTTTTATGGGAATTTTCTGAGTTTTTTTATGATATTTTTATTTCAGTAAAGGGTTATTCAGGAATCGCTCAACAGGGAGTAGCTGATACAATGTCAGATTTATTTTTTGACCTTTTAGGCGGCTTGATATTTTTAGTTATTTATAAATTTCAAATTAAAATTCGGCAAAACGAAGACCATTTTCTTGAATAAAATAAAAACGATCTAGTCCCGATTCATAATGGAAATTGAAAACTTCCTCAAAAAGAGTATATTTATTTATCGGCAATCGGTCATCAATTTCAATAAAATCTGCGTATGCGGAACCGGCGGAACCGATATATTCTACTAACAGATGGTGGGAATCTTTATACCAAAAAATATTTTTAACAGCGAATCCTTCATAAAAATTTAAGCTAATTACTTCACCAGCTTTTTTCTGAATGCCCCTTTGATAATCTTCCAAAAAATAGATATTCAATTTTCCATTTCTATCCAAAAAAGCAATTTTTTTATTGTCCGGAGAAAAAACAAATTTTTCAGCCGAATGAGCGATTTGGTTAAAATTTCGACTCATCTGGTCAAAAAGATAGAGACCGCCATCTTTAGTCAGGAAAGCTATTTTATTACCGAAAGCATTAATCTCTGATGGTTCTTGATTAATCAATTGGCTTGCCCCGTAACTCAACTGAGTTGAGTTTACGGGGCTTGATAATTCAACAGCAAAATTCTCGGTTTTTACTGTTAAGCTAAAAGAAGCCAAGTAATAGTTTTGAGTTTTGAGTTTTGAGTTTTGAGTTTTTTTAATATAGTAAAGATTAGGACTTTTGATTGTCCAGCTAAGGACCGGTTCTTTAACAATGGTCTCTAACTTGAGACGATTAGTGTCTAAAAGATAAAGAAAGCCTTTTTTATCTTTAATAATTAACCTGCTTGATTCAAGAGGATGAAAAGCAATTTCTGTAATATTCATTTTCTGAAGATTATTTAGGGTCGCATTGATATTAAGAGCTTTTGAAAGATTGTTGAGTTCATAAAGATAGTAAATTTGATTTTTTGAATCTTGAACAATTATTTTGTTATTGTCTTCGCTCCACTGGATAAATTCATCGCCTTTTAATTTGGTTGGCGAAGCTAAAGATTCTTGAAAAAAATAAAGATTTTCTTTATTTTTAAACACAATTTTTTGCTGGGAGCTGAGCCAGAAATTATCAATGGTTTTAGAGACGGCTATGGGTTTCTTTTCAATTTTTTCAGGGATTAGAATTATTTTAAGAGTTTCCGTTACTAAACCCGACTTAACAACCGCATTTTTCGTCCAAGCCAAATAACCATCTTTTTCAACTTTAAGTCTATAAGTTTTTGGTGAAAGATTGGTGATTAAGGTGCCGCTCTGAATCAATCCGGACTTATCTTTAAAGACCTTACCGTCAATTTTTATCAATACTCCCTTTGGCCTGGCTTCAATAAAAATCGCGCCGGTTTTTTGGAATTTAATTGAGCAATTTAACAATTTAACAATTTTGCAATTCTCTGTAACTATCCGCCAGCCCTGAGAATAAGAAACTACTCCGAGACCAGCGATGATAAAGAGAAAAATAAAACTATAAAATAAAATTCGGCGGTTTTTTAGAGTCATATAAAATAGAAGCGAAACTATGCGAAAGACTACGCGAATTTTCGCGAAATTTCGCGTTGATATTCGCAATTTTTCGCTTCTATAAAATAATATACCTCCAACTTGAATTTTTCAATAAAATCTGTACTATTTGAAGTAATGGCAAAATTTATTATTCAAGGCAGAAAATCATTAAAAGGAGAAATCGCTGTTTCGGGCTCAAAAAATGCCGCTTTAAAAATCTTTCCGATAGCCCTTTTAACCCGGGAACCTATCAGGGTCTCTAATGTTCCGGAAATAGAAGATGTTTTTAGAGCTCAAGAGATGCTTGTTAGTCTTGGTGGAGAAGTAAAGAAAGTAAAAGACGGAGTTTTTGAAATTAAATTTAAAAGTCAGAAATGTCTTGACTTACCAGCGAATTTGGTAAATAAATTTCGGGCTTCCATTATGTTTGTCGGACCAATGTTGGCAACCTGCGGAGAAGTCAACTTTCCTCATCCCGGCGGCTGCGTGATTGGCGCCGGAGCCCGGCCGATTGATTTGTTTTTGGATGGTTTTCAAAAGATGGGCGCCAGAATAGAGATCCTTCGACACGGCTCAGGACAAGATTATTATCATTTAACTGCTAAAAAATTAAAAGGCGCCAATATCTTTTTCTCAAAAATCAGCGTCACCGCCACTGAAAGTTTGATGACGACCGCCTGTTTTGCCAAGGGAGAAACAATTTTGAAAAATTGTGCCATGGAACCGGAAATTGTCAGTTTGGCAGAATATCTTAACAGCGGCGGCGCCAAAATAGAGGGAGCCGGAACCTCCAATATTAAAATTAAAGGCATAAAAAGATTAAGAGGCAGGGAATATAAAATTATTCCCGACCGCATTGAAGCCGGGACTTTTGCTATGCTGGCAGCTGCTTCAAACAGCGGCGAAGTTTTAATAAAAAATTGCCGACCCGGCCATTTAGAAGCCCTTTGGACTCTATTTGACAAAATAGGGGTAAATTATGTATTAAGTAAAAACAGTATCAGAATAAAACCTTCAAAAAAATTATCGGCTTGCGACGTTACCACTCACGAGTACCCGGGATTTGCCACTGATCTTCAGTCTCCTTATACTGTACTAATGACCCAGGCTTATGGTTCCAGTTTAATTCATGAAACCATTTATGACCGCAGATTGCTTTTTACTGATATGTTGACGCAGATGGGCGCTAATATTATAATGGCTGACCCTCATCGGGTAGTAGTAAGCGGTCCCACAAAACTTTATGGTCGGCAATTAGCCAGTCCTGATTTGCGGGCCGGCGTGGCTCTTATTATGGCTGCCTTAATCGCTTTTGGAAGAACGGAAATTGATAATATTTATCAGATTGACAGGGGATACGAAAGATTGGATGAACGCCTGAGAAATCTCGGGGCTGATATTAAAAGAGTGAATTAAAATGCTACGAAATACGAAATGAATACGAAAATACGAAAACACAAAAAGTAATTTCGTATATTCGTACTAAATTCGTAATTCGTAGAGAAAGCGAAGCGACCCATGTTTACTCGTAAAATTGGCATTGATTTGGGAACTACTACCACTATCGTCTTTGTGCCGGGACGCGGATTTATCATTAATGAACCAACGATTGTAGCTTTAAGCTTACCTGATAATTCAGTTTTGGCGGTTGGCAAAGAAGCCAAAGAAATGGTTGGCCGGACACCGGCTGACATCGCGCCTTATAAACCGCTAAAAGACGGAGTGATTGCTGATTATTATATTACCAAGGCGATGCTGAGATATTTTATCTCCAAGGCCTGCGGTAATTTAAATATCTTTAAGCCTGACGTAGTGATTTCGGTGCCGGCTGGCATTACCCAGACCGAACGCCGAGCGGTTATCAACGCCGCCCGGGAAGCCGGTGCTCGGGAAGCTTATGTGGTTAGAGAACCAATATTGGCCGCTTTAGGTGCGGACATTCCTATTAATTCTTCTTCGGGAAATATGATTATTAATATCGGCGGCGGCACTTCCGAAGTGGCGGTAGTAGCCCTGGGAGGTATTGTTTCCTGGGTCTCTCTCAGAGTGGCCGGCAACAAATTTGACCAGGCCATTATGGACTATATTAAAAAGAAATATTCGCTTTCAATTGGCGAACAGACCAGCGAAACAATAAAAATTGAAATTGGTTCAGCTCTCTCCACTAGACACAAATCAGAATTTTCAATCAGGGGAAGAGATTTGACTTCGGGCCTGCCAAGGAATTTAACAATTAATTCTAATGAAGTGGCCGAAGCTTTTAATCCTTATCTTGTTGATATTGCCTCAGCGGTTCAAAATGTCTTTAGTGAAACGCCGCCCGAATTGGTAGCCGACGTCATGGAAAAAGGAATGATTCTTTCCGGCGGCGGAGCCCAGCTGGCTAATTTGTCTGAATTTTTTAAAGGAGCTTTAGGAGTCAACGCTTATGTGGCTGAGGAGCCGCTTTTCTGCGTCGCCAAAGGCGCCGGACTGATACTAACCCATTTAGATGTTTATAAAAGAACACTGTTAAATAAACGATAATTCAAAATTCAAAAATCAAAATGCAAAATTTAGGTATTCGCCTTCGGCGAATGTAAATTTTAACATTTTACATTGTTATTTTGAACTTTACATTTTGAATTTTAAATTTGAGCGATAACGAATATGGTTGGCTATGAAAATTTAATTAAGGACTTCAAAGGGTTGATAGAAAATAGGAGATTATCTCATGCTTATCTTTTTTTTGGCGGAGATGAAAGAAATCGTCAAGAGAAATTTGTTTTCGCTCAATCTCTGGCTAATTTTTTAGAAAACGGAATCTTTGAGGAGCCGGTCAAATTATTAAGAGAAACCTTGATTATTTTACTGAACGACTCTGTTCAGCCAGAGAAAAAAAGAACTATTGGCATTGATGAGATTCGATTTCTGAAGTATTTTCTCTGGCAAAAACCAACGAATTCTATCAGAAGAGTAACTATTATCAAGGAGGCGGAAATTTTAACTCCGGAAGCTCAACATGCCGCCTTAAAAATAGTAGAAGAACCGCCGGAATCAGCTTTAATTATTTTTATTGCTAACAGCGAAGACAGCTTATTTCCGACTTTAAATTCTCGGCTCCAAAAGATTTATTTTCCCCAGACGCGGAACTACGCGGAAAATAACGCAGAACCAGGCGGACAATATACGGGCAATTTACGCGAAATAGACGCGAAATTATCAGAAACCGAAATCGATCAACTTTTTGAAAATTTAATTAATAATTTCAGAAAAGAATCGATAAAAAATTCTCAACAGCTGAAAGAAATATTGAAGTGCCTAACTTTAATAAAACAATTTAATACTAATAAGCGTTTACAATTGAGGGCTTTAATTTCTAATCTACCGAATATTAATGGATAAGGGATTTGGTTTTATAGTAATTATATTAATTTGGGGAGGATTAATTTATTTTTTCTTTAGAACTCCGCTGTTATCTGAGTTTAGCGGCAGCAGCCTTTTAGGTTCCAGTTTTTCAAGTTTCAGCAGTGCCTTAAACGAACAAAAAGGAATTATTAATATTTCTAGCGAAATGAAATTTCAAAATGCGATTATCCATTTTAACAAAAAAATAGACATTTTAGATATTAAAATTTTTCCCGAAAATCCGGAATTAATTTTTGCCGGCTCCAACCACGGTTTGTTTGTCAGCCGCGACGCCGGCCTGAACTGGTACAGTTTTTCCGATATAGAACACAAAATCAACTCTAACACCAAAATTTACAAGATATTATTTGGTTATTTAAAAAATAATTCCGGGGAAGGGTTTATTTCTGTTTTTCAAAATAATAAAGGAGTCGTTTACAAGAGCCAAGACAAGTTTTTTTCTTTGGAAAAAATTTTGGAGTTTGATAATGAGGCGGTTTATGATTTTGCTCTTTATGGCGATAATCTTTATTTGGGCTTATCTAACGGCCGGCTGCTCTTTTACTCTTTAAAAAATAACGAAGTCCGGCTTTTAACAACTTTAAATTCAGCAATTACTAATCTAAAAGTTGGCCCTGAGGGGTTGATTTATTTAACTCTTAAATCAGGCGGGTTTTGGAAGAGTAAAAATAACGGCCAATCTTTTGACCGGTTGAAATTTTTAGATGACTTTCGCGGGGCCGATAAAATCAATGAGTTTTTAGTGGCTCAGGCGGGGGTTTATGCCGCCACTGATTACGGATTAATTCGGTCTTTTAACAGCGGCGAGACTTGGCAGGTCTTTAAATCTTTACCAGCGGAAAAGCCAAAAATTTCCGCTTTGGCTCTTAAAGAGAACCCCGGCGAGATTTTTGCCGCCTCTAATGGTAAAATTTACAGAAGCCGGGATCACGGCTTAAGCTGGCAGATTTTAGAGCCGGAATTTAATGACAGAGAAATCTCGGTCATTAGTTTACACGGTGATAGAATTATTGTAGGAACGAGGGACTAACTATGGTGGATATTCTAAAAATTTTCGAAGTTAAA
>Ga0210014_1002805_pt1 | contig 11929 bp, 10 predicted proteins | sample CryGeymeta201519_FD_183983 | JGI IMG/M metagenome (GOLD analysis project Ga0210014, IMG submission 183983) | Groundwater microbial communities from Crystal Geyser aquifers in Utah, USA - Crystal Geyser metaG 2015-19 (SPAdes) (version 2) | ecosystem: Environmental > Aquatic > Deep subsurface >...
CGCCAAAGTATGATTCATCTAATTCAAACTCTCCTGATGATTTTGCAAATTGTTCCTCTTGATACACCGCAATCACCTCTCTGAATTTCAGGTACCAGTAGTTTGCAGTGTTACGATTTACTCCAACTAACCTCGCTGTTTGAGTAGCTGATAAGTCTTCTGCAAAACACTTTAAAAGTGACGACAGTTTACGTTGAGATAATTTCCTTTGTTTGAAGGACATAATCACTAGTTTAGCTTAGTTTGCTAGTCTAGTGCCTTATTAAAATACCGCTTTATCACGTATACCATTCACTACTGGTAGCTCAACGGCAAGTATAGCGCTGTGTTTATATAATCAAAAAAACCTTAATAATCAATACAATTATCCTCTATAATTTGCAATAGCAGAATTATAACACTGTGGTCTACAAAAAATCACGCGTAGCTTGTTTTCTAAAGATTTTTTTATACAAATAAAAGTTAATACCACTCAAGAAAATAATAATTACCGCTTGGGAGAACAGATAATGCGCTTTCAGTATGCTGACGGCTAAGTATAGAAGCACAGTATTTAGTATCAAATACAGTCCGGCTGTAATTATAAATAAAATGAACTCAATATGAATTTTCTTTTCAGAGGATTTAAATACCCATTTCTTTTGCATTAAATAGTTAAATACTATCGCAAAAGAAAAAGCGATGATCGAGGAAATTAGATAATGCACACTTGCAATCTCGTGTAAGTAGAACAAACCAAACAAGTGAATTAGCCCAGATATTCCACCAGACACTAATGATTTGTAATATTTTCCCAAAATAAAGTTCATATTAACTTATTTTTTGCATATCAGTTCAAAGCGAATTTCTTCAAAACCACCAACCCAAAAACACCAAAGTCGGCTGCACATGTATGGACTAAGATTGGCCATAAAAGTGAAGGCAGTATTTAGCAAAGTAACACCAGTCCGAGCAAACAATCCTATACCCATTTCTTTAGCGATATGTGAGAACGCATGCCATTGCAATTTTGTAGATACATGATCATACTCTACTCCATAAAAACCAATTTTTTTAAATCGCTTATTGAAATAATTTGGAAATGTTACATCAACCCATGACTGTGTTCAGGGTGTGTCATGCCTCTTGAAAAATGAGGTACTCTTATCAACAGCCGTCCCCCTGGTTTTAGAATGCGGTGTAATTCTTTCATTACTTCAAATGGACGATCTAGATGCTCTAAAATATGTGAAGCTTCTACAAGTTCAAAGGAGTTATCTTGGAAAGGATACGGAAACGTGTTTAAGTCATGGTTTATATCTGGCTCAACAATACTCTGCCAATCTAAATTGATATATCCTGGTTTTTTATAACCTGCACAGCCGATATTTAATTTTTTTGATTTATTTTCCATGTTTGGTTTATTAACACCACCTTTCTACCCACTTTCCTAGTACATACAATGACCACAAAGCTTTTCTATGATCCTCCTTTCCCTCTACATGTTCTTGTAAAAGCTTTTCGATTATATCACGATTGAATAGCTCTAATTGCATTAAACCACCTTCTAGTAAAGTAGACTCAAACTCACCCTTCAATTCATCCCTGATCATCGCGCCGATAGGAAAATTAAACCCTTGTTTTTTACGATAAATAATATCTTTTGGTAACTTCGATTCTGCTAACTTTTTCAAAGCATACTTTCCCACTCGACCACGCAACTTCCAACTATCATCTAACTTGAGGACGTAAGCCATTAGTTGTTCGTCGAGGAATGGTGACCTGACCTCAAGACCGTAACTCATAGAAGCTCGATCAGTCTTTACCAAAATATCGTCAATAAGGTACCCTCTTAAGTACTCCTGCTTGATCCCTTGCCATACTGATGTTGTTCCTTGGTGCCATTGAATGATTGGACCATAGAGCATATCCTTATTAAGTTCTCTCCTACTTAATGCAGAAAGTATTTCAGGCTCGATGGCCGACAACCAAAGTGTATTTCGATACTGCGGTTTACTAAGGCAACCTTTAAGAAACCGTTTCAATTTAAAGTCAAAGCTCATGTATTGATGAGAGACTGACAGCTGATTAGCTGTGGCAAAAAATCCTTTTCGCACTGCCAGTGGCAGCTTTTGATATTTATTTGCAATTCGATGAGCGAAGAACGTACCGTAACCAAGAAAAAGCTCATCTGCTCCGTCTCCACTTAAACACACGGTCACTTGTTTTCGAGCATGTTCAGAAACTAGAAGTGTAGGAATGATTGAAGAATCAGCCATCGGTTCGTCAAGTACTTCAGGCAAGCGCGACAATAATCGAACTATATCACTATTAGATAATGTTGCTTGGTAATGCTCACTACCTATATGATTGGCAACTGTTTGTGCGGCAGACTGTTCGTTAAAACTTTCATCTTCAAAACCAATTGAAAATGTTTTAATTGGTTGTTTAGCTTGACTTTGGGCAATAGCTGCCACCAAACTTGAATCTAGTCCGCCACTCAAGAAAATACCGACCGGGACATCTGCCACTAAACGTTTACTGATCGCACTCTGCAGTAGTTCACCTAGGTCTGGAAGAGGATTTGTGGGTATAGCATTTTCATAAACAATAGATGAAACGAATGAGGAAACTACTTTTTCTTGATAAATCGTGAGTATTTCACCTGGCATCAGCTTATTTACTCCACTGTAGATGGTGCGCGGAGCAGGTATGTATTCGTATAAAAGATATTGAAAAACAGCATCCTGATTAATTTTTCCCTTAAAACTCGGGTGTTGTTTAAGTGCCTTAAGCTCTGAACCAAAAATGAAAGTTTTGTTGGGTAGTTGGGTGTAGAAAAGAGGTTTCTTACCAATACGATCCCGATGTAAATATAGAATTTCTTCGTAACGATCATAAACGGCAAGAGCATACATACCTTCAAGCTTGTCTAAAGCTGCAACCCCAAGCTTTGCAAAGAGTTTTAGAATAACCTCTGTATCAGTTTCACTTCGTAATGTATAGTTTGCTAAATATTGCTTGCGTAAGGCATGATAATTATAAATTTCACCGTTATATACTATGGTGTAGCGTCCGTCTAAAGTAGACATTGGTTGCGCACCCTCTTCAGATAGGTCGATGATCGATAAACGTCGATGCACCAAACCTGTATTACCGAATATTTTTACTCCCCCGGCATCAGGACCACGATGCTTCAAAGAAAGCTGCATCGCTTCAGCCACCTGTCGGCTTCCTCCACCGATGAATCCAGCGATTCCACACATGTTAAAAATTAACTTTATTTTTAATAAAGTAGGTTTTTTTTCCTTGTGATTCGTAGTATGTACGCATAACCATCTCAGCAACTACACCCATAGTAACTAGTTGAACACTCACAATGAGACACATGGCGGCAAAAGTTGGTAGAGGAGTTTGAATAATTGATAGCTGATAAACAAGCTTCAAGTAGATTGATGTTGCTCCTGCAAAAAGACCAAGCAGTAGCACAAGCAGTCCGATCTTTCCAAAAAACTGAATAGGTCGATCTATATACTTATGCATAAACCTCAAAATAAGCAAATCTAGAAGCACACGGGTGGTCCGCGAAAAACCATACTTACTGTACCCATACTTCCTTGGTTGATAATTGACTTCTATTTCAACCACACGAGCACCCAGCTGGGCTGCGTACGCTGGAATGAAGCGATGCATTTCACCATACAGACGAATATCCTTAATAAGTTCGTAACGATATGCTTTTAAGGTACAACCGTAATCGTGCAGTTTAAGACCAGCTACCTTTGAAATCAGAATATTTGCCATTACAGACGGAATTTTTCGCAATAACATTTTATTACTCCAGCGATTTCTGCGCCACCCAGATACAACATCATAACCCTCTTCAAGTTTATCTATAAGCTTTTTAATGTCCGACGGATCATTTTCTAAATCTGCATCCATGGGAATAATAATTTCTCCCGTCGCGTGCTCGATACCTGCATGTAATGCAGTTGTTTGTCCACGATTTGTTTTAAAATTTATTATTTTAAGATACTTATTGTCTTCAGCTAGCTTCAAAAGTAAATTCTCAGTATCGTCTGACGAACCATCATTAACGGCGATAATTTCAAAATCAGAAGAAAATTTTTGTAACTCTGTAAAAATTTTTGTAAATAGCTCAGGCAAACTTTCAACTTCGTTGAAAATTGGTAAAATTACTGAAATTTTCATATCACTTAATATACTACATTAAAATAAGAAATTATTACAGGTTTAGTATTGCTAGGATTTCAAGTTAAACCAAGTGTTATTCAAACTTTCCGAAGCGGAGACCACGCGGCAGAGTTGCGGGGAATAGGAGGATTAAAGTGGCAGTCTCAAGAATTTAATCGAGTGGTGATAGAACGTCTTGGTCGGTTACCCAAAGAATGCAGAAAGACTCTCACCCGTGACCGCAGAAAAGAGAACTTGGGTTGGCAAGAGATTTAAGAAAAGTTGGAAACCGATGTATTCTTTGCTTATGCCTATTCCTCATACGAACGTAGTAGCAACGAGAATGGTAACGGGCTTATTCAACTACTTATCCAAAGCGGACTGACTTTGAGCTTGTTCCTGATGATGACTTAGAGGTGCTTGAAAGGCAACTTAATTTAAGACCACGTAAACGACATGGCGAACTGACGCCAGAAGAGGTATTCTTTAAGGTAGCAGGTGTTGTGTTATATTCTTGAATGTACCTACTGACGTAACAGTAACGAAAATACTACTGTTTTAGTTACATACAATATGTATACTCTACATACACTCATACATAAATTAATTCCAAATTGGATTTATCAACGTCTCATCAGCGATTGGGACAAAGAGGGTTTTAAAAAGTATTTAAAAAATACCAGCTGGATAGCTGCTGCCAGAATTATCTCTCTAATTATTTCTTTCTTTACAATTGCTATCATTGCCCGCTATCTCGGACCTGAAAATTATGGCAAATTGAGTTACGCCCAAAATTTCGTCGCTTTATTTTCAGCTTTTGCCGCTCTTGGCTTAGACCAAATTATCTATCGTGATCTTATTGCTGAGAAAGACAAAGAAGCTGAATTATTAGGTACAGCTTTCGTGTTACGTGCTTTTTTCGGAGGAATAACGCTTATTGCCACTATACTTACAGCCATTTTCCTGAATGATGACGTAATCCTTACCTGGATGATAGGAATTATTGCACTATCTTTTATCTTCCAACCTTTTGGAGTAATCGGTCATCTTTTTAATGCCCACATCCTTTCTAAGTACAATTCCTACATTACTATCGCAGTTGCCTTTTTATTGCCTGGACTTAAAATGGCAGTGGTTTATTTTGACGAAGGTATACTTTATTTTTCTGTTATTATTGCCTTGGAGTCATTGGTCTATGCCATCGCATATGTCTTTCTATATAGAAAAGTAATGTACAGCTCACCGCTACATTGGTCTATTTCGCTCCGGCGCGCACAAGTGTTACTATTATATAGTTGGCCATTACTCATGGCTAGCTTTTCCGGCTATATTTATGGACGTATCGACCAAGTGATGATTCAACAATTTATTGATTCAACAGCAGTTGGATTTTATGATGTGGCGGTACGTTTAACTGAACTCCTTGGTTTCTTTCCCGGAGTTATCATCGCTTCACTCTTTCCAGCACTCATTAATGCTAAAAAGGAATCTTTAGAAAAATACCGCCAGCGCTTCCAGTCTCTTATATTACTATGTGTGGGCATCTCTTTTATCTCAGCTTTATTCCTCTTCTTACTCGCGCCTTATATTATTACTCTACTTTTTGGACCTGAATTTTATGTAGCAATATCTGTCACTAGACTCTATGTCTGGTCAACAATTGGTACTGTACTTATTATTTTGATGCAACAATATTTTATTACTGAAAATCAATCAGCCCACTTTTTATTTTTTTCTATTCTTGGTGCTTCTATTAATATTGCTTTGAACAGTGTCCTCATACCAATCTACGGTATCTATGGGGCAACTTTAGCAACACTAATTACATTAACTTGTATTATACTGGTGTTCTTGATAACTAAAAATGCTATAGTAACTCACAATTAATACAAAAATTATATGAAAAAGATTTTAGTAACTGGCGGAGCAGGATTCATCGGTTCCCACCTCTGCGAAAAGCTTATTCAACAAAATCACAGGGTGATATCACTTGATAATTACTCGACTGGATCAAAAGAAAATCATATAAAAGGAGTCGAATATATTGCAGGCGACACCATTGATATTTCAAGACTGGTTACATCCCCAGTCAACTTGGTCTTTCACCTTGGTGAGTACGCTCGAGTGGAACAGAGTTTTGCTGATATTGATAAAGTATTACATTCAAACACTCAAGGTACTCAGGCAGTACTTGAGTACATACGAAAGTGTGACGCAAAGCTTGTTTATGCTGGATCTAGCACTAAATTCGCCGATGGTGGGATTGGCCGAGACCAAAGTCCGTATGCTTGGACAAAAGCAACAAATACCGAGCTTGTAAAAAACTATAGCGAGTGGTTTGGTATTAAATATGCCATCACCTACTTCTATAATGTCTACGGCCCCCACGAACGAGGCGACAGTGCTACTGGTACTTTGATTGGTATCTATCGTGACCTTTATAAAAAAAATCTCCCTTTACCTGTCCGTTTGCCTGGCACACAAAGACGGAGTTTTACCAATGTTGAAGACATTATTGCAGCACTCTTACTGGTAGGATATCAGGGTGAGGGAGACGAATACGGAATTGGTCATCCGGACTCATATTCCGTATTAGAAGTGGCACAAATGTTTGGTGGAAGTATTACAGAGCTTCCAGAACGACCAGGAAACCGTATGACCTCCATCTCCGATACCAATCGGACTAGACTTGAATTGGGGTGGCAACCAAAATACAATTTACCAGATTATATTAAATCAATCACCACAGATGTTTAAAATCATAGATAAATCACGTCGATTTTGGAATGGTTTAAAAAGAAGAATCTACCACCAATTAAAACTACACCCATCAAGTGTACCCTACTTAAGTGGAGATACTTTTAGGGGGCTCGCTCAACATATTTTTGATATGGATAGTCTTATCTTGCCTGAAAATGTAAAAGAAAATGATATTTTGTTTGTTCAATCACCAAAACTAAAGGAATTTTTTACTACTATAAATCCAAAAATAAAAGCCAGATATGTTCTCATCTCACATAATGGTGATGAAAACATTACGGAAGAACACATTCCATTTATTACAGATACGATCAAGCACTGGTTTGCTCAGAATTGCTTAATTTCTCACCCCAAAGTGACCCCCCTACCAATTGGAATAGAAAATAAGTGGTATTTTCTGCATGGGATACCAAGATATTTTGATAAGCTAAAAAGAATAGAGACACCAAAAAAACTAAATATTTTGTATAAGTTTAGTGTTGCCACCAACCCACAAGAGAGAGGAGTTGCTCTAAAAAATCTGGAACAATGTGACTTGGCTGAAACTTACACTGATTGGCGAGAATCCCTCTCCTATCTTAGCACTCTAAAGCAATATTCTTTTGTAGCATCGCCTGCTGGAAATGGTGAAGATTGCATTAGAACCTGGGAAGCAATGTATTTGAAGACTATCCCAATTCTAAAAAGAACAACGATGTCACAATACTTTGATGATTTAAATTTACCAATTATACTAGTTAACGATTGGACAGAACTAAAAAATTTCGACAGGGCAAAATTAAGGTTTCTCTATAATACAATGAAAAATAAATTAGAAAGTCCTTATTTATGGATAGATTATTGGCAGAAATTAATCCAAAGCAAAGCTCATGATAAATAAACTTCATATTTACAGTTTAATAGAAAACATCACCCCTCCGATTCTGTTTAGACTATTTAAAAGCAGTATTTTCTATACTTGGATAGTAAAAGTTGTTAAGAAACTTTCAAAACCCACTGTGGCAAAGGAAATTTTGATAACTTCCGGTGATCTTAAGGGTTTGAAGCTTAAATTAAGCGGAGTTGGGGCTTGGCAAAAAGAAATGATTGATGGTATATATGATCATGAACTTTTTTCTTATGTTAGAAACTTACCTTTACAGGACAAAGTTATTTATGACATTGGGGCACATATCTGTTATCACTCACTTGCATTTGCTACTTACACCGGAAACAAGGGGCATATATACGCCTTTGAACCTAACCAAGCTAACATTGAACGGGCAGAGGAAATATTAGACCTAAATCACAGTATAAAAAATAGTATTACAATACTTAATTCTGCCTTGTCTGATAAATCAGGTGTCACTAAATTTCTTAGTACTAATGATATTGAGAACGGTACTAGTACAGGTGGTTTTATAGATGACGCATCCACCATTTGGCCAAAAGAAGTGTTTATTGAAAAAACCGGCTTTAAAGTGTCAGAAGTTTCTATAGAGACAATAGATGATTTAGTTAAAAATAAAAAAATCTTACCACCCGATCTTCTTAAGATTGATGTAGAAGGTGCTGAACAATTAGTACTGGTTGGTGCGAAACAAACTATAACTGCCCATCATCCTATTATTATAGTTGAGTTCCATTCCACATATTCAGCTTATGCTTGTATGGAAATATTAAATAACTTTAGGTATAAGACACGTATTTTAAAGAAAGAAACTGACGGAAGAGTCATGGTAGTTGCCGAACCAATAACGAAAACTTAAAATGTCACCTAAACTTTCAATCATAATCCCTTGCTACAACTGCGAAAAAACACTTCGGGAAGCTGTGGATTCATGTTATGTTCAGGGATTTTCTGAAAATGAATTTGAAATTGTGATGGTAGACGATGGTTCAACCGACAATACGCGCAACCTGATGGGTGCTATTGCCTCTGAACACGCAAATATACACTTATTTTTTCACAAAAAAAATAAGGGCGGAGGAGCCGCTCGTAATACAGCTGTGGCAAATTCAAAAAGTGAGGTGATTTTCTGTCTTGATAGCGATGACCTACTCCCTCCCAATACTCTGGATAAGATGCTTAATTATCTTCATAAAAAGCAATGTGATGGTGTTGGATTTAACTATTTTTTGAATTTTAATGGAACCAATGTTAATGATATTAATCACATAATTACCATGTCATATGTAGGAGAAAGAATACCATTTGATTCTCTTCTTCAGGAAGAGAATCAAATGTGCGCTTTATATCATGTATTTATGTTTACAAAAAATTCCTTCAACAAAGCCGGCGGTTATCCAACTCATCACGGCTTTGACACTCAAGGTTTTGCCTGGCGATTTCTGACAGCTGGGTTACATGCAGAAACTTGCCCTAACACGAAATATCTTCAAAGAGTAAATTTTCATAAATCATATTATTTAAGAGAGTATAATGACGGAAAAGTAAATTTGAATTGGAAAATGATATTTATAGAACATTTTTACTTGTTTAACAAGGAAACCAAAAAATTTATTTTAGATTATGATATCTCTGATTTTACAAAAAATATCCATACACAATTAAAAAAACGTCAAAAAGTTTTTAGAGATGATTATTGTAATTTTATAGGAAGTAACTACAGACACACTGTGGCAGAAATTAAGGTTAAAAATAAATTAATTAAAGTAAACAGTCTATCAGGAATATATTTGCGTATAAAAAATAGACTCCATTTATAATTATGAAAATCACACATCAAAACAAACAAAAAGAATGGTTTATCCAAAAATTACATGGGCTACTCTACAAATTAGAAAATACTGGCAATAGTGATTTTAAGCGCAATGGTGAAGCTACCTTTATAAAAAACATAAGTCAATTTTATTTTGACAAAGATTTTGTTTTCTTTGATATTGGCGCAAACCAAGGCGAATACACAGAAATGATTTTAGATGATTCTCCTAAAAAAATCTCCGCTTACTTGTTTGAACCACAAAAAAGTTGTGTCGCACTACTCACCAAAAAGTTTTCTGGTAATGAAAGTATTCTAATCAATAATTTTGGTTTATCGGACAAAGATGAATCCGTCACTCTATATAAAAATACTGAACAGTCAGGCCTGGCTTCGGTATATAAACGTGACTTGGATTACTACCAAATTGATATGAACATAACTGAAACAATCCAGCTAAAGACTGGTGCAAAATATGTCCAAGAGAAAAATGTTTCAAAAATAAACTTACTGAAAGTTGATGTCGAGGGTCACGAGATGAAGGTATTTGAAGGCTTTGGTGATTTTCTTAATCCTAGTAATATTGACTTTATTCAATTTGAATACGGTGGAGCCAATCTAGATTCGCATTCAAGTCTATTGGAAATTCATAATCTTTTAACAAGAAAAGGATTTATGCTTTGTAAAATAATGCACTCATCATTAGAAGTCCGTCCTTACCACCCGCGCTTAGAGAACTTCATGTACCAAAACTGGGTTGCAGTGAATCCACAAATAATTGAATCTGTTACTGGCTAGGTTTTATGTGTGGCATCTTCGGTTATATAGGTAAAATTGAAACTGAGCGAGGCTTAGCTTGTTTACGGACCCTCGCTCACCGCGGACCAGACGGTGAAGGACACTTCATCGACGAAGGTATTTTTCTTGGTCATCGTCGCCTTGCCATCCTTGACCTTTCCCCTGCCGGAACACAGCCGATGACTTATGCCAATGGTCACTACCAAATTATTTTTAATGGTGAAATCTATAACTTCCTGGAAATACGTTCTGAGCTAGAAAAGTTAGGACACTATTTTAAAAGTGAAAGTGATACAGAAGTTATACTGGCAGCTTTTACGCAGTGGGGTGAGGCGTGTCTACATAAATTTAACGGGATGTGGGCACTGGCTATCTGGGACATCAAAGAAAAATCCCTCTTCCTTAGTCGTGACCGCTTCGGTAAAAAGCCTCTTTTTTACGCCACTCTTGGCAGTGATTTTGCCTTCGCTTCGGAAATGAAAGCTATTGCTCCCCTACTACCAAAAATTGAACCTAACCAGAGAATAATTGATGACATCGCTCATATTTTTTATTATGAAAGTACCGACGAGTGCCTGATTAAAGGAATCAAACGTTTCCCTGCTGGACACCATGGTTGGTACAAAGCCGGTAAACTAACACTCACTCGCTACTGGCACACTCTTGATAATTTGATTGAAATACCAAAAACCTATGAGGAACAAGTGGAAAAATTTCGTGAACTATTTCTTGATGCCTGCAAAATCCGCATGCGTTCCGATGTTCCAATCGGTACAGCTCTTAGTGGTGGACTTGATTCTAGCGCTGTCTTTGGTGCTATCGCCCACCTCAGCCGAGGTGGCGCTGGTGCTCGTGCCAATACTGATTGGCAACATGCCTTTGCAGCCTCATTTCCTGGAACACCACTGGATGAAATAATTTGGGCAGAAAAAGTCGCTAAGCATTGTGAGGCCAATATCACTCCCGTAGTAATAGACCCAACACAATATCTTTCCCGATTCTACAAAGACACCTATCGTTTTGAAGATTTATACATTACACCGCACATACCATTTGTCGCCACTTACGGAGCGATGCGCCAAAATGGTGTTGTTGTGACTCTTGACGGGCATGGTGCCGACGAACTATTTGGTGACTATAGCTTTGATTACCTACACATACTCCATGATGAAATATTTAATTTTAAGAACACACGGTCTGTTGTCAACACCTATTATGACAGCCAACTCAAAGACGACACACAATTCTCTTCCTTACCAAACAAGAACATCTTTATATTGAAACAATTTACTCGCAACGCTGGTAAAAAAATACTCGGCTACAAAAACATCCATCCCGACAGCAATCACCCGAAATGGTCTGAACTTGATTACTTCACTCAAAAGTTGTACATCTCGTTCCACCAGACTGTCCTACCGACACTTTTACGCAATTACGATCGTTATAGTATGACGAGTGGAGTAGAAATTCGTATGCCCTTTATGGACCATCGTCTT
>Ga0210014_1002828_pt1 | contig 11869 bp, 10 predicted proteins | sample CryGeymeta201519_FD_183983 | JGI IMG/M metagenome (GOLD analysis project Ga0210014, IMG submission 183983) | Groundwater microbial communities from Crystal Geyser aquifers in Utah, USA - Crystal Geyser metaG 2015-19 (SPAdes) (version 2) | ecosystem: Environmental > Aquatic > Deep subsurface >...
CGAGACCCCAACCAAATTACGCGGTGGTTATTACACTGACCCCGATATTGCCGCATTTCTTCTGAAATGGGTTTTGCATATTCATCCAAAATCCATTTTGGAACCGAGTTGCGGTGATGGCGTATTTTTGCGCGGACTTTCAAGATTAAGCGCCAATGGCTTGAAATCAATTAAAGCATTTGAAATTGAACCTATTGAGGCAGGGAAGGCGAGAGACGCGGCTAGTGAATTCAAGAAGGTTGATGTTGAAATTGAGGAACGGGATTTTCTTGGTTGGTCGCTTGTAAAGTTGCTAAATCCGCCGCAGTTTGATGCGGTTGTTGGAAATCCGCCATTTATTCGCTATCAATATTTGGACAGCAACCTGCAAAATATTTCCGAACAGATTTTCAAGGTCTTTCACCTGCCATTTACCAAGCATACAAATGCCTGGGTTCCTTTTGTGATTTCATCATTAGCCTTACTCCGTCCAGGAGGCAGGCTGGCAATGGTTGTTCCTTCAGAACTATTGCATATACTTCATGCCGAGTCGTTACGAGCCTATCTGACAAAGGTTTGTTCGCGTGTTCTGATCTTCGACCCGCAAGAAATATGGTTTGAGGATACGCTTCAAGGCGCAATTTTATTGCTGGCAGAAAAAAAGAATATGCCCGAGGAACACTTTACGGGTGTATCAATTATCGCGACCCGAACCAAAGACTTTCTTTCTGAAAATCCAGAAGATTACTTTGAGAAAGCTAAATACACAAATGGGGAAACCGTAAAGGGAAAATGGATGCGCGCCCTGCTTACAAGCGCAGAACGCGAAATCCTGAACAAGGCAAAGGCAAATTCGGGCATTTATCTTTTCGACGATATTGCCGAAGTCGCTGTTGGCATTGTCACAGGAGCAAACAAGTTCTTTCTTATTCCTGACGAGATCGTCAAACAATATTCGTTGCGGAAATGGGCATATCCCATGTTTGGGAGAAGCGAGCACGTCCCAGGCGTTGTTTTTGACGACGACGCGATTGAAAGAAATCGAAAACTTGGTTTGCCCACAAATTTCATTTGGTTCTCCGACGAAAAATTCAGCGAGTTACCTGAGCCTGTGAAAAATTACATTCGTCTGGGCGAGAAACAAGATATCCACACAAGATACAAGTGCCGAATTCGAGAACCCTGGTATAGCGTTCCATCTGTCTATGCCACATCTCTTGGAATGCTAAAGAGAAGCCACGACTTTCCGCGTTTGGTTTTCAACAAAGCACAGGCTTATACAACCGACACGACTTATCGCGTCCGTCATAAGAAATTCAACGAAGCGACAATTGTTGGTTCATTCATCAACAGCCTTACCGCATTGAGCGCCGAAATCGAAGGAAGGCATTATGGCGGCGGGGTTTTGGAACTTGTCCCCTCTGAAATAAGGAAGTTGTTGGTTCCAATTCAGCGATTCGATCAGAAGGAAATCTATAAACTTAATTCCCTTATCCAAAACGGAATTTCAGCGGAAGAATTACTTGCGCAACAAAACGAAAAGATATTATTTCCGCTTGGTTTTGACAAAAAAGAGACGACCATGCTTTTGGAAGCATGGTCGCGCTTGCGATTTCGCCGCCAGAGACAAAACGCTGATGAAATTTTAGAAGGCGAAGAGTAGCGGTTACACTACTTCGATAATGAATGGCGCTGTCTGATCGCTTGGGGGAGCATACAAATTGAAGGTTTTCCCAACAAGATTCAATTCACGGACTGTTTCAGCCAAGTCACCCCAGTGCAAAATGGTTGTGTAATTGTGTTGCCCTGCTTCCCCACTGGGTTTATGGCTGATCATAAGTTGGTGGATGCCGTAACTCTTCCCAAGAAGATAGATATCAAAGTGTGCTTCGGCTTTTTCGCTGTAGGGTCTTTTCTTCCAAACCGACCAAGTCAAATGCCCGAAAATATCATTCCTGAAATATGTCGTTTGGTCAACCAGGTTTCCTGAAACTTTCCAGCCTGCTTGGGTCAGGCGCAAGCCGCCCGTGACATTTCCTGTTTGTCGCTGAACATCAGATGCGGGGAGTCTTGTTTTTTGCCAAAGCCGTTCCCCCATCTCTGGCAAACCTGAAACTCGGATGGATTTTAACTTTGCTCCTGTTTTTGAAATCGTGGTTGGCGCCTTTTTGACAGATTTTTTCAAAGTAGGCGGGCGTTTGATTTTCTCCACACCAAAAGGCGATTTGGGAATACCCGCCTTCTTTTTCGGCTTTAAAATTTTCGCCTTGCTTTTCCGAATTTCTTTCTCGCTTGGCGCTTCCCCGCGTGCAACAAGAATATCGATCAATTCCCTGGTAAGAATTTGCGCTGTATTTCCTGTGGGTTTCAGGTATGTCACAAGCGACGAGAAGAATTGAGCATATTCTTCATTGTCTTCTGGAAATTCAAAAGTGGTTCTTGTTGACGCTTCGTAATTTGTGTAAAGACCGCCATCTGTCAAATTACTCGAACCAACGAAAACTTCAGCCCTTTCTCCGCTGGCTTCAAACAAGTAAATCTTCGGGTGAAATGTATGTCCGACACGAGCATTGTGAACAAGGATGGAATTAACGCCAAGTGAATTTATTCTTTTCAACGCTTCAGCAGAAGTTGATTTAACATCAAAGCCAACAACGATGTTGATATTTACTCCCCTTGCCTTTGCTTCCAGAATATTTGGGGCGATGCGTTGGATAGCCTGCGCATTTGCAAATGCAGATACAAGCCACACGTTATTGTAGAAGGGTTCTTGTGATAAGAGAAGGTTCTTAATAATTTCTCCCATTTCGGCGTTCGATGGTTGAAGGACAACGCTGGTTTTCATGAAATGTCCTTGATGCAAGATTTCGAGAACTATACAACAAGACTTTGTGATAGGCAAGCCCCAGTCTTAGCCGATTTCTATCATCCTCTGCACCGACCTTGCCGCGCGGACGCGGATCCTCGGGGACTTCGATCACGTAGCGGTTGAGTTTCAGCGCGCTCAGAGTGTCCTCCATCGTGATGGTGTTCATGTGCGGACAGCGCACCATGCACAGGCGCAGCATGTCCTTTTCGGGATTCTCGGCGGCTCTGGGTAACCGCTATTTGATTGTCAGTTCCGACATTTGAACGGCAAACTTTGCGTCGTCTATTGCGCGTTGAGCGTCATCTTTCGAATATTGTTCCGTGGGAATGAAATCAATATCGCCGTAAAATGAAAACTCGCGCTCTTTACGCAGCCAGGCAGAAATTCCCGCCAACTTCTCCGCTTGCGCCGAAACCTCATCGGGAAAACGCGTTCGATACTCCAAAATCAACTGTCCCACGTCATGCCATTTGGGAGGTTCGATACCGATTTGGCGCAACATCCCTTTCAGCGCAAGCTCGACGATTTCCTGCGCTTCCCGAACGACATCGGAATAATCATCTTCATCCAACAACATGTCCAGGATTTTCAACCGCTTTTGCGCTTTACCCAAATAACTTTTTGCCAGGGACAGATTTTTCATATCTCGAATACCTCACCCTGTTTGTAGTCAGGCTTCAAGTCCCAATACCAAGCGTTTCCCTGCCAGACGCGGCGCGCGTTTAATCGTTGTAATCGTTTTTTCAAATTTTCCATGGCGTGCTTGAAGAAATCCTCGCGGTCAAATAACACGCGGGCGTCTTCGACCATATCCAACAATAACGGACTGCCATCCGCGATTTCTTCGGGGGTTTTAAAAACAGGCGAAAGCTCAAGATGACCCTTTATATCGAGCGCGGTTTCAATGGCGGAAAATTCCCCCACGCGCGCCATGCGCCCATTCGGTAAATTCTTGACGACCAGGAGAAAGTCAATGTCAGAATCGGGGCGCGCCGTGCCGCGTCCCACCGACCCAAATACGGCCAGCGAAATCAATCTTTCCCCATAGTGTTCTTTGCACAGGCTGGTCAGGCGATTGAGGGTTCGGGTCACGTCAACTAATATTTCTTGCGTTGCAATTGCCATAATCGAATTATACAGCAAGAGTCCATCAATTGGTTTTACCCAATCTCGATCATCCTCTGCACCGACCGCGCCGCGCGGACGCGGATGTCTTCGGGGACTTCGATCACGTAGCGGTTGAGTTTCAGCGCGCTCAGAGTGTCCTCCATCGTGATGGTGTTCATGTGCGGACAGCGCACCATGCACAGGCGCAGCATGTCCTTTTCGGGATTGGCCGCGGCGATGTTGTCGCCCATGGCGCATTCGGTCAGGACGAGATACTGCGGAGCCTTGGACTCTTTCACAAACTTGATCATGGCGTTCGTGCTGCCCGAAAAATCGGAGGCGGCGGTAACATCGGGGCTGCATTCAGGGTGCGACAGCACGGCCACATCGGGGAACTGTGCGCGCACGGTTTGGATGTCGTTCACGGTGAACTTCTCGTGGACTTCGCAACGTCCGCGCCAACCGATCATCATCCCCCCCTCTCCTGTAATCGGGAGAGGGGGTTGGGGGGTGAGGGCATTCCCCCCCTCTCCTGTAATCGGGAGAGGGGGTTGGGGGGTGAGGGCGTCGGGGAAGATGATATTCCATCCCATCTCGCGCGCTACGTTTCCACCCAAGTACTCGTCAGGCAGGAAGATAACCTTGTCGCTCTTGAGCGATTCCACCACGGCCATGGCATTGCTCGACGTGCAACAGATGTCGCTCTCGGCCTTCACGTCCGCGTAGGTGTTGACGTAGGTGACAACGGGCACGCCAGGGAAGCGCGCTTTCAAGTCGCGCACATCCTGCGCGGTGATCGAAGCCGCCAGCGAACAACCCGCTTTTTCCGAAGGCAGGAGGACGGTCTTGGTCGGGTTCAAAAGTTTCGCGGTCTCGGCCATGAACCTGACGCCGCAGAACACGATCACATCCTTGTCGGTCTGCGCGGCCTTGCGGCTCAGGTCGAGCGAGTCGCCCACGAAATCGGGGATGGAGTAGAACAGCGCAGGCTCCATGTAGTTATGGCCGAGGATGACCGCGTTGCGTTCGGCTTTCAGCGCGTTGATCTCCACGGCGATCTCGGCTTTGATCCGCAGTTCCACATCGGGGACAACCTTTTCGAGTTTCGCCCGCATTTTGTCGTACATCGCTTGGGTTTGTTGATTCATTTCAAAATCCTTTTTGTACACGGATTACACGGAAAGCACGGAGTCTCACGGATTTTTTTAAATTCTCTAAACACAAAGTCGCACAAAGGGTACACAAAGGGGGAAAAGAAATTTTGCCTTCGTGCGTATTTCCTTCGTTGCCTTCGTGTCCTTCGTGTTTAAAAAGTTCTTCCGTGTAAATCCGTCCAATCTGTGGAATCCGTGTACCGAATTTATTTGATGTAATCAAAACTCACATCGAACACTTTGGCCGAGTGCGTCAGCGCGCCGACGGAGATGAAGTCCACGCCCGTTTCGGCGATTCGGCGGACAGTCTCCAGCGTGACGTTGCCCGACGCTTCGAGCTTGGCGCGGCCATTCGTGAGCGCCACCGCTTCGGACATCTGCTCAACCGACATGTTATCTAAAAGGATTCTTTCGACGCCCAGACTCAGCGCGACGTTAACATCGGCCACGCTTCGCGCTTCGACCTCGATCGGGAGGCCGCTATCGTAGGCGCGCGCCCGCCGAACGGCTTCTTCGATTCCGCCCGCGTAGTCAATGTGGTTATCTTTTATGAGGATCATGTCGTACAGGCCAATGCGATGATTCCCACCGCCGCCGAGTTTGACGGCCAACTTGTCCACGAGGCGCAGACCTGGTGCGGTCTTGCGCGTGTCGAGGATGACCGCGCGTGTGCCAGCGACCGCGTCCACGAATTGACGAGTCAAGGTGGCAATGCCAGACATCCGCCCGAGGAAGTTGAGCGCCGTCCGTTCGGCGGTGAGCAGGCTCGAGGTCCGACCAGAGACGAGGGCGAGGAGCCCGCCTCGGGTGACGCGTGAACCGTCGGCCAGTTGCGCGGAGAAGTCTACGTCGGAATCCAAAAGTTCGTAGGCGGCGCGTGCTACGTCGAGTCCCGCGATGACCCCGTCCTGCTTGGCGATGATCTGCCCGCGCATGGTCGCGTCGGGCGGGACGATGGCGTCCGTCGTCGCGTCACCCGTGCCAATGTCTTCGGTGAGGGCGCGGCGGATGCAGTCGAGAATTTCGTTGGATAGCATTCGATGATTATACTTCGATAAAAAAGGCCTGACTTGCGCCAGGCCTTGAAGTTACGCTTGCTGATTTGCTGTGACGGGTTTGGGTTTGTTCGCCAGTCGCAGACCGAAGAAGACCGCGACGAAGTATGCCGCGTAGGCCAGCACTTCGGTGAGGGACGGGTTGCCGTTGTAACCGAAGAGGGCTTTGAGGAGCAGGCCGAAGGTGGAGTTTTCATCGATGAACGCGTTGACATCCCAGACATGCTCGATGACCGCGGGGATCCAGCCGACCTCGTTGAACTCGTGGACGCCGTGCGCGACGAGACCTGCCGCGAAGAGGATGAGCAGGAAGCCAGTCACCTGGAAGAAGCGGCGCAAGTCGAGGCGGAGGATGGCCGCGAAGATGGACCAGCCGAGCAGGATGGCCGTGCCGAGACCGAGGATCGCGCCGATGAGGGTCTGGAGCGTGTTGGTGGCGAAGACCGAGGCGGTGAGGAAGAGCGCCAGTTCGATGCCCTCGCGCAGGATGGCGATGAAGGCCACGAAGAAGACGGCGCGCTTGCCCGTGCCAAACGCGGCGCGATGGACATTTGCTTCGATGTCGCTTTTGAGCGTGCGCGCCGTGCGGCTCATCCAGAAGATCATCCAGGTGAGCAGCGCGGCGGCGAGGATCATGGTGATGCCTTCGAAGATCTGTTCGGCCGCGCCTTCAAATGAGAGACCGAAGGTGGTGAGCAGGATGCCGCCCAGCAGACTGAGCGCGGCCGCGGACAGGGTTCCGAACCAGACGGCGGGAACCAGTTCCGTGCGGCGCATCTGGCGCAACGCGCCGAGCACGATGCCGACGATGAGCGCGGCTTCAATCCCTTCGCGCAGGGAGAGCAGGTAACTTGGAAGCATGGAAAACTCCTTTGGGTGAATAGGGTTGGGACATGAAAATCAGCCTATTTCAGGCTGATTTGTCGTTAAAATTCTATCATGCAGGATGGGGAATTGCCAAGATATTTATCACATTTTTCATAGATATTCGTCATCACGAATTTGGGACGAAGTGGTATAATATTTTTGCCAGTGGACAAAAATCGGCTCCATGCCGTGAGGAAACCCCACTGCGGTGGAGTTACCCTATATCCCCTGGCAAGATATTGTCAAGAGCCGCTAATGTTAGCGGCTCTTTTTGTGTGTAATAATAGCCGTATGGATGTTTGCGTTTATCGTCCAAATCATGGACAAGGCTGAATTGCGGCCAAAGGAATTCAAGATAACGATCTTCGCGGCGTTCGTAAAACCGCTGCAAAGCCCAGAGGTAATAATCCACAGCCTGCAACCCGCCGCTTTGAGGTGGAGATTCAGCCATCACATTCAATTTGGCGGCGCTTTGAATTCCCGATGGTCTCCCCGTTTGGAGCAGATGCAAAAATCAGCCACGAATTTCACGAATTGGCACGAATTTTTCTTTTACCATTCGCGAAAATTCGCGTAATTCGTGGCAGGAAATTACGATCTGCTCTTGAGAGGGAGACTACCGAATTCCCCATCGGCGGGTAAACTTTTCACGCGCAATTTCCAACGCGGTACGTAAAGCGGCGGTTCGGTTTTGCGCGCCGCGTTTCGAAAAATGGATTTCATATCCGTCATCCTTGTGTAATAGGTTTTGGAACAGCGCACGCACCATGTAGTCATATAGTTCATTGGGTTGGTAACGATACTTGCCGTCCCGCTCGCGACGTTGGATGGCGTAATCGGCAACCGCATTTTTATCGCGCACGGCGGCGAAAAATCGAAATTCCTGCTTGCTCAGGTATGTGAAAACTTCACGCCGCACTTCAGGCACATCATCCTTGGCATGGAAAGCCAGAGCTGTTTTTCGAGTCCTCTCCTGCATGGATGGGACCTTCTTGAAATAGGGATCGGACAGCAATTGAGTCCGCAGGGAATTCAGGTCAAGGGACAGTTGTTCTGGATTGGGCACATCCAATATGCCCAAAATGAAATAGCGCGAACAGCCTTCCTCGCCCAGTCGAAGGCGGCCATGACGGTTGAAAAGGTTGCCGTCGCCCGCCTCGTCCACGAAGTAGTAGTGTGTTTCAACAGGTGACGATTTGTCGGTTTTTTTGTTCATCCTGATTCACTCGTTGCATGTATTTTACCCTGCTTTGATTCGTGTCGGGTTAGCGCCCACGTTGGCAGGGATGACCGAAAACTTCGTGGTTCGAGTTGGGGGATGGGCTATAATTAATGCCTGTCACCCATTTCTTTTTGGAGACCATCCCATGCCCCTCGACCTATCTTCCATCCGCAGCCAATTCCCGGCTCTCGCCCACCCGGCTATTTTCTTCGACAATCCGGGCGGGACCCAAATTTCAAAACAATCCCTGGACCGCGTCAATGGCTATCTAATTGAATCAAACGCCAACCATGAAGGCGCTTTCGCCACCAGCATTGCATCCGACGCAATCCTGGATGAAGCCCATCGGGCAATGGCGGATTTCTATAACGCCGCCTCCCCCGAAGAAATCGTCTTCGGCAACAACATGACCACGTTGACGCTTCACACCAGCCGTTCGATTTCAAGAGAATGGAAGGAAGGGGATGAGATCGTGGTCACCCGTCTCGATCACGATGCCAATGTGACGCCGTGGGCGCTGGCCGCGCAGGATCGAGGAGTGAAGGTCAATTGGGTGGATTTCGATGTGGAAGACGGCACACTAAAACTGGACGACTTGCAAAAGGCCCTCGAACGAAAGCCGCGCCTGCTGGCTGTGGGTTATGCTTCCAACTCGCTCGGGACGATCAACCCGGTTGCCAGGATTGTTAAAATGGCGCGCGAGGCCGGCGCGCTGGTTTACATTGACGCCGTCCAATATGCGCCCCACGGTCCCATTGACGTTCAAAAACTGGATTGCGATTTCCTGGTTTCCTCCGCATATAAATTTTTCGGAACGCATGTGGGGATTTTGTATGGCAAGCGCGAATGGTTGGAGAAATTATTCGCCTACAAAGTGCGGCCTGCAACGAACCAGATTCCAGGAAAATTCGAGACCGGCACCCAAAACCACGAAGGCATTGCGGGTGTGCTGGGCGCCATAGAGTACTTTGAATGGGTGGGGAAGGAATTCGGCGGCAGTACTGTGGAAGGTCTCGCGGAAAGAGGCTACCAGGGCCGCCAGATGGAACTCAAGAAGGCGATGACTGCCATTCGCGCCTACGAATTCGAACTGGGACGCGCGCTTCTTTCCGCCCTGGAATCCGTCCCTGGGTTGCGTCTCTATGGCCTGACCGACGTCCGCCGACTGGATGAACGCGTGGCTACTTTTTCCTTTCGCTTGAAGGATTTACATCCACGCGCGGTCGCTGAGAAACTGGCGCAGGAGGGCATCTATGTCTGGGACGGGAACTACTATGCCATCAACGTGACCGAGCGGCTGGGGCTGGAAGAGAGCGGCGGCATGGTGCGCGTCGGCGCGGCGCACTACAACACGCTGGAGGAAGTGGAGCGATTGAAAGAGGCGCTGGTCAAGATCGCGGCGTGAGAGATTTTTTGCGTCACGGAACCACAGCGCGCAAGACTGGAATCCGGCGCATGATGGCGGTGACTCCCCACGAAATCAGAAAAGCGGCGACCGCCGCGAGAGGGATGACGAGCAGCGAGGGTCCAGCCGCCGTCTCGAAGCCGAATGATTCCCACGCGGCGGCCATCCCGACAAGGATGATGGAGTGGACGAGGTAAATCCCAAAACTGGACGGGCTGGCGAGGCTGGAGAAGCGCGCCAGGCGCGGCGAGTTCCGTTCGCCCGCGGCCTTGAGCAGGATGAATGCGCCGATGGCCATCAACACAATGTTCAGGCTGGGATAACTGCGGAAGGGGAATTCGTTGTTCTGCGGGGGCAGGTCGAGGTAGAAAACTGCGAAGGTGAAGGCAAATCCCGCTGCGAACAGGCCCAGCGCGGCCCACAGGTGACGCGGCGTGGTTTCCAACCGTCCGAGATAGAGACCGAGCAGGAAGTAGCCCACGTAACCTGCGGCATAATAAAGTTCAAATCCGTTTTTCAGCGGCGTAAACTCTTCCAGGATGAACATGATGGGCATGATAACGAACCAGAGCGCGATGTAGTAAAGAATGTCCGAGTTTTTGGCTTTGGCAACGAACAGGCGCAGGATGGGCGTAAAAAAGTACAGGCCGATGAGCGAATAGAAGAACCACAGGTGCGCGGCGCGAGGTCCGCGCAGGATGCGGATGAACATCTTGAAGATCGCGTCGAGAGTCACCCCCGTCTCGGCGAAGGCGTGCGAGGCGTACACGTCATAGAAAATGGACCAGGCGAGGAAGGGGATGAGGATTTTGGCGGCGCGCTTCTTGAAGAACGTCCAGGTGTCCTCCTCTTTGGAGAGCAGCAGGTACCCGCTCATCAGGAAGAAGAGCGGGACGCCGTTGCGGGAGAGGGTATAGTAAATTTTCTGAACCCAGTCTGGCCCGCCGCCCCACACGTCAATGTGCGCCAGAACAACGAGGAACGCGCCGACAAAGCGCGTGAAATCCACCCAGGGGAGGATGCGATAGGCGGACTTCTCTTCGTTTTTTGTCAGTTGGTAGTCCATGGATAATATTTATACTTTCCGGGAGGGGATGAAGAGATGCGGGGTAACTACTCAGCCATCCGTCATTGCGAGCGTACTTTGCGAAGCAATCTCCTCGCCACGACGCGGGGATTGCTTCGTCGCTCACTCCGTTCGCTCCTCGCAATGACGGCTGAGTAGTTACGATGCGGGATGCGTGTTGCGTGTCTACCTGTGTACCTGTGTACCTGTCTACCTGTGTACCTGTGTACCTGTCTACCTGTGTACCTCTACTTGTCTACGGCTCTCCGATACACGCGGTGATTCTTGTACTCGACCCCGTTCAGGTTCTTCAAGTCGGCGCGCATCTGTTTGGTGGTCTCGGCCACCTGCGTCATCTCGACGTGTTCGAACTGCTTGAAACTGAGGCCGGTGTTTGCCATTTCGTAGTAAAGCAGGGCGTTTCCGCCCATGCCCTGAAATTCGGGCAGGATGCCCATGCCGTTCCCGCTGATGGTTTTAGTGCGCTTCATTTCCAGCAGGAGGTCGGGCAGGCCGAAGGGCAGGAGTTTGCCTTTGGCGCGCTGGAGCGCGGCGGAGACATCCGGGAAGGCGAACAGGAAGCCGACGATCTCCTCGCCGTGCATGATGATTTTGATCAGGCGCGGGTCGGCCACGAGGAAGATGTTATCCACTGCGTACTGGATGTCGCCTTGCGAGAACGGATAATATTCCCAGTTATGGATGAAAGCCTTGTTGTAGGCCGCGCCGATGCGCGGCGCCCACGCGACCAGTTCGCGCTTGTTCTTGAATTTTTTGACCCACAGGTTACCGCGTTCGAGCACGCGTTTGGCGATGCGCTCGACGCGTTCGGGGATCTTGAAAGCCTCCGAGGGCAGGTAGCAGGAGACGAAATCCACTTCCTTTTCGAAGCCCAGCGCCTCGACCAGTTTGGGGTAATAGGCGTAGTTGTAATTCATCATCGTCATCATCTGGCGATGCTCAAAGCCCAGCACCTGGATGCCGTAACCATCGAATGGCGAGAGGCCTTTCGGGCCGATCAATGCCTCCATGCCGCGCGCCCGCGCCCAGTCAAAGACAGAGGCGAAGAGGGCGTCCGCAACGGATTGATCGTCCACACTTTCAAAGAAAGAGAACTGCGCTTTTTTGGTTTTGTGGTATTCGTT
>Ga0210014_1002838_pt1 | contig 11835 bp, 8 predicted proteins | sample CryGeymeta201519_FD_183983 | JGI IMG/M metagenome (GOLD analysis project Ga0210014, IMG submission 183983) | Groundwater microbial communities from Crystal Geyser aquifers in Utah, USA - Crystal Geyser metaG 2015-19 (SPAdes) (version 2) | ecosystem: Environmental > Aquatic > Deep subsurface >...
AACAGGTGCAATCCTTGTATAGCCGGCTGACGGATGAGGCCGGCGGGGGGCTCTTCGACATAGTGAAGGCGGCGAGTGCGCCGCTGCGCGTCTCTGCACTCGTCCAAGCGGCCGTGGAGCGGGTGTCCGCCCGCGCCGCCGAAATGGGTGTCTCGCTCTCGCTGGACGGAACCCCTCTGCCCGCGCGTTTCTTGGGCGACCCCGAGCGGCTCACACAGGTACTGACCGATTTGCTGGGGAACGCGCTCGACGCGCTCTCCGCGCGAGCCGCTGCCGTGTCGCCGGCCGTGCGCGTTTCGCTGACGGCTGCCGATGGCACCGTCGCCATCGCCGTCGCCGACAACGGCGTCGGCCTGGAGGCAGCCGCCATCGGCCGCCTTGCCGGCGGCCACCAGGTCAGCACAAAGGGCCGCGGGCGGGGCGTCGGGCTGTCTGCTGCGCGCCGGATGCTGAGTCGGTATCCTGGCGGCAGTCTGTCGATCACCAGTCCCGGCTCCGGCCGGGGTGTACGGTGATCGTCTCGTTTGACGAGCTTTAGCGAGGTGCCCGAGCGGTGAGCGACGAACAGAGCTGTCGGTGGTCGGAGCAGTGGAGTAGTGGAGTGATGGAGCGCCGGCGTGCTCCCACCGGTGCGAGGCTGCGCTGTCCATGGCTCCTCTACTCCACCACTCCATCACTCCACGACTCCGCCACCCCACCCCCAGCCACCAGAGGTAAGCAAATGAGAAGGACCCGCTGATTCACCCTGATCGAGTTGCTCATTGTCGTCGCCATCATCGCGATTCTGGCGGCGATTCTGTTTCCAGTGTTCGCCCGCGCCCGCGACTCGGCCCGCCGGACGGCCTGCCTCGCCCATGAGAAGCAGATCGTGATGGCGTCGCTGATGTACTGCCAGGACTACGACGAGTGCCTCCCCGTGCCTCCTTACGGCTTCTGGGCCGCGTGCTGCTGGGGCAGCATCCGCTGGCGCGACACGGTCTACCCGTACAGCAAGAACGCCCAGGTCTGGTGGTGCCCCAGCGACACGCAGCGCCCGAACTCGATGGCGCCCGACGGGAGGGTGTGTGAGACGTCCTACGACTGGTCGGACTGCCTGATGACCGTCGCCAACACCGTCCGCGGCCCCGGCGTCCCGATCATCGGCCACTCGCTGGCCGAGGTCACCTACCCCAGCCAGAAGATCCTCTTCTGGGAAGGGCTGAAGAACCACCTGGACCGCAACGGCACCTGGTGGGGGAACCTGGGATTCGTGGACGGCCACGCCAAGTTCATCGGCCAGGACAGCATCGCTCCTTCCTTCTACGGCGGGATCGACTTCAACTGGACCAAGGACGGGGTAGGAGGGAGGGACATCAATTGACCCCCCCGCCGGGCAAGGCTAAGGGCTTTTCCCTTCGCCCTCTAGCAGCCTTGTTGTCCACCAACCGTTCTGCCCCATCTTGTGGTTCCCGCAAACCGTTCTTGGGGTTCAGGCAAACCGTTGCTCCTCGACAATTGCTGGGCACATTGCCACTCCCGGCATCCGCCGGCAGACAGCAATCTGGTCACACAGCCACTTCGAGGTGCCATGATGTTCTGCAGTCAGTGCGGAAGCGAGAACAAGGACCAAGCTCGGTTCTGTCGCGAATGTGGGTCACCACTGCGTGCTTCTCAAGCAGCGTCGCCCAGCCCCAAGCCCACATCCCCCAGGCCGTCGGGGACGAGCCTCGGGAGCTTCAGCCCAGGTCAGATTCGGTGGTGCTCGCCGAGCCTCTTCGGGTTGGTTCTGGTGGGATTTCTCCTGCCTTTCGCTGATCTCTCTTGCGCTGGCGAGCACGTAGTCACGCTGACGGGAACGAACCTTGCCCTCGGGACCAGGCCGGCATATCCCAGCGACGCCGCGGGTGGGGTTCCGGACGATGCCAGTTCCCGCTGCGGACTGGCTACTCTTGCTGTCGCTTGCGCGGTGATCGGGCTGATTCTCGGGATCCGCGCTGGAGGGGCAAGTACCCGCGGGCAGGCGCTTTGCGCCGCTCTCGGCACTTTGCTGCTCTTCGGGCTCAAGCTCGTTCTGGAAAGCCAGATCCGTGAAGGCGGTGAGGGCATGATCGCTCTCACCTTTCGGTTCGGGTATTGGCTCACCCTCCTGGGGCTGCTGGCGGGCGCCCTCTTCAATGGTTGGCAGGTGCTATCGGTTAGGCGCGGCTGAGCGATCCTGCACTTGCGGCTTCCCCAGGACTTCCACGAGTGCTATCTACGCAGGCAGTTCAGGAGACTCACGGAACCATGGAACTTGCCCGAAGACACGATCGGATAAGTGCCCGGTGCAATCCGGCGAGAACCTCCCCGAGAGACGCCTGCCGGGCAGCGCTCGTCTTACTCGCGGCGCTCGGCCTTCGTACCAACGCGGAGACCGGCGGCGGCTTCCTGTTCGAATTTGACCGCTTCGACGGTTTACATGCCTCCTACAAAGACGGGTGGAAGGTGGACAATGCCAGTGGCGGTAGCGAAGGGCTCAATATAGCCACTCGGAAACCCGGAGCCATGCTCACCAAGACGGCCAAGGTTCCGCGCGCTGGCCGCTACTACATCTATCTGGTCGCGCGGGACCGAGGCACCGTCGAGACGCTGGGCATTGACAACCAGATCTTCCGTTGCGATCTCCGGCAACTCAAGCCCGGTAGCGACCAGTGGGCAAAGTTCCCCGTCAACCTGTCTCCTACCGAACTGGAAGCGCGGAACTACGAGATCACCCTCCTTCATGTGGAGAGTCCACCTGGCGTTGTTGCGCTCGTCGACCACCTTCTCTTTGAGTCGGTAGACAAGCCCACGGGGCCGAGCGTGCAAGAGTTGCCGGACCTCGCTCCGGTGAAAGGCAGCCTTACAGGCAAGGATTCCCACGGCGTGGAGGCGGAGACGATCACCGAGGGGCAGGCCATCACGTTGACTGCACAAGTCCACAACTGCGGCAAGGCTGCAGCGCCCGCTGCACAACTCCAGTTCGTGGAGTTTGCCGGGGGCGAGATGAAGGTTCTCGGCGCTCCCTTGACCGTTCCCTCGCTGGTGCCGGGGGCGAAACACGAGGGGAAATGCTCCACCGTTCTTCCCCCGGGCACCCATAGGGTTGGGGTTCAGCTCGATCCGACCGAACAAGTCGCCGAGGAAGATGAGAAGAACAACCTGAGCGAGCCCTGCAAGCTCGTGGTTGTTGCGGTGCCGCAATGGCAACGGAGGCTCAATCAGGCGCGCACTCGCTGGGAGGACGCCGGTGTCCGGACACAGCGAACGTGCCTGGGATCCCTTGCAGTGGCGCCCTTGTTGCTACTGGTCGCCCGGCTGTTGAGACGTCTGAAGCGCCGCAAACCGGTACCTATCCGATACCTGGGACTTGTCTGCGAGCAGTGCGGTGCGGAGCTTGAGCCAGGCGCCAAGGCCTGCACGATGTGTGGACACCGCCTGACTGAAGCCACGCCGAGAGCAGTGCCTATCCCGGTCGGCACCGCAGACGACGGATGCCCCCGCTGCGGCAGCTCTCTAGAAGCGGGGGACCGGGTCTGCACGAACTGCGGGCAACAACTCGCAGCCGCCCCTCAGCCGGAGACCGTGGCCCCGCCTTCCCCGTTCGCTTGTCCTGCGTGCGGCGAAGTGAGCGAAGCGGCGGCCCTCTTCTGCCAAGCTTGCGGAGCCGCGATGGAACGGGCGGCATCCGCTGAGGCACTAACGCAGCCGCACGAATCGGCTCCTTCTGCCTCGCGTGCTTGCCCCGCCTGTGGGAACGCGCGGGATTCCTCGCGTCCGTTCTGCACCCGGTGTGGCGCCAAGGCGCCGTAGCGCGGCGCATGGACAGCCTTCCGACAGGAGTAGCCACCAAAGGCAGCAGCCAGGTTCACCATTCTCTGCAAGGAGTGATGTCCGAGTGTTCTGTACAAAATGCGGGACAGATAACAAGACGGAGGCAAAGTTCTGCAAGAGCTGCGGGGCAGGTCTATCCGCAGCGGCGGCGTCAAGCCCAGCCGGGATAGGCCAAGCCGGTCCGCCCCCGCCGCTGACGTTGCCAGTGAGAGTCTCGCCCGAACTCACCCAGTGGTTGACTATCGGCGGCATTGCCCTGGTCGTGCTCTTCGCCGGGCTGAAGGTCTGGACCGCCTTTGGCCCCAGTCCCCACTTCAAACTCGCCAAGAAGGCCGTGGCTCGCGGCGATTGGGCCAGCGCGTCCAGCTACTTGGAGATCGAGCTGCAGAAGCACGAGGACAACGCGGAAGCGCGTTTCCTCTCCGGGCAATGTCAGCTCTATCTCTGCCAACAGGGCCGCGCTGACTCGGAGTTCAAGAAGCTGTTGTTCAAGCATCCGGACTTCAAAGAGCGAGTCGATGCGCTCTACCCAAAGGCGGCGGAAGCAGCGTTAGCAAAGGACGACCTCAACTGTGCCGTCATGATCTTGCGCCAACTGAAGGACCCGGTGGCAAAGACCGCAGCGGCCACACAGCTCATCGAGGCTGGCGTACGGAAGGCAGCCGATACCCCTGAGTATGAATCCGTGTCCAACTACTTTGTCCAGGCAGGCGCACTGGACCCCAACTCCGCGAAGAAGGCCGCCGAGAAAGCCGCAGAACTTGCCGCTACGCGCCACACCGCCGGGTTCACCGATGAAGCGTGCAGGTTCGCCCAACTTGCTCAGAGCCTCGACCGGGGTCGATACTCCGAGCTCATCGGCAAGTACTGCAGCAACTACGGCCGGTAGGAACGGGTGCTTCCAGTACGCCGCCGGTCGCTCTGCCAACGGCAGTTCCCGCCTCTAAGCATAACCAGCACAAGGGAGAGCAGAAATGGCACTTCTCGACAAGCTTGCTTCCGGGGCGGCCCGCACCGCCCAGACCTTGAAACTCACTGGTGACCTCAACTCGCTGAAAGAGCAACTGAAGCGTGAACTGTCTGTTGCCGGACAGCTCGCATACGACCAGCACCAACGAGGCGAGTTGAAGCACCCCGCGTTCATGGACGTCTTCGACCGCATCAAGGGTCTGCAGCAACAGCTCGACCAACTCCAAAGCCAGTTGAACAGCATGCAGAGCATGGCTCCAGCCCCCCCCAGCACAACCCAGGCGGCAGGAGCGAGATGCCCGAAGTGCGGTGCTGGTCTTGCCGCAGCCGACGTGTTCTGCGGCGGCTGCGGCACTCGCGTCCCGAAGTGTCCCGGCTGTGGCGCCCCGTTCGGGCCGGACGAGAAGTTCTGCTCTGGCTGCGGGAAACCGCTGCAGGCGGCGGGGGAAAACAGCACGCCGACGGTAACCCCGCCCCAAGCCGCCCCTGACGCGACCAGCTCTCAGCCTTGACTTTCTCGCCCCGTCAGCCCAGTCAGCCGTTTCAGCGAGGTGACCCCCCATGGATCAAGCAGTCTGGCATGGACTCCTTCTCCGGTGGCTTAGCGTCTCCAGGAATCGAGGCAGCAAGTCCATACTGCCAGTGTCTCGCCAGGCGCCCAAGCACTCGACGCTCAAGTACCGTTTGCGCCCTGTGTACGGCACGGCCGGTTTGCGGGGACGCCGTCATCGCGGTGGATTCCACCACCAGCCCGGTCAACGCACCTCGCCACTTCCTTGCCCGATCCTCCTCGCCGGAATCGTACTCCTATGGGCGATGTGTTCTCCCTCAAGCCCGCAGGCTGCCCCACTACCCCTGCCTCAAGCCACACTCGTCGCCGCATATGAACTCAACGAAGGCGGCGGCACAGTCGCCATGGATAGCTCGGGCAACGGGCGCCACGGCTCCCTGAAGACCGAAGGCGGATGGCCTTCATGGGGACCTGGCCATCTGCGCTTTGGCGCCAGTGATGACAACGTGGGCTGTGTCGAGGTCGCCAGCTTCCCGAATGTCAACGGCTCCATGAGCGTCCACGCCCGTTTCCGGGTTGCACCCGAGCTAACGCGACCTCACCTCGGTGCGATCGTCACAAAATGGGACCCGTTCAGCCCCAATTGCTCGTGGGGTCTCAACGCTGTGATCCCTGACTGCTTCGTGTACTGGGAAGGCGACTGGCGCCCGCATCGCGATGATCTCGCCGGAGCACGAAGTGCGAGTAACGCTTTCCGGCCGGGACAGTGGCACACGGCGGTTGCAGTGTTCGTTGAGGGCAAAGCCAACGAGCTGTATCTCGATGGTAAGTTAGTGGCACGCACTCCCCACTCGCAGACGAGTCTCCGCTCCACGCGGTCGCCACTTCGGATTGGGAACCGGCACTGGCTCGGCTCAGACTGGAACCCCTTTGTGGGAGACATCGACTACGTGAGGATCTATAGAGGCGTTGTTCTGGGAATGGACACGCGACTGATCCCGAGCGATGTCCCGCCCATTGAGGACCAACGATCGGCACTGCGGCAGATGAAGATGACCGTGGTTCTGCCCGCCTACTGCGACAGCCCAGACCGACCTACCCCGTTCAAGTGCGAGGCCGGCCCCAGGACGGTCCCGTTTGTCGTCGAACTGCGCGACGAACAGGGCAGTAAGCTCACCGGGGCCAAAGTGACGGTGAAAGTCAACGGAGCCGGCGTCAGCCCCCCGTCCTTTGGCCTCGTCGACCAAGGTGCTCCTGATCGGTGGGACCTATGGGCGGACGACGGCATCTATGCGAACGCCAACAGCCTCAATAGTCCTGGCGAGGTCGGCGTCGAGTTCACGGCTGAGAAGGATGGCTACAAGATCGCGAAACGCACCTTGTCCGGGAAGGCAACGCAGCCCGAGCCTCCATGGGGCAACGTGACCCTTGCTATGCTGCACATGAGACTCAGTGAAGGTGCGTCGCCAGAGCCGGAGTCTGGCACAAGTCGGTGGGACCTCGCTCACTCGGCCACGGAATACTACACGCGCAACACGGCAGGCGGAATCACTCTTGGCTTCACCCAGTACCCATCCGGCGACTCATGGCTTGCGCTGGCCCATACCCAAGCGGACTACACGAAGATCGCGGACCGTTGCCACACCGTGGCCTGGGAACTCGTCTGCATGGATGCGGTGATCACTGCATCCAGTGAGAAGGAGAGCAAGCTGCCCATGGGGGCAGGTCTGAGAGGCATTCACGGTGTCGTGGTCCGCTCCAACTTCCCGTCGGGAACTCCGGTAGCGAACCGCCAAAGCAATCTGGCACACCTGCCCCCCGGCAGGCGCACGCTGGGCCTCCTTGTGCACGAGGTAGGGCACCTGTTGGGACTTGATGACACATACTACCGCGCCAGCACAGGGTTGCAGACGCTATGGAAGACGGTGACTGGTAGGGACTTGAACCTAGGCAATTGGGATGTCGAAGGAATGAACAACAGGTGGGACCTGATGGCTTTCGGCCATACGCTGGCCGGCGGGGGATGGATTGCCTCGCGTCCCCGTTTGGCCGTCGAAGACTCGATCCGCAGTAACTGGAAGGACAGGCGATGCTGGTTTGCCGGTGCCTCCGGCCAGCCGCTCCGTTTGGGTGAGGCCACCCAGACCATCGGCTTCCTTGAGGAGTCCCCGAGGATGCCTGTTCGATGCTACCCGAGTTATGATCCAGCCAAGCCGTTTTTCATCCTAGAGTGCCGCCGGCGCAGCGAAAGCGCGGAGGTCTTCACTTCCCTGGCGAAGAGCGCGCGGGAGGGAAACCGCTATCCCCCCGGTATGGGTTTGTCTACTTGGCTCCTCGAACCGGCAGAGCGTTGGGTCTGGGGGGCTTCCCTCGCTGACACGTGGGATCACTCGGAGGCAGCGCTGGTAGTGTACTTGTGCCTTCCGGCGTCAGAAACGAGTGCACCTGAGCGGTACCGCGCACCGGAAATGGTCTATGGCGCGATTCCATGCACGGACACGTCGGAACACTCAGTGAAGTTCGGCGACCTGGGCTTCTCTGTGCGAGTCGTCGGAGTGACAAGCAAGGGGCTGGAGGTAGTTGCGAAGTAGCTGCTGCGGGGGTCGCTGAGCAATCTGCGAGAGGCTGAACGCCCCAAGAGCAGGAGCGCCGTTCCAGGACGATGCATGGACTGCCCGCGCCGCCAGACTGAACGCCAGCGTGGTGCGCGCGCCCGAGGGCCCGACTCCGGTTGGGCGCAGTCAAGGAGAGAAAGGCGGCGACGGTATGCCGGACGGTAACCTCGCGGAACTCGCTGGAAAGGCCAAGGCTGCTGCCGCGGCAGGCAACTGGTCCGAAGTGGTCGCGCTCATGGACCAGCTCCTCGCCCTGCAGCCGAACCAGGCGTCGCTTTGGTACAACAAGGGACTGGCGCTGACCAAACAGGGGCGGAACGACCTCGCCGAGCAGGCGCTGCGGCGCGCGGTCGAGCTTCAGCGGAGTCACGAAGCGGCAGCGGCGCTGCTGAGCCGGCTGACGGTCCGGCAGCCGGCTCCCCCGGCGCCGACAGTCGCGCCCCGCGCCGTGCAGCCACAGGCAGGCGGCGGCGCGGAGGCAGGTCGTCCGCCGACACCGGTCTCGGGTGCCGGCCGCGAAGCGGAGGGCGAGAGCGCCGCCGATCAGGACGCGCTCCGGGAGTGGCTCCGCGCGCTGATCCCCCGAAGGATGGCTGCGACACGAGGCGACACGACGTACTGTGCTCCGGGCATTCCTGCCGACCGCGTGGCGGCGTCGACCTGGGCGAAGCTGGCGCCCGGGGAGGTCGTACTGTGGTTCTTCGAGGAGAAGCTGTTTGGGTTTCCTACCGACTCCGGGGTCATGCTCACAGACATGGCGATGCACTGGAAGGCGCCCAATGGCGGGATCCGCGTGGGCTACCAGGATCTCGAGGAGGTCAGCACCGCCCGGGGGAAACTGCACGTCAGCGCAAACGGCCAGCGGCACCGACTGGGCGACAAGGCGGTGACGCTGCTGGAGAAGTCGGCGGCCGTGGCGCTTGCGGAGACTCTCACCGAGATCCGAACGCGGCTGGTCGGCGAGGGCGCGGCGTCTCCTGCCGCGGCCCAAGCGGCGCCGGCCGCAAGTGTGTCGGAGGAGATCGCGCGGCTATTGACTCCATACGGCGGTGGGCCGCTGTTTGTCAAGCCGAACATCCCGGAGAAGAAGCTGAGAAACGCCATCGGCGCCTACACGCGACTGGAGTCGGGCGAGTCGATCGTGGCCCTGTTCGACGACACCGTATTCGGTTCAACCAAGGGCGGGTTCTGCCTCACGGACCGGCGGTTGCTGTGGAAGGGGCAGGGCACTGGCAAGGTTCTGACCTACCCAGAACTCCTCTCCGTGTGAGAGGTCAAGTGCTACAAGGAGGCGCTCTCGTGGAAGCTGCAGCTTGGCGCCCGGACGCTGGACCTCACCCAATGGGACCGCGACGGTATCCAGCACTTGGTCGAGGTGCTGCTCGCGGTCGCCCGCCGCCTGCCGCCATCCCCCGGGGTCGCCAACCCGCCCGGGATCGGCGCCCTCCAGCAGTGCCTTCACACGTTGGCTCCGGCGGCCGCGGCACCCGTGGTCGGTGCCGCGATGCCACGAGCGGCCGTGGCGACGGCTGCCGTCGTTTCACCTCTGCCTGACGGGATCAGGACGCAGGTCCACGAGGCAGTCACCCGTGCGTTCGACGGGGTAGCTTCAGACCGGCTGTTCGTGGCGCCCAATCTCCCGCCGGAGCGGTTGGCTACAGCAGGCACGTCGATGGGCGGGCTGGCACCCAACGAAGTACCGCTGGTCCTGTTCGATGAAAGCATCCAACAGGATGGGCAGGCGGGCTTCCTGTTGACGGATCGCCGCCTGTCGTGGACCTCCGTAGGGACGTGGCTGACCGTGCCTCTGGCGCAACTCCACGATGTCGGCCACGGAGGCAATCGGCTCACGGTGCAGTGCGCGGCCGGTGAGCTGGTCCTCGACCTGGCTCTGCTCACGCGGGCTCAGGTGGACGCGCTGATGCTGGCGCTGTCACTGGTCCGCCAGTTCACCTCCGGCGGGACCGACACGGATCTGCGCCGGATCACCAGAGCGATGGTGCTTGACGTCGGTGGGAGGTGGAACCGCTCGGAGGGCACGCTCGCTCTGACCGGACGCGTGCTGATCTGGCTTTCCGACGACGGGGACAGCATTCGCTCAGAGGTTGGGAACCTGACCGGGCTCCGCTGGTTGCCGGACCTCGGCAGGCTGCGGTTCCTGGACAGCGGCATCCGCGCAGAGATCGAGGTTGGCGACACCGTGCGCGAGTGGAGTCGGGACCTCGACGAGGCCGTCGCGCGCGCAAGACCCTCGGTCAGCGAGTCTCAGCTCGCCGAAGTGCTCGCCCGCCGGCTGCAGCCACACGCTTCCGACACGTTCCACGTGCTGCCTCGCCTACCCCAGTCGGCCGTCCAGGAAGTGGCCGCTTCCTACTACTCGCCGGAGGCTGGAGAGACGATCATCGCCCTCCACGCCACCGGTCGGCGACGTTCGGCGAATACCGGGTTCTGCCTCACCGACAGCCTGTTCGCGACGAACGTCGCTCGGCACTCCCGAACGGCGGAGCTTGGCTTCGGCGCAATGGAGGAGATCGCCACGGAAGCCGGCGCGCTCCTCCTCACCACGCTCGCCGGGCCGGCAGTCATCCGGGAGATCAGGCTGAAGGAGGAGGCGCTCCAGGCGCTGGTTGCCGCCTTGACCGACGCCTCGGACCAAGCGGCTCGCAGGTACCGTTCGGCGCGGCCCGAAGCGTCGGAACCGGTGGCGGCTGCCCAGACGACCGGAGCGCCGACGGTAGGCTCTCGGATACTGAAGGCGGGGAAGGTGACCGTCACGGAGTTCAACGGCGAGGCAGTGGAGAAGGAGGGCGGTCTCCTTGTTCTCACCAACCAGCACCTGCTGTGGGCGCCCGACTACCGGGACGACCTGCTGGTCAGCGTGGTGACAGACCTCAAGGGTGTCTGGAAGCACCTTCTCGGAGGGGCGTTCACCATCGAGTTCCACGAGCGCCAGGGGGGCGTGTTGGGTCTGTTCGGGCTGTCTGGAAACGAGTCGCTGACGTTCGATCTCCGCGCAGAAACCCCGAGCTGGCTGCGGGTCCTCGAACTGGCGATCCAAGAGGTGCAGAGCACCCCCGGCTCCGCGTGAGCGGTCCTCCACGAAGGTGGCGGATCTACAGGAGGTCGATGCGCGTCACCGGGCGGACCGGGTTGAAGGCCGCGAGCACTGTTTGCGCTCTTGCTGCCCAGGCTCCCGGCTGCAGTCGGCGACGAGACGACCGCACAAGGGGGGCACCGTCCACCACGACACCCTCCACCTGCACGCCCGTGATCCTCACCGTCAGCTCCGGCACCCGCACCGGCAAGTCCAGGCGGATCGCGTTGCCCTCCACCGTCACCTCCGCCAACTCCCGCATGATCGCATAGTTCGTGATCTCGCTGCACTTGCGCCAGTGTGTTCGGGTGCCGTTCGGGTCGAGCTGCTTCAGGCGGTGGACGACGGCCTTCAAGGTGTTGAACCCGCGCCGGTCGCCGTCGTGCATTCCGTAGAAGCCCTGCCAGTGGCTGCACAGGACTGCCGGTTCGCCGGCGTTGATTAGCTCGACGAGGCGGCCGCTCTGGAGGTCTTCGGTAACGTAGTAATCGGCATCGACCTCGCCGTAGCCGGTCCACGAGCCGGTGTGGTCGCCGGTGGAGGCGATGATCTCGCCGACGGCGGTGCCGGCGTCTCGGTCGGGGTACCAGACCGGCGTCTCCACCGGCCCGGTCCCGGACACGCGCTTGAAGAAGTAGGGCGTTGGGTTGCCGGTGACGGAACGGACGGCGTCGCCCGCCACCCGGGCGTAGAAGTCGAGTGTGCTGCCGCCGAAGCCGCCGGGCGAGGTGACTCCTTCGGGCCGCAGGCCGACGTTGTTCAGGATACGGCAGGCCGTCGCCAGGTAGTCGAAGACGCGCTCCTCCTGATCGACC
>Ga0210014_1002850_pt1 | contig 11805 bp, 10 predicted proteins | sample CryGeymeta201519_FD_183983 | JGI IMG/M metagenome (GOLD analysis project Ga0210014, IMG submission 183983) | Groundwater microbial communities from Crystal Geyser aquifers in Utah, USA - Crystal Geyser metaG 2015-19 (SPAdes) (version 2) | ecosystem: Environmental > Aquatic > Deep subsurface >...
ACACCGAAGTCCCGGTGCGACTTCGGCTCCGTCTGGGAGAATACCCTCTGTCCTCCGTCTGCTGCACGCCTGCCGGGGAAGTTCCGCGAACTTCCACTTCGGTGTGTTCCCAACCTTCGCGGGTATACCTCCAAGCGGGCTACTCACCCACAGCGATCTGCGCTGAGTTGCCTACGCTAACACTGGGGGCCGTTGCGGCAATTCGGGACCAAGCCGCGAGTCAGCCCGAGTCTGGACGACAGAGAGTTGCGGCGGGCTGAGGTGAAGCTCCTTACCGATGAGCACCTCTCTTCGCAGGTCGCGGCCTCGCTGCGGGCTGAGGACCAGGACGCAGTCAGCGTCCACGAAGCGGACCTCGCTGGCCAGCCCGATGCCAGCGTGTTCGCCTGGGCTTGGGCAGAGCGTCGGGTCGTGGTAACCCAGGACCTGGACGTCAACGCGCTTCGGCAGATAACTGCGTTGGCAACGGAGGGACTGGTCCTGCTGCGGCTGAACCATCCTTCCACCAGCACAGTCCTTGCCGTGCTGCGGCGCTTTCTGCGGCAGTACGGCAAGGTCGACATGCGCGGACGCGTTGCGTCTGTTGGATCAACCACACGATTCCAGCCGCCGCTCTGATCCGAACGGGTACCCCTCGCTACCACTCCCTGCGGTGGCCCGGGGGCGGGGGGCTTGGTAGGTCCAGGGATCCAGTTCCCAAGCGGACCGGCGTCACCCGTCACCGTAGAACTGGCCGGCGAACTCCTCAAACACCCCCTCCGGCAACTTCTGGTTGATCGCCCAGACGAGCATGTCCATTTCGTCGATCGTCTGCGGGGCGATGGGGTTGGCGGCGATCCGTTGCTCGCGGAGGCAGAGCTGCAGGGCCAGCGCGAGAAGGTGAACCCCCCGGTGCCGACACCAGGCGAGTATCTCCTTCGCCCGGGCGATTTGGTCGGTCCAGCCGGTGGCGTTGCCGCGGGCCGCGGCCCGGTCCATCTCGTCGCCGGTCAGGAGTCCGCGCAGGATGGACCAGCCGTTCATCACGCCCACATCCTTTGCCGCCGCGGCCGACAGGAGCGGCTCCGCGTTCTGCCAACCGAGGAGGCTGTATTCGGCGAAGAACAGCAAGCAGTCGATCCGGTTCTCCTCGATAGCGCGGAGGTGGTTCTCAATCGGCCCCATTCCCAGCCCCATGGCGGCGATGAGTCCACGCTGCTTCAGCGCCTTCAGCCCGTCCAACACCCCGCCGGGGGCCATGACCGCCTCGAAATCCTGCGGGTCGTGGACGAGCATCGCGTCGAACTGACTGATGCCGAGCAGCTCAAGCTGCGCCTCGACGGTCGCCTGGACTCGGGCGGCCGAGTAGAGCCACGGATCCCTGCCGTGGCAGCACACGCGTCCGGTCAGGATCAGGTCCTCCCGGTGGACCACCTCCTCCAGCAGGGCAAGGGCCAGGCGGCGCATGCTGTCGCCGTAGCACATTGAGCAGTCGAAGTGGCTGAGACCGATGTCGACAGCGTGCTGGACCAACTCCAGTGCCTCATCGTCCGTAATCTCCTTGAACACATTCGAGAATGCCTGCGTGCCAACGGGGATGACTGGCACCAGGAGGTCGGTACGGCCGAACCGACGGCGGGGGACCAGGTCCATGGGAGTGGCTCCTTTGGAGGCAGAATGCCGGGCTGCAAGGAGGTTAACCGAAGACAGGCGAAGAAAGAAGGAGTGTTGTCGGTAGGTCCCCGTTCACGTGGACCTCCCTTGCGGTCCCTGCCGTCCTTTGGGTCCCCGCCCCCTGAACCCGCACGAACGCCGATCCACAAACGTCAGACCCCAGGAGCCTGAGCTATGCCCGACTACCACGACCTCGCCAGCCTCCTCCGCGACCCAACGCCGCGTGTGCTCCCCACCCTCTGGGACTTCTTCCCCTGTCACGCTGTACGACGACCCGCGGCGGCTGACCACGCTGCTCCGCCTGGTGACCGAGTTCCTGATCGAGTGGCTCTACGTTCAGGACAGAGCTTGCGGCGGCGCACAGGTTGTGTGCGTCGCCGATCACGTTTGCAGCCAGGTGACCCCGGCGCAATTGCGGGAGTTCGTCCTGCCCAACATGCAGGCGCTCTACTCGGCGTTTCCGAACGCCGCGAGGATCTACCACAACGAAGGCCGGCACTCCGACGAGCACCTTGCCATGGTGCTGGACTTCGGCGCCGACGTCTCGCACTTCGGCAGCGACGTGCACGCGCTAACCGACCTCTACTCGAAAGTTGGCGACCGGCTCGTCCTGTTCGGCGGTCTCAACCCCCATGGCGCCATGCGCCACGGCACGCCGGCGCAAGTCCGCGCGGAAACACGCGAAGCGTTGCGCGCAGCCCAAGGCCACCGCCTCCTGCTGTCCACCGGCACCGGCACCACCCCCGAAGCAACACTGGAAAACCAGCAAGCAATGGTCGAAACCGCGCTCGCCCAATAGCCACCGCGGCCTTTGACCTGATACGTGACACCTGACGCCTGACACCTGACACGTGACACGTGACACGTGACACCCCGGGAGCCCGTCCATGAATCTGCGAATGCGTCTCGACGTTGAACTGCTGACAGAACACCAACTTGAGCGGCTCTTCCAGCATGCCCTCACGGTCTGGCGGGAAGTGCCATTCCGCGTTCAGGGAACGGACGAGTTCTTCGGCTACCTCTCAGACTTCGGGTGCACAGTCGACGGCGAGCTGGTCCGGTTCCCGCAGCCGGTGATCGACAAGGTGCTCGACCGCGTTCGCGCGGGCAAGCAAGCGTGGGAAGGGCGTCATGGCGCCGAGCCGCCGTTGTGGCCGGGTAGCGAGCTACGGATGTTCACCCATGGACAGGGACTCCATGTCTGCGACCTGGAGACGAACGAGTTGCGGCCGTGCATGGGCGCCGACCTCGAAGCGTGGTGCCGGATGGTGGATGGGCTGGCTGCCGACGTCGGGCGGGAGCACCCCACCTTCATCCCGCAGGACGCCCCGCGCGGCGCGCAGGACTTCCACGCCTACGCCACAATCATGCTCAACAGCAGGCAAGCCCATCGGGTGTCGGTGTACTCGGCCAGGATGCTGCCGTTCTTCGTCGAGGCGAGCCGGATCGCGCAGGGATCGCTGGACGCGGTGAAGGCGCGACCGGTGTTTGCCGCCAAGTGCTGGGTGACGTCGCCCTTCATGCTCACCCGGGAGAATATCGAGATCGCCATGGACGCGCGTCGCCTGCTGGGGCAGCCAATCACCTTCGGGATGATGCCCGTTGCGGGCGCCTCGACGCCGCTCACGGTCGCCGGCGCGCTGGCCCAGAACACCGCCGAGTCACTGGCTCTCTGCACGATGCGGCTCGCCGTGGACGACCTGACCCAAGGCATCACGCCCACGGCGTCCATCATGGACATGAAGGACGCCAACCAGCGCCAGTCCGGTCCGGACCTGGCAGTGCACGTCTTCGCGGGCGTGCAGATGAACGCCTACCTCTTCGGCGGACACCCGTCGTTCACCAGCGGCTACACCGGAGTGGGCGCCAAGGTGGTGTCGCCGCAGTCCCTCTACGAGAAGGCGTTCACTGCCTCCTTCAGCGTCGCGGCCGGGGGGCGGGGGCTCGGCATCGGCTGCCTGGCATACAGCGATGTCGGCAGCCCGGTGCAGTTGGTGCTCGACTACGAGATGGGGCTGTACTTCCGCCATCTACTTCGTGAAGTCGACCTCGATGACGACCACGTCGGGCTGGACACCATCCTCGCGACGGCGCCGCGCGGCGCGTTCTTCCTCAACACCGGTCACACCAGCCGCTTCTTCCGTGAGGAGTCGTGGCTGCCCGCATTCCTCGATCACCGCCCGCCGCTGACCTGGGCCAGAGACCCCGTCGACATGATCGACCAAGCCCGGCGACGGGCGCGGCAGCTCGCGGCCGAGGCGGAGAACCAGTGTCCGCTTTCTGAGCACGACAGGAAGGCGATTCGCCAACTGGTGGCGGAGGCTGACGCTGTTGCGTTGAGCAGGAGCGGTCGAGCGCCCGGCCAGAGCCATACAGGTCGCAGTCCCTCGCCTCGCAGAACCGTTCGCGGCGGCAACTCCAGCCCGTCGGTGATCCGGTACCGACCCCGCGGGAGGAAGACGACCCCGCCCTCTTTGGTCTGCTCTAACGCCTGCCGGAGGGCCGGCGTGCTGTCTCCCTGATCCGTCGGGTCGGCGCCGAGGTCGGTCACGTTAAGAACGGCCTGCGGCCACGGCGTCGCCTTCGCGACGGTCACCGTTGTCGGCTCGCTCCACGCTGAGTTGCCGCCGGAACCGTTGTGCGCAAACGCTTGGTACGCACCCGGAAGCAGGTCGGCGGGAAGAGCGAACTTCGCGCTGTAGCCGTCGGTCTCCCCCCTCCAACAGCATCGACCGCTCCCCGGCTCGCAGCAGCACGTTCACGGCTGAAGCGGGCACCGGCCCGTCTCCGCCCTTCGCCGCTTGCCTCGCCGGAGCGAAGTCCTTCCCGAAGAGGCGCAGCCAGCCATCCGGGCTCGCCTCCGGGCAGCGGTCGCCCTGCGCCCACCAGGCGACGGGCCGAATCGGATCGCTGGCCCAGAACACCGTTGGCGCGTCTGCCCGCGCTGCGACGGCGAACGCGAGGCAGATAGCGGCGGCCGCGATGGGCGCCGCAAGCTGGCAGCGGAGGATTCGGCAGGTGGTGAACATGGGCATTGCCTCTCACGCGGAAATGTGCCGTCAATCCGAGCCGCGACTGTAAAGGAGTGGCCGCCCGAGAGTCGTCAGCGCGCACAACGGCAACGCCGGCCGCTCCTTCACAGTCGCGGCTCGGATTGGCTCGCGTCCTCCTCCGTGGGGGGGATTCAGCGGTGTTTGGCCGTCGGCAACATAGTTGGACGCTGACGACGGCGATTCTCATGGCACGCGCACAACCTCCGCGCCTACCTTCGCCAGCGCCGTGCTCTGTGGGGCGAATCGTTCGCTGACTTCGGGCGTCCGCCTCGCCTCCGGGTCGCACTCCCGGCGCTGATGCGCCAGCACAGTCTCGAACACGCCCAGGTACTCCCCCGCCAGCTCAGCGGGCCCTCGCGAATCGGCATGCTCCCGGAGCCGTTGACACAGGTCCAGATAGGCATCCGGGTCGCGCCACAGCGCCGCCGTTTTCGCGGCCACCTCCTCCACCTTGTCCGTGTGGTAGACCAGCGGCTGCAGGTCCGGCGTCACGTCGAAATGGTGCGCCCAACTGGTGATCACCGGCCGGCACGCGCTCCAGCCCACCTGCAAACTCGCCGACGCGCACCACGCCGAATCGAAGTGGTGGTACAGCAGCCAACCTACGGAGTGCTCTGCAACCAAAGCCTGCAAGTCCCCGTCCGACGGCCAGCCCAGGACCGCGCGCACCTTCGTGTCCAGTCCGCGGCGCCACACCCCCGGCATCACCTCGCTCTCGAAGAACTGCACCTGCTCCGACCAGGCGCCGGGTACCAGCGCCGCGTGGATCGTGAGGGTGGCGTCGGGGAACTCCGCAAGCAGGAGCTTCAGCGCCTCCAGGCACTCCCCGTAGCCTTTCCCCTGACCGAGGATGCCCCACGTCACCACCCGGTGGCGCACCTCGTCCGGCAGCGCCGACAAGGGCCGCGCCGTGGCGTGCGGAATGAACGCCAGGTTGTCCGTGGTCCAGCCCTCTCGTAGCGCCGCCTCGAAGGCGCTCGGGCTGGTGAGGACCAGAACATTCGGTCGGCGGTTCCTGGTGACCGGGTCGGGCTCCTTTGGGAAAGTGTGCTGCGTGACCACCACCGGACAGACCGCCTGGATCTGCCGCAGCACCGCGTCCCACTCCCCCGCATCGCAGCAGAACGACCATTCGTGCTGGAGGTTGGCCACGTCCGGCTGGAGCCGCCGGACGGCCCGGGCAACGTCCGCAAACGAACCGCCCCGTTTCCAGCACCGCACCGTTTGCTCGGCCGGGAACTCGCCGCGCAAGTCCCCCGGAGGTACGCGCTCGCCCAAGCACCACACCTCGTGCCCGAGCTTGCGCCATTGCTCCACCAGGCTCTCGGAGTAGACGCCGATGCCGCACGGGTAGTCGAACGTGCTGACCACGGCTATGCGCATGCCGGAGCTGCCGCCATCGGGGCCTTCGGAAGGGCGACGGGACAGCACCGGCGGCGACGGCCACAGATCCACATCGACGCCAGCACGGCGTCTGGTGCTGCTCGGGGAGTCGGTGTCTGCCGCGACTTCCTCCAACAGCCTGGTCCACTGTTCCGCACACCGGTCCCACGTCATCGTCTCCGCAAACTCGCGGCCCCGCCGACCGTACTCCGCGCGCAGGTCCGGATCGCGGTACAGCTTCTCCAGCAGCTCGACCAAGTGGTCAGAATCGACGATTGCCTGCCCCACGTTGAAGGGACCAACGGTTATCCACTCCTTCACCCGAGCGAGTTCGCCACGCCCCTTGACCAGTTCGGTCACAGCCGTGCAGTCGGTGGCTACGACAGGCACGGCACACGCCATCGCTTCCAGGATCGGCAGTCCGAAGCCCTCGCCCATGGTCGGCAGAACCAAGACATCGAACAGCCCGTAGATGAGCCGCAGGACATCGTCGGACACCGCCGACACCGGGCTGGTCCGCTTGGTGATGACGGTCACGTCGTCGATGCTGGCGCGCCTGATCAGGTCAAGGAGATCGCATCCCCAGGCATCATTGGGATCGGTGTGCAGGTATAGCAGTGCGTTGGTTCTCCGTTGGTGGAACTCGGCGAACGCTCTGACGAGGAGGGGTAGCTGTTTCCGCGGCTGGTTGCGCGCAACGCACCCGACGATGAAGCCATCGGCTGGCAGACGGTGTTCGTCTCGAAGGCGCGTCCTCTCAGCGACGGGGGCGAATAGTGCGCTGTCAACACCATGAGGTATGACGGCGGACGCTACCTCGATCCCCGTGTCCGCCACTACCGCGTGCCCGTAGTCAGAAGTGGCAACGGCTACGCACATGCTCTGGAGCAGCGGGTACCACTTCCGTGAGAACGGATGCCCGTCAACTGGCAAGTACCCGACGTACGGCATGCTCCCAAGCTGCGCGGGTAGCCATTCCACCGTCCAGGGATCGGCGAAAGACACGACCACATCAGGACTGAAGTCGCGAAGAATGCCGGGAACGTCGGTTCTGCCCAGAGGATCCTCCGACGGCTGGTACAGTTCGTAGGGGATCACCTCACGGTCGTAGGGGCGGCCATCGTAGTACCATGCCAGACAGGCCGGCGTGCATTCGTGGCCCGCCGCCAGGCGGCGAAGGGTCTCGCGGGTGACCCTCGCCAAGCCCGTGGGCAGTGTAGGACTGTCGCTGATCCAGAGCACTCGGCACGGCAACGCTGCAGGTCACCTCCCCCTCAACCATCGGCTATCTCAGCCGCGTAGTAATACGCGAGGTAGTTCTGGTCCTGCGGCCTGTAGGTGATATTCGAGAGCCCGAGGGCCACGCTGTCATACGTGCCCGAGGGATAGGGACCGAACCCGGGCACAACGGCGCTGCCCTGCCACAGCCCGCTCTGCTGATTGTACTGGAGTTCGAAGTCTTCTTGGTCGAAGTCATATGGCGGATGTGCTTCTCTGGCTTGCTGCTTGTACAGTGCTGCAGCCCAGGCGGATCCCTGCGGGGGCGGAAGCCCTTCACCCGCAGATTGCACGACAAGCCGGTGCACGTCTTGGTCGGGAGGATCGAAGGTCGCCACGACTCCGCCTGAGATCTCGTGCATCTGCGCTCCCGTTGACGGGACGGGGTACGTTGTGTAGGCGGCCATGCCAGTCTCACACTCCATCTCGAGAGGTCGTGAACCATCCGCGCCCCCTCAGGGAAGATCCGGGAAGTTGCGCAGATCAAGCGGGTTCTGCTGTGTCATCTCGTCGTTGGGGCCGTTGCATGCGTACTTCCGGGGCCGCTTTGCGTCGTCCCGGAACGAGGTCCAGATCTGCTTCTTGAACTGCGCTGGGTTTGGCGGGTTCGCGTGTTGTACCAGGGCGTCCATGACGGCGTGCAGGGAAGCCTGGCCTGTCTTCGTCTTCTCCCAGATCGTGCGGATGACCAGGGGGTCGGGCCGGTGGCCAAGGCCCAGTCCGCCTCCCTGGCGTCCATACTTCTCAGCCGCCCACCGGAAGAACGCCGAGGTGCCGTATTCCTTCTGTCGGTTCGCTATATGAGCCATCGACTGTTCAGCTCCCGGTGGGTAGATCACCTCGCCAGCGTCCATCCTCTTCGTCTGCACGCACTCCAGGGGCAGACTCGCCGGGTACCCTATGGGTTTCGGGTGGAACAGAGAGGCCTTGTAGAACTGGCGCACGACGCCAGTGCCAGAGGCGAAGGAGGTTGTCCCCACCGACCGAAACCACCAGTTGTTGTCCGGCCAGACGAACTCCGGCGCAATCTGCGCGGTGCCTTCCACGAGCCAGGACTCTTGGTTGACGTCGTAGCGGAACTGAAATGCGTGGAACAACTCGTGACAAGCGATGAAGGCAGCGAAGCTGTGCGGGAGATCGCTCGGGAGATTGGGGTCATCACTCCGTATGTATGGGTTGTCGCACGAAAGCCGAATGACGGCATCACTGGTCTGCCGGCCCTGCGGGTTCACAGGCTGAACGTCCGTCCATGCCGTCCTGCCCACTCCGATCTCCTTGATGATGCATCGGAAGCGGCTGTTGCTGGTCGTGTCGGTGTAGAGAAGATCGGCCAACCCCATGGTGATCCTGTAGAACCTCCACGCCTCGAGCAGACAGATTCCCATGTCTGTGGCGTAAGCCTTCTGGGGCGTCATGCCTGGTGCGGTAGGCGTTGTCTGTGTGCGCCGGTCGCGGCCGTTCTCGGTGTAGTACAGGATGAAACCATCCCCGTTGGGATTCCCTTGAGCTTTGTCGTCGGTCGTGAAGTCCGCCAGCACGTACTTGGCGAACATGACCTCCCACCCGTTGGCCTTGTCGGCCGGCGAGCTTCCATGGCTTGGGCTGGACACTCCGATGTCGACGGCATTCGTGTCGTTCGGCGCCCTGAGGAGGATCTGCGCCTCACCTTGCGCGTCTGTGGTCGCCGTGTCTGCCGGCTGTTGGTTGAGGTCCAAGAAGGTCCCGAGGGGTCCGTTCGGATCGTCGGATTTCTTCTGCTCGAAGGTGACCACGACGTTCGGCACCGGGTCTCCGTTGTTGTCCGTCACCTTTGCCGTGATCGTGACATGCGAGGTCCCGTCGGCCAGCACGAGTCCGCGGGTTATTCCCTCGAATGACCAGTATTCGCTCTTGTACTGATAGGGTTCAATCAGGGTGATCTTCACCGGCATGCCAGAGCCTCCTCACCGTCAACCGCCGTCACCGGTTGACGCGCGTTAGCACTATGAAACGGTTCCCAAACTGGACCAGAACTCGTCTCCCGTCAGGCGACCAGGTCGGGGCTCCGATTCGCTTGGCTGCATCGAGATCAAAGCTCGGGAAGCGGATCAAGGCCAGCTCCGACTCCTCCAGTTTCCGTATGATCTTGGCGTCCTCGCGGCTCCAGTCCAGGGCCGGCAGCCACAGAAGGGTGCCAGCTTGAGGGTTGAGATAAATGACCTCCCGGCCGTTGGGCGCCAGTGAGGATGTTCGGTGGAACGTGGGACAGACGTGCTCGACGACACCACGTCTGAGGTCGACGCTGACGATGTCGGGCCCAGGTCCGTCATCTCGGTCCAACAGTCCGCACAACCCCGTGTACTGAGCTGCTACGTAGACTCTCCCCTCGGAGGCAACCGGGAAGAGCTGCGTCACTCTCGCTGCAAATACCGCCCAAGCCACCCTTTCTTGGCACACCTGTCTACGCGCGTGGGAGGCGAGATCGACATAGAACAGATCGTCCCCGGTGGCAGCCAGGGGACGGTCCATAAAGTACACGCCCTTGCCGTCGGACGCCCAACAGAAGTGATACAGGTAGGGTGCCTCGGGGGATAGCCGCGTCAGTTCCGTGGGCGCTGGTTCCTCTCGTGCTCGTGTGTCGAGCGCACGGATGGAGGCTGGGCCATGCCAACGGTGGAGCCAAGCCAGCCAACGCCCGTCCGGAGACCACCGCAACATGGCGGCGAAGGGAATGTGGGCGACGAGCGTTCTGTCCTTCATCTTTGCGTCGCTAACCCAAAGCTCGGCAAGCTGGTCATAGTTCGCCGATTCACGGACAACGTAGGCTATGCGGCCGTCATCCGGAGCGCAAGCGACGGAGAAGCCCTGCTTGCGGCTCACTTCCAGCAGCGTCTTGGTCCGCAGCGTCACGACATCGAGCTGCTCCAAGACATCGCGCGGGCCCTGGGCGAACCGCCAGTACAGTAGTCTGCGTCCGTCTGGCGACCACGTGGGAGACCACGTGCCCTCATACGATGCGTAGTCCTGCACAGTGCCGCCGTGAGGGGTGTCGGTCAGGTCCACGTAGCGCAACGTCCAGCGGCCCACAGCTTCCTGAGCCAACCGGACCGGCGCGTCGCGGGATGCCGGCTTCGTGCGTTCGCACTCGGCCACTGGGGCGAACGCGAGAAGCGCCAGAAGGGCCGCCAACGAGGTCCGACCTGCGAGGCGAGATTTCGGACGGCCGCTGCTCCCCGGGGTCCGGGGGCAGGGCAAGTAGATACTCGCCGTCATCGTGCACTCCTAACTGCGCCACAGAGGTCCCCCGCCTTTGGCGTCGCCCGATCCACTCGGCAGCTCATGAGGGCTTCACCGCCGCCGCCCGGCACAGCAGACCGGCCGGACGGGGAGTCCACGGGCCACTACCCGCCTGCGCCTGCGGCTACGACGCCAGCGTGAGGCTCTGCACCGCGCCTTCCGTCGTCCCCGCCGAGTTCGAGGCTTGGGTCTTGACGTGGATCGTCTGGCCGGCGGCGAAGGGGCCGAGGGTTTGGCCGGTGAGAGTCACTGGCGCCGGGTGAGCGAAGTCGGGGTCGAGGCCTTCGAGCTGGTAGACCAGCGTCAGGCTGGTGGCGCGGCGGCCGCCGCCTGCGAGATAGGTCACCTCCACGGAGGCCTCCCTTTGGGTGAGCGCCGCGATCTCCAGGGCGGTCGGGGGCGAGGCGCCTTCTTCGGTGTCGACGAGGCTCAAGGCGTCGTGCTCGGGCGAGCCGTCGGGGAAGTTGCTTCGCCACGCGGCGTACCAGCGCTTGTTGTCCCGGTCGACCTTGCGGGTGTGCGAGCTGAGCTGGCTGCGCTTCCGGCTCAGCTCCGCGCGCTCATTCGCCACGGTCTGGAGCAGGCTCGGGTGGTTCTCCACCGCGCTCTGGAGGGCGGCGAGGTCGGCGCTGCCCAGGAGCAGCGGGGGCTGCGGCGGGGTCAGAGCAGCGCGCTTGGCGTTGACCTGATTCCAGAGCGAGATCAGTCGGCGCCCCCGTTCCAGGTTCCCCTCGTGGCTGTAGGCGTCCACCTCATACACGCCGTCCAGCTCGTCCTGGAGATCGTCGTCCGGCGGCAGGACCGCATCGATGAGCTGCGGCGCCCGGGTGTTGACACCGTGGATCTCCTCGAAGCTGTTGTCGCGGGCGGCCACTGCGGCATCCACCGCGTCCTGCTGCACGTCGCGCTCGTTGATGCGGGTGAGGATGCCCGCCACGTCGGCGGCATGGTCCGCCGACGTCAGCTCGCCCACCGCGAAGTCCGGCGCAAAGGTCGTCCAGACTCCAATCGTCTGCTGTCCCCGGATGTGCACTGCTTCCCAATACTCGGCCACTGTCATGTTCCTCCCTTGGGTGTCTGGCGCCCTGGCGAGGGTGCGCGCCGGTTCTTTCCGGCGTCCCCTCCAGGCGGCCGTTGGCCGCCGAACTGCGAGGCGTCCGCA
>Ga0210014_1002851_pt1 | contig 11804 bp, 5 predicted proteins | sample CryGeymeta201519_FD_183983 | JGI IMG/M metagenome (GOLD analysis project Ga0210014, IMG submission 183983) | Groundwater microbial communities from Crystal Geyser aquifers in Utah, USA - Crystal Geyser metaG 2015-19 (SPAdes) (version 2) | ecosystem: Environmental > Aquatic > Deep subsurface >...
TTCGTAAATCGCGCCATTATCTTCCAGAATCTTCACCGCGCTTTTATCCATTGGAGAAGTCCAAACCGTCGCCTTTTTACCCTGCAAAACTCCGGCTTTTGCCAAGATTGTCGGCGAAATGCAAATTGAGGCTAAAACTTTGTTTTGAGAAACCGTATCTTGTACCACCTTATAAGAATTATTGTTATCAAGGTTTTCAAGACAACCCGGCCCACCGATAAAAACTACTGCGTCAAAGTCCGCGAGATTAATCTCGGAAACCAGCAAACCTACATTCACTTCTCCCCCATCGGCACCAATTGCAGTTCCTGTTTTATTTGATGCAGTTTTAATTTCCGCTCCGGCTTTTTCTAAAATTTCTTTCGGCACAAAATATTCTTCATCCCGGAAATCTTTAAAAGCTAAAATTACAACAATTTTTTTACCTTCTAAATTTTTTCCCATAGTTAATTTTTCTCCAGGAGGAGCTCCTTCTTTTTCTTTCGTTAAACTTTGATAAACGAAAACTCCAACAATCCCTAATATAACAATTATTAAAATAAAAATCAAACCCTTTTTCATATTTTAAATTATAACGAAGTATAAAAAAGCGTCAAGAATATGATAGGATATCATAAGTATGGTGAGATTTAGATACATAAAAATTTTTGGAATAACTTTATTGCTTGGCCTGCTCATTTTTCTAATTATTAGCTTTTTTTTACAAAAACAATTAGTAGCTATTTACAACAGCCAAGAATCGATAATTTTAAAAGACCGTCTCAATCGGGAAATTGTTATTTTGCCAAACCAAAAAGGATATTGGGCGCAATATCTAAACGAAATCCCTCCTCAATTTAAGGAACTTCTGGTTAAAAAAGAGGACAAATTGTTTTATTATCATTTTGGCTTTAATCCCTGGGGCTTATTCCAAGCTGGCTTAGAACGCTTGGGCATGGGCCAAAGAAAAGCTTCAAGCACTATTTCTCAACAATTAGTAAAAATCCTGTTGGGAAAAGAATTTGAAAGAAACTTTAAAAATAAAGTTATTGAGTCTTTTTATACCCTGGCTTTAGAAATTTATCAAAGCAAAGAAAACATTTTAAAGATGTATGCTAATTCCGTTTATTTGGGGAATCAAGCCCAAGGAATGGTCGAAGCCAGTCAACTTTATTTTGGGGTAGCTCCAGATTTACTGACCAATGGCCAAATTTTACAATTATTGGCGGCAATTTCCAGCCCTACTGAAAATAACCCAACTAAAGAAAAAAATAAAGAAATCGCAAAATCTTTAGCTCAAAAATTACAATTAGATAACCAAAATTTGACTATAACTGATCCGGGGGTAATAGAGGGAAATATGAAAAAAAACTCTCATCTTAGCAATCTTTCTTTTGAACTTCGGGATTTTGTGAATAACAATGCGCGAGATTACCAATTAACTATTGATAAAGAACTTACCGAAAAAATAAGAGAAATTGTTAAAAGAAATATAGAGGAATTAAAGATAAAAAATGCCAAAAATGGAGCAGTGATAGTAGTCAAATTACCAGAAAATGAATTGTTGACTTTAATTGGTTCGCCTGACCCAGAATCTTTCGAAGAAGGTTATAAAATAAACATGTTAAATGAACCCCGACCGATTGGTTCTACCGTGAAGCCTTTTATTTATCTTAAAGCCTTTGAAAAGGGATTGAGGCCTTATACTTTAGTTGATGATAGAGAATATAAATACATTACCGCCATTGGTTTTCCCCTTTACCCTAAAAATTTTGACTATAAATATCGAGGCGAAGTAAATTTACATTATGCCTTATCAAACAGCTTGAATGTTCCGGCTGTCAAAGTTTTAGAATATGTCGGCTTAGATGATTTTTACAAATTTTTAGAAAAAGATTTAGGATTTAAGCCAATTCAAAGCTTAGAAAATTATCAATTAGGGATAGCCTTGGGAACTCTGGAAATGAATCTGACAGATCTAGCTAAATATTTTACCATTTTCCCGAATAACGGCGTTTTAAAAGAATTAAAAATATACTCCAGCAAGATTCTTCCAGCCGGAAAAAAAATTGCCAATTCGGAATATGTTCAGCTGGTTAATAAAATTTTAAACGACAGAAAAACCGGAATTGAACAGTTTGGGATGAAAAGCGAGCTTAATCTTTTTCAGGAAAATTATGCTTTAAAAACCGGCACATCAAGGGATTTTAAAGACAGCTGGGTAGTTGGCTTTACCCCTGATTTTTTGGTTGGGGTTTGGATTGGAAATGCCGATAACAGCCCCACCGAAGGAGTGTCAGGTCAAATGGGAGCAGGCAATATTTGGAACTCAGTAATGGAATTACTTTTAAACTCAGAATATAATAAAAAAACTCCTTTTGATTTTAGTTCAATTGCGGAGTTTAAAAACGGCGAGAATATGGAATATGGTTTAATTTATGACGATTATGAAAAATGTCTTAATATTTTAAAAGAAAAGGATATTTCACTCATTTTAAATCCTCATGATGGCGATACATTTCTTTTGGAAAAAAATACAAAGATAGTTTTGGAAGCGAAAGAAAATGTAAAATGGTTTACTAACGAAGAATTTTTAGGAGAAGGCAAAAGCCAAATATTTATCCCGCAAAAAATAGGCGCAAATCAAATAAAAGCTGAGGGTTTTAATGGCATCAGAGAAACGATTACAATCTATATTCAGGAGCTTGACTGAAACTATTTAATTTCGAAATAACTTCCGGCGGTCCGACCGAAATTTTCCGGGAAATACATTTCTGAAACTACGGCTGGCAAATGTGAGAACTTGCCTTTAGTCAAAGCTCTTACAAAATAATCAAATTCGTACACTCCCGGCTCAACCCTCTCTTTGAATACAAAAGCGCGGTCATCATGAAGTTCTGTAAAATCGGGGTATAATTCCCGGCTGTTTTCTTTTATTTCTGTTTCTTGCAGCAATAGGGATTTCTGTTCGGTAGCCAGCTCTAAGTTAACAATCTCAAAACCTGCCGGAATATAATCTTCGATAGTCACAAAATTCCTCGATTTTGGCACGGTTATCTGTAAATGAACTCTTAAGGCATCTCCTACTTTAGCTGTTGCTATCGGAGTTTTGTTTTCTTTGTCATCAACTCCATAAAATTCTCTGGTAATTGAAAATCCTTCGTCCCGGGGCGGAATTTGGTCGACAGGCAAATAATATTTTAAAGCCATGTCATAATAAAGGGCGTTGGGAAGCTCGTTGTTATTATTCTTTGAGAATTGAACAACGTTATTTTCATTGAATTTTAAGTCGCTTAGAGGCAATTCTTTTTTAAACTGGTCTAAAATTGTGTCCGGATTGAAATTAAAAGTTCCTTCAGATTTATTATTAACTGATAAATCTAAATTGAAGTTCGACTCGGTCTCCCTTTTCCATTCCAGAAAATCGGTAAAGGCGTCAACTACCGTCAAGGTATTATTGGTTGATCCCCAGGCGCCGTCTTTTTCCCTGGAATTTAAAAGCCATCTTAAAACCTTATCTAAAATTGGATTTGAACTTTTTCCAATCGCCAAGGTTTTTAAATACAAAGCGGTATCCTTAATCGGGGTCTCGTAATAATACCAAAGGAAATTCTGATTCGGCTCTAAAAATGCGCCCCGGGCGTCAATATTAATTCGATTATCTAAAACGTCAAATACTTTATTTTTTAGACTATTATTAAATTGCCCTCGGCTCAATAAGATTGCTAAGTAGGATAAAGAGCTATTACTAATTTGTTCTTGTAAAAATAGGTTGTCGTTAGTTATCCTAATTATTTCTTGTTTTAGAAATTCATTTTCTTTAAAATTGGGCAATCTAAATAAGGTATAAGTTGTCAAAATTAACCTGTTTTTATAATCGCCCTCGCTTTCATACTGCCATCTGCCTTTGCTGATTTCTGTTCTTAAATAATCAGCTGCCCGATTTAAACTATTTTGATTAATTGGAAAACCGGCTAAAGAAAGATTGTGAAGAGTGTCCACTACGTGCAAGGTCAAATAGAAATCGGGTTTGGCCTCATAACTCCAGTGTTTCCAATAATAAAATCCGCCGTTCCAGCCTTGATTGTCGTAAAGTTTTGCTAAGCCTATATCCACCAACTCCTCAATTGAATATTCTTTGTCTTCGTATTTAACTTTCTGCAAATTTAACTTATCGCCGAGATTCGGCAAATTTAAACCCTTTTTAACAATAGCAATGGCATCAAGCTGGCTTGCAATCTGTTCTGAGCAGCCGTAAGGATAATGGATTAAGTAGTTCAGGGCATCGGAAAGGAAAACTGCCAAAGTTGCCGAACTCTTTATGGATAGATTTCCTTTGTCTTTAACAACATTGTCAGGCAAAAAGACGTATTCTTTGGAAATTTTTTCAGTTGTGTAATTTGCAGTGGCAGTTACTTCATAGGTATTGTTGGGAGTAATTTCTACGTACTGGATAACGGTGTCTTCTAATTTTTCGCTTTTTGCTGAGAGTAAAAATTTATGCTCGCCGGATTCAATTTGGTTGGGAGAACGGACTTTAAAATAAACCGTTTCGGTTTTGCCAGAATCAATGGTAACCTTTTTTTCTCCAGAGTCGTCTTCTAAAACCAAACTTTGGCTTTCAAATTTGATATTTAATTTTTGCTTTTCTTGGCTCTGGTTGAAGATTTTAGCGCCGATATAAAATACATCGCCTGGAACGACAAACCGCGGCTTCAAGGGCAAAAGCATCAATTCCTTTTGCGTCATAAACTCCTGGTAATTTACGCCTACTTTGGTATCTTTTGTAATGCCAATCGTTTCAGTCTGCCAGGTAGTGAGATTATCAGGTAAAGTGAATTTAATTTGAGCCTTACCATTTTCGTCAGTTCTAACCACTGCCTGCCAGAAAGCAGTTTCTTTAAAAATTCCTCTTACTTTTTTAGCTAAACCTTCACCTCCCCCACCTCCTTTAGTTAAAATTGGTATTTCGACCAAGATATTTTTAAGATTTGAACCAGTTTGAACAGTTAAAGGAAAGCCACTATAGAAAAATATTAAAGGATTTTTCTTTGGATTGCCCTTTAAAGCCAGAACGCTTAAATCAACTACTGATAATGATAATTCGGCTGAAGCCGGCTTGCCCTCAAAATCTTTTGCCAAAATATCCAACGTCACTTCTTCTCCCGGCAAATAATGAGTTTTATTCGATTTGACCTCAATATTAAGTTCTTGCCTTTCGGTATTAATTTGGAACCCGACTTGCCCAAATTTTACTCCTGGCTCGGTTGACTGGAGCAAAACCGAAACATAGACATTAGGCAAATATTCTTCTTTTACCTGGAAGTTAAAATTATAAAGATTGCCCTGCACTTCTTTTATCTGGTAATCAAAAATTTTACCTCGTTCAATGGAAATTAAGGCTTTGGCATTAGGATAAGGAGATTTAATTAAAATTTTCCCTTCGTCACCAACATTTAAAGCGGTTTTTTCAGCTGTAACTTCCAATTCGGTGTCTTTTGTCGGCTTAACAGTTACCGCTCCTTCGCCGTAAACATAAAGGTTGTAAGTTGACCAGACTAAATTATTTCTTTTATCTTGGGCTGAAACCTCAAATTCATACTCCCCTTCTTTTGATATTTTTAATTCCTTGGTATAGTTTCCACTGCTATCAGTATCAAAATTGTATTTCTCAATTAGTTCTCTTTTCTTTTCCCATATATATGAATAGCCGCCGGTAGCCTCCTGTCTTTTTGCATAAATCCAATCGGTTTTATAAAGAGCCAAGGTAATATCTCTAACTTTTGCTTCTTTGCCTTGGGTATCAACCGATTTAACTTTCAAATTAAATTTTTCATCTTTTCTTAAAAATCTTTTATCGGCATTTAAACCCAGGTAGAATTCACCCGCGTGAAGAATAAAAGATTTTTGGCTGGAAACGCTCTGTCCCTGAGGATTTTTAACAGTAATATCGACAACAATAATCTTGCTCTCTCTATCTTCTTTATTTTTGAACAATTTTTCCAAATCAAGAGTTTCGGAAATTTTCGCTTTCCCATCGGTTGATAGTTCGGTTTTGCCTCTCAAAATAAATTTGTCACCGTAGGGATAAGGCAACCAATAATACCATCCGGAATCGAAATCGAAATAGCCGTCAGAATACCTGTCAAAATAATAATTTTGGCTTGATACGGTATAATTTACCTCCCCTCCCTCCAATGAGGTCCCGAAATAATAATTTGCTTCTATGTCCAAATTAACGGTGTCTTTGGAGATATATTCCTCTTTGTCGCTTGCCACTTTTACCTCAAAAGGGGCCGGAACATATTCCTGAACATCAAAATAATAACAGCTGTATTTATCGACGCAAATTCGATAGTTTCCCAAAGGTGCATTTTTTTCCAAAATCAATTTTGTGTTGAAAGTGCCAAAATCATTGACTTCTAAATCGCTATTTAAAATCTCGTCGCCCCTGGAATTATAAGCCCTTAGATTAACTTTTTTATCCTGATATATTTCATAATTGCCATCGTAGCCTATTCGATAGATGCCCTTAATAAAAACCTCTTGGCTCGGCCCATAAATAGGCTTGTCGGTGTATAAATAAATATTTTTAGCTGAAAAAGCCGAATCAGCCCAGTTTAAATTACTCTGGTAAATAGGAATAACCGTGCTGTCTTTATCTTTGGTAATAATTACTCCTTTTATATCAGCCACTACATCGGTTAAAGCAATGCCTTGATTATTAGTGGAATACGAGCCAGCAAAGTTTAAATTTTCAGTTCGATAAAGATCCACTTTGGCATCGGAAATCGGTTCCAAATTAGATATGCTGGTTACCCAATAGAGATTGCGAAGCTCTTTTAATTGCTCGGCATTTAAAGGTTCGTTTGCGCCGTAAGTCGCCGATTGAGAATTAATTCTTTTTTCGGCTACCGCCAAGTTGGTAACAGTTAAGTAGCTTCTTTGATAAACCGGCTTATAAAACTTCATTCCCCTATCCCAAGTATAAGTGGTGTAATTCGGATGGGAAAAAGTTAAAATATAATGACCCAGGGGGTCTTCAAAATAATCCTTAAGGTCTACTTTAAAATAATTTATAATCCAGTATTTTTTAGGCAATTCGATTTTATCATTTATTATTTTTTGGCAATTTAAAGTATTAAAAGACTCGTCCCAATCTGGTCTGTCTTCGAGATACTTTAGAAAAGAGAAAGATTCTAATTTGCAAATTTCTAAATTAACATACTCCATATTCTGGGCCCCAAAAGTCAACCTAGTTTTTGCAGGCGAGGTGACATTGTAAGAATTTTGAAGATGATAGAAATTTAAACTCTCACTAGGCATTAAACCCGTAGTAAATTTTAGAGAATAGCTTAATTTTTGGCCAAAAACATCTTCTAAGTTAAATTCTAAAGAGTAATTATTTTGAGGCATTAATCCATAATAAATTGAGGTATGAAATTCGCCCACCTTACACTTTTCGCCTTCGTAAACGCGCTCAACGCGCCAAGAGTTTTGCCAAGAATTTACTTCGTAATCTAAACTGGCTTTTAAATATTTTTTATAATCTTCTTTAGCCGGTGTTAAGATTGGCGAATTCGAACAAAAAACAAATTCGGTAAGATTGACGCTAACCGAATTATCTACAGGAGAAGTGCTTAAAATCTTAAATTCGGGATAAGAGATTACGAGCTCTCTAATTGGCTCTTTGTTTATGGTTAGCCCCTGAAAGTTTACAATTTTTTGGAAATTAATTTCCAATTTTTCTGCCAGACCAATCTCCTCGCTCTTGAAGGTTATATAAATTTTCTTTTTATCCGTAATTTTCTCACAATCTGCGCTAGAAGAAAGTGTTTCATCTTTACATTTTTCGCCATAACCAATATCTTTTAATTTTGGGACTGTTATTTCAGATTTATCCAAGTCAATTTCTTCATAAAAATTAACCCAAAGCTTGCCCTGCGGATCGAAAAATGAAGGGGTCGCATAATTAGTTCTGGCAGACTCAGCAGACATACTGGCAATTATCCGCGGAACAGAAATGTTGGTTTCCTGTTTTTCATCTAAGATGATTTCGCCCTCTAAAGGATAGGCCTTATTGATTATTAAAGAATAATTATGCTCGAAATCCCAAAATTTTTCTCTGTCAAACCTGTCTTTTTGGTTATAAATTTTAAGTACCGATTTATTAATCTCTTTGGCTGTTTCTTTTTCTGGAAATAAATTAAATCCAAATTGAGTAGAAATATTAGCAAGAAAATTTTGCGCTTTTTTTAAAAGTCCGTAAGCCTCATCTTTTTTTACCTCCTGGCTTTTTGCCTTGCTCTCGTATTCAACAATAAAAGGTATTTCTTTGCCCGTGGTGTTATCGCGTAAAGATATTTCTCCTTTTGTTTTTTCCAAATCAACGGGCTGATTAAAATAAATTGAAATTGGCTGGTTATAGACGGTCAAACCTTCGCTTAAGTTAAGGTATCTAAGTTTTCGGGTAATAAATCCGGTTTCTGTTCCAGGAATCCCTAATCCGTCCATTGAAATCAACCCGGGATTTATTTTTACTTTGTAATAAGAAGATCTTATTAATCTCTCTTTTGGAATAAATTGTAAGTTTCTAGTCGTAATCCATTTAAAACGTCCCTCGGTAAACGGCGTTATCTCAACCGGAACTTCCTTTTCTTCCAAATAACCCAAAGTAGTAAGAGGCACCATTGGCCGGTTAAAAACAATAGTAATTTCAGAATTTTCCGGGGTTTCTGAGTCTTTTTTAGGAAAGATCGCAGTAATTTCCGGATCTTCCACTGCTAAAAAGTCGCTCTTAACCAATCCGCCGTCTGACATGGCTAATTCTACCGCATAATACCGGTTAAGGTTTAACTTTTCTTTGGGTTTAAATAAAATGATATCGGAATTTTCTGAAGGTGCAGGAAGTCCTACAGCAGAATCTTCGGCAAATACCACCCATCTTCCCTCCTTTTCTGCCAACCATTCTCCTTCTATTTCTGGATTGAATTTGATATTATTTTTGGCAAACGATTTGTCAACATTCGGTGGCAGATTAATTTGGATGACCGCTGATTGAGAAACTTTCTCTGAAACCAAACGATAGGTCTGACTATAAGAAGGCTTGACCATTCTGGAAATTCCTTTTTGCCAAAAATAAAAACCGAGAGCTGCAATTCCTATTATTAAAATAAGGAAAATCAGATTTCTCGGTTTTAAAAATTTTTGGGACCGACTGGGTATTCCCTGATTAACTACTTGCTGATTAGTTATTTCATCCATTTTTATATATTATCAAAGGTATTTTGCCTTAGCAATGTTATGTTCTTCTAAATTTTTGCTAAAAATTGTTGCGCCTTCTGGAGTGGAAAGATAATACCAATATTCGCTATTTTTAGGATATATTGCAGTTTTGATACTGTCAAGCCCGGGATTGCAAATCGGACCCAAGGGAAGGCCTTTATATTTGTAGGTGTTATAGAGAGAATCAATTTGAAGATCTTCCAGGGGAATCTTAGTTGTCTTTTTACCAGTAAGGTAAGTTATTGTTGCATCAACTTGCAAAGGGATATTGTTTTTTAATCTCTTCCATAAAATTCCCGAAACCACTTCTTTATCTTCTTTTGTCTTTACTTCTTTCTCAATTAAGGAAGCTATAGTTATTATTTCAAAAATGGTTTTCTTCTGATTTTTAATTTCTTCTCTTAAATCTAAAGTAAGTTTTTTATCAAAATTTTCAAGCATTTTTTCAACAACATCTTCAACGGAGGAGCCTTTATTTAATTTGTAAGTGTCAGGAAAAAGATAACCTTCTAAATTTAGATTTTTCGGTTTGTCTTTCAAAAAATCATATTTTTGGCTAAAATCTTTTGGTTTCGGCAAATCGGTAGTTTTTGAATAATCAATCAAAGGAAAACCAACTAATTCAAACAGTTCTTCGGCTTGAAACATTCCCCTTCCCTCGAAATACCAACCAATATCCCTTAAATTCCAACCTTCAATAATTGTAATTTTTTCGCTAATGACATCTCCTTTAATAAATTTCTCAACAATCTGGGGAATATTCATGGAAGGAAACAATTGGTACATTCCCGCCTGAAGTTTTCCGGAAACTCCTTTTTGGTAAACATAAAAGCGGAAAAAGGGTGTCCATTTTATTAATCCTTGCTTTTCCAAATTAATAGCTATTTCTTTTGAACCTTGACCTTTTTCAATATTAAAAATGACTTCTTTTTCGGAAAAAGGATTTTTAGGCAGGTAAATCCCTTGCCAGAGGAAAAATAATCCTAAAAATAAAATAAAAATTGTTGAAAAAATAATTTTTTTCTTCATTTATCGAGCCGAGCACATAATTTTTGTGCGCTCGGCGAAGATGGAAAAGAGGATTTATCCTCTTTGACCTGTAATTAGGGGCACAAAGGCGAAGCCGGGGTATTCGATTTCTTCGAAGTCAGTTTCCGATTTTTTGGTAAAAAGCCAAATTGAAGAACCAATGGGAGTAACAATTCTACCCCCGATAGTCGATGAACTTCGTTCATCTCCACGCTTCGCTAACGCTCGCGTTTTTAATTGTTCTTTCCAGGCAGATGGAATCCGATCTTGGATTGCCGCTGAACATAAAATTTTATCAAAAGGCGCTTCTTTCTTGTAGCCCTTTGAGCCATCGGCACAAATAAATTCCACAATCCCCTTCTCTATAAAATTGTATTTAGCCACATTATTTTTCCCAAATTCCACTAATTCAGGAATTACATCAATGGCTATAACTTTCCCCTGCCTGCCGGCAGACAGGCTTTTTCCTCCAACTATTTCTCCAAGAAGAGCGCTTGTCCATCCCGAGCCAGAGCCGATATCTAAAATTTTATCTCCTTCTTTTGGCTCCAATTGCTCTAACATAAAAGCCACTACCAATGGCTGAGAAATTAGGGCTTCGTTTAATTCAGCCAAATCTTTTATCTCCTTTGGCAAAAAATCTATCCTTTTAATTTTCTGAAAGGCCTCAATTATTCTCGGCGTTTTTAACCAGCCTTGTTCAATTAAAGAATCAATTAGGTTCATAACGTCAATTTAAAGGCGAAGAGGACTTCGTCCTCTTCTTCACCTTCGCTTCCATAAATGGAAGCTCGGTTTTTAATTTTTGCCAAAAGCCAATTCGGTCAATAAATAAAACACCGTCTAAATGGTCGATTTCGTGCTGGAGGATTCGGGCCGGAAGACCTTCGGCTTGAACTCGAATTTTTTCCCCTCTCTCATTTAGTGCCTCAATTTTTACTTCCTTTGCTCTTTTTATTTTTAGAAAAAGCTCGGGGAAACTTAAGCAACCCTCTTCATCAATTATAGTTTCCCGACTTTTCTTTATTATTTTTGGATTAATAAAAATCTGAGGTTTTTCTTTAGATTTTTCTTCAAGAGATCTCTCCTTTATCGGATGAACTACAATCACTCTCTTTAATTCGCCAACCTGAGGAGCAGCAAGACCAATCCCTTGGCTCTCGGTCATGCTCTCTATCATATCCAAACCGAGATTTCTTATTTCTTCGGTTACTTCTTTTACCTCCTGGCATTTTTTCCTCAGGACCGGATCAGGATATTTTACAATTTCTTTAATCATTGGAAAATTAGCGGAGAACTGTTCTCCGCGAGCTTATATTATTCGTAACGACGGAGGGCCTCGACGGGTTTAAGTTTTGCCGCCGTTTTTGCCGGAAAAAATCCCGCCAGACCGCCGACTAAAAAGGAGAAAAGCAAACCAAAAATAATTAAACCTGGCGTAACTGAAGCGGAAAAATAAAATATGGGATGGACCTGGCCGTACTGTTCAATAATTTTAGCAAATAAAACTG
>Ga0210014_1002867_pt1 | contig 11758 bp, 11 predicted proteins | sample CryGeymeta201519_FD_183983 | JGI IMG/M metagenome (GOLD analysis project Ga0210014, IMG submission 183983) | Groundwater microbial communities from Crystal Geyser aquifers in Utah, USA - Crystal Geyser metaG 2015-19 (SPAdes) (version 2) | ecosystem: Environmental > Aquatic > Deep subsurface >...
CTTGACAGGAAGACACCGGATGATGTTTACTGGAGTACACTACCTAAGATGCAGGTAGCGGTATGAGGCGGAGCAGCTTATCACTTAAAAACTGCTTTAGGCTGTCTAAACAAACTAGGCCACCTCATTTTTATCTCCCAAATTATGGGTAGTTATGTATAATAAACCGCTATTTTAAATAGCTGGAAACATCTCCGAACTAAGAGGGGGTTACATGAGAAGGGTTTCAGTGATAGTTTTTTTATGCTTTTTCCTGCTTTGTTTCAGCTATTCAGCAAGTGCAGAAACCTTTACCCCATTAGAAAAGCAGGGCTTTCTAACGGGGTTTAACTGTCTTGCCTGCCATAGCGCGATGAAGGGCAAGATTCGGACAGAAAAAGGCAATTTAGTTGATGTGAATGTGGACGGCGAGAGATATTCACAATCTATTCACGGAGGATTTGACTGTATCGCATGCCACAAACAGTTTGGCATAAATCCTCATAAGCCAGCAGCAATGGGTGATGTTCCAAAGGACATTGCTGTATTGGCAAGCAAAATATCACACAAGGCAAAGGTTGACCCCGTAGCCCTTGCTGCATGTTCGGAATGTCATGGTGATATTTATAAATCGTGGCAGAATAGCATTCACGGCAGCAATGTTATAAATAAGAAGCAAACAGACGGAGCTTCGTGTATTGACTGCCATGGCTCGCCTCACTATATCACATCTAAAAAAACAGGAACTTCAACCATTAACAAAAAGAATGTTGTCAAGACTTGCGGCAAGTGCCACGAAAAGGAAGAATTGGCGAAAAAATATAATTTTGGAACACATATACTTGAAAGGTATTATGAGAGCTTCCATGGTAAAAAATATATACTGGGGCATCAAAATGCACCTGTCTGCACAGACTGCCATAGCTATCACGATGTAAAGCAATGGGAAGATCCCATGTCCCCTGTTGCATGGAATAACAGGACGGAAACCTGCGGGAAGTGCCATAAGGGAGCCACCAAGAAGTTCGTCACCGCAATCACCCATAAACCCATTGGCAAGGATAATCCCATCCCGTATTATTTTGCAAAAGGCTTAACGGTTCTTTTGGTTTCTGTGTTTCTATTTATTGTCGGCCATGTGATTCTTGAAGCATTTGCGGAAATCAGGGACAGGGTCTTTAGAAAGAAGAAGGAGGAGCATCATGAGTAATGAGGTCCGAAAGGAATATCAGCGGTTCAATCTCATTGAGAGAATTCAGCATGTAATTCTTTTTACAACATTCTTACTCCTCGCCTTTACCGGCTTGGCATTGAAATATCCGGAGGTTGAACACTATTCAAAATGGTGGATAGGAATATGGGGCGGCCCTGAAACAGCAGGGATAATTCATCGCATTGCCGGCATTACAATGCTTCTGGATTTTATCTGGCATGTCCTTTATTTGGGATACAGTCTGACAACAGGCAGAATGAAGGTGCGCAAGGACACAACCATTATCCCGCTCCCGAAGGATGTATTTGATCTCATCAAAAACATGCTGTACTTTTTCGGATTAAGCAAAGAGAAGCCGCAGTTCGGCAGATACAGCTATATCCATAAATTTGACTACTGGGCGGTCTTCTGGGGCATGGGAATAATTGGACTGTCAGGCCTTTTCCTCGCATTCCCGGTTCATGCGTCATATCTTTTCCCGGTTTGGACTGTAAACTGGATATGGGAAGTAATTTCTGTCATGCACAGCGACGAGGCGCTTCTTGCCATAGTCTTTATACTCTTCTGGCATTTCTATAATGAACACTTAAAATGGGATAAGTTTCCCATGAGTATGACATGGATTACAGGAAGGATTTCTATAGAACAGATGAAGCATGAACATCCTCTTGAGTATAAACTTGAGTTTGAAGATAAAAAAGGGGAAGATAAATGAGATGGGCGGTATTAATTGTTATTGCCGGTTCACTGATATTCGGGTGCTCTCAAAAGACAGAGGAAGAAAGGGCTGGAAAAGCTCCTGAAATGGTGATCTCTGCTGCTGAGGCAGTCAGCAGTCTCCCCTGTTTCAAGTGCCATTCTTATCAGAAGTTTTCATCTGCTCCGCAGAAAGGAATATTTTCGCATCAGATACACACAAAAACAGGGTATCATTGCAATCAGTGCCATGATTTTGAAGGTCATAAATATATGAAGATAAACAAAGACCTTTGCGGCAACTGTCACAACATCAAGGTTATTGCTCTGAAAAAAACGAGCATGCCTTCAAAGTTTAATCATGAGTCGCATTCTAAGATGTTTGGCTGCAAGGAATGTCACCCGAAAACGTTTGTGATGAAGGCAGGGGCTGCTCATATAACAATGAAGGATATCAATGAAGGGAAGTTCTGCGGCGCTTGCCATAACGGGAAAGCAGCATCTCCTGCTTCAGATTGTGAAAAGTGCCATAAAGGATAAGACAGTGACAGTTTTTAGTGTCAGTGTCCAGTGTCAGTGAATCTATTTTTCTTATTGCTGACACTGTCACTTTTCTTTAGTGAGCGCCTTAAATAATCCTGCAAGCATTACAGCAAATATTCCGCCCATGAGAGCGCCAAGGGCTACTATAATGCTGATGGCAAATACAACTCCGGCAAATACTATATAATGATTGCTCGGGAAATTGGTTTTAAACAGGCGGTTTATATCGCCGGCCACTGCCTCAGCCCATCCGCCGCCAAGAGTGTTTCCCATGAGCACATCCATCCCGAGGGCAACAGTAACCCCTAATATGCCTCCTACAATAATTCCGATACTGAATGCTTTTTTCACCTAACACACTCTCTCTGTCATTGCGAGCCAAAGGCGAAGCAATCTTGTCTTTTGAGATTGTTCCGAGCCTGCCTTGAGATTGCTTCGGGATTTCATCCCTCGCAATGACATCATATATTTAATTTACTCCTCTATTCCGTATTTCTTAAATTTCCTGTAAAGCGTTGCAAGGTCTATCCCGAGGGCTTTAGCGGTTTCTTCTTTATCCTTGGTATGCAGCTTATATGTTTGCAGTATCAGCTTCTTTTCATAATCGCTTAAGTGCAGCTTTAGCGTGGAAGATGTGCCGGGTTTTTCATCCCCATTATCTGTTTTGTTAATTTTATCAGGAAGGTCCTTGACGGTTATGTAATCCCCGTCTGCAAGCGCCACCGCCCTTTCAATAACATTGCTTAATTCTCTTACATTACCCGGCCACGAATATTCAAACAGCAAAGAAAGGGCAGGTTGGGCTATCCCTTTCACATTTTTATTGTGTTCCTCTGAAAATTTTGTTATGAAATGTTTTGCAAGCGCCTCTATGTCGTCCCTTCTTTCCCTCAATGGCGGTATCTTTATCTCTATTACATTCAACCTCCAGTAGAGGTCCTCTCTGAACTTTCCTTCTTTCAGTCTGTTTTCTATGTCTGTGTTGGTTGCCGAGATTATCCTTATATCAACACTTTTGTGCTTTGTGTCTCCAAGTGGATAAACCTCTCCTGTCTCCAGAACCTTCAGGAGTTTTGCCTGCAGATTAACAGGCATGTCGCCTATCTCGTCGAGGAATAGTGTTCCCTGATGGGCAAGGGGTATAAGCCCCAACTTATCGGATACTGCGCCTGTGAACGCACCTTTTTTATATCCAAAAAGCTCCGACTCCAGAAGCCCTTCAGGAATAGCCGAACAGTTTATAGAGATAAACGGCTTGTCGCGCCTCGGACTGTTGCAGTGTATGAGTTCTGCAATGAGGCCCTTCCCTGTCCCGCTTTCGCCCAAAAGAAGCAGATTGCTTTTTGTAGGCACCACTTTCTCAAGAGTCTCAACAATTCTCAACATTGACTCGGAGTTTGCAACGAAATCTTTGCAAGCTATATGTTGGCTTATCTGTTGTTTGAGAGCGATATTTTCGGTTATAAGTTTCTTCTGTTCAATGGCCTTCCTTATCGTAAGTTTTATCTCTTCATTGAGGAAGGGTTTTACAATGTAATCAGCAGCGCCTCTCTTCATAGCCTCCACCGCAGATTCAACAGAGGCAAATGCAGTCATCATAATTACCATCGTGTCAGGGCTTATCTCCTTTGCCTTTTCAAGCACTGTCATTCCATCAACCTTCCCCATCTTCAGGTCTGTAAGCACTATATCAAAGCTTTCTTTATTCAGTTTATCTATGGCATCTTCACCGCTATGAATAGAACTGATGTTAAATTCTTCCCTCTTCAGCAGGAATTCAAGCGCCCTGCATATATCAGGCTCATCGTCTACTATAAGAATTTTCGGTTTCACAAATTTTTAACTTTTAACTTTAAATTTTGCACTTTACTTATATGGCATTGTTATCGTAAACACACTCCCTTTGCCAAGCTCGCTTTCAATGCTTAACGCGCCGTTCATCTTTTTTATTATGTCATAGCTGACTGCGAGCCCTAAACCTGTGCCTTTTTCTTTTGTTGTGTAAAACGGATCAAATATTCTCGTTAAATCTTCTTTTGGAATGCCCATACCTGTATCCTCAAACCTTATAACGATATCGCTGCCTCTTGTCATACTTTTTATGGTAAGGGCGCCTCCGTCAGGCATGGCATCGATAGCGTTTAATATCAGATTAACAAATACCTGTGAAAGCTGGTTGCCGCTGGAGACTACCTCCGGCAGAGACGGCGAAAGTTCTTTTATGATGGATACGTTTTTCGCCTTCTTGTCGTATTGAATGAGATTAAGAGAGGTTTCTATAATATCGTTTATCCGGCATTCGCTGGCCTCTCCGGCAGGCATTCTTGAAAAGCCCGAAAGCTGTTTCAGGATTTCTGAGATTCTGTTGATGTGAAAGTAAATTGTTTGAAGGCTTTCTTTTTTGAATTTGTCATCCTCCATCTCCCTGAGTATCTGAATAAATGAAAAGACAGATGTGAGGGGATTGCCTATTTCATGCGCAATGCCTGCCGCAAGCCTGCCGATGGAGGCGAGTTTTTCAGAGTTTATTATCTGCTCTTCCATCTTTTTCATTTCTGTCACATCCTGTATAAGCCTTATATGCCCGTGTATCTCCCCATTCACTCCCTTTATAGGCGCATTCGTAACCTGATAATATCTGTCTTTCTGACCGAAGAGGTTAGACATTATTGTTGTGCTGATATTATCTTGTTTGTCCTTGCCGAATACGGCCGAGCAGTTTGGACATATATCATCGCAGGATTTCCCGTCAACATCAAAACCTGTCATTTCCTTAATCTTTTCATTTGACCATTTTATTACTCCTTCTCTGTCTATAAGCATAATACCGCCGCCGATAGCATTGACAACAGTATTGAGTTTTTCCTTTTCGCCTGCAAGCTCAGCAGTCCTTTCGGTTACCCTTTCTTCAAGCTCGGCAGCGTATCTTTCAAGCTCTTCTTTGCGTTTTGAAACCTCTTCTGCCTTTATCCTTCTCTTATTGAATACGATCAATAATGCAGAGACAAAGCTTGTTGTTATAAAAATGGAGATTATGAGATAGGAATAAAGTTTCATGCTCTGTCTTGTAGCCTGAGTCACTTCGGAATACGGGGACGAAATAGCTATTATCCATGAGATGTTCCCGATATCCACAGAGGAAAAAGCGAGTATCTTGTCTTCCCCTGTCGCAGCGATATGCCGGCCGTAAACGCTTGCCTTTCCTTCTATAATCTTTTTTTCAAGGTCAAAACTTCTATGGCATTTAAAACATCCCGGAGATGCCTTGTAGACATTCCCTCCGACCATTTCGGGCTGTGCAGGATGATAAATAAGAGTCCCGCTCTTATCCATCATCCATGCATATCCCCTGTTCCCTGATTTTATACTGCCGAGAAAATGGATTGCTATATCATGAATTTTAATCGCTACAAAAAATATTCCCTTTATACCGCCTTGTCCGTATATTGGCGAAATAACATATACCATGTCTCTGGCCTCTATTATCTCTGTCCCGTCCTGCGATGTTCTTTTTGCCCGCCTTATTATTTCAGGGATAACAGATTTTAATGAAGCCTTTCCCTCTCCTCTGAAGAAAATAATATCCCCCTTGGCGTTTATCATGCCGAGGCTTGTTTTGATTAACTCCTGTTCTTTAAGGATATTGCCCATTATCCTGTCAAAATCCTTTTGGCTCGTGAAGCCTGTTTTAGAGAGAATATTCAAGACTAAAAGGACTTCTTCGTCAAGATGATAGAAATATGTTTTTATATTGTCGGCGATGGAGTTGGAGAGGAGGGATTGCTGTTTATTAAACTGCTCCGCCATTTCCATCTGGAGAGACTGCTGAAAAAAGACGTTCAAGGTAATAAGCGCGGAAATGACGACAATCAGAGTTCCGATTATTAATAAGTAACTCTTCATCGCCTATATAATAGCAAAAAGAGGACAGTATATGCAGAAGAGAATTTGGTTTTTGTCTTTAAAAAAGAGAGAGGCGGGCTATGGCCGCCTCTCTCTTTTTTAAATGCTAATGCTCACTTGCTCTATATTTATTCGTGGATTCCCTTTGCCTTCTTTGCTGCCCACTTAATATCTTTATTCTTGTGGCAGTTCAGGCATGCAAAATCAAGGGTTACAAATCCTTTTGCAAATGTAGCTTTTTTGCCTTTTACCTCTTCATCATAGAACATTTTAGCCTTCGGGTCTGTATTGATCTTGAATAGGTGAGTTCTGACGTCGCCCTGTGTTTTGCTTTTAGCTGTTGCTGATTTTGTAGCCATCGGCATATGGCAGTCTACGCATGTTACTCCGACGGCCTGCATGGCGCTGCCTTTATAACTCTCAGCCTGTTTGCTGTGGCATGAGGCGCACTCAGCCTTTACGCTGAACTTTGCCCTCTTGTGCGGATCATGACAGGTTACACACTGCAGCGCTTTATGCGGGCTGGCATGAAATTCAGGGAATTGCTCGTGATGTTTTATATAGCCGCCAGCAGCAGGGATTTTTTCCGGATTTCCCCTGACGTGGCACTGGCCGCAAAGTTCGGGTGATTTATTTACATTTACCTTGGTCTTGTCTCCAGTCTTCGCATGGTCGCCTGCGGGGCCATGGCATGCCTCGCACTGAATTCCGGGTGCCGCCCATGTGCCGGTTATGCCTTCAAGCCCGTCCTGATGGCCTTCCTTTTTATATCCTGTTGTATGGCATTTGCCGCAAGTATATTTCTTTTTTTCTCCGGGATGGTAATCTGCCCATGTGCCTGTTTCCAAATTGTACTGGTTTTTGCCGGGTTTGTCTTTGTTAGGGCCTGTCATCGTTATGATGTATCCCTTTTTATCCATATACCTTGATTTTTTGTGAGCGCCGCCTATTACATAGGAGATATCATCCCATGAATAGCCCTCCGGCAAAGGCAGCATCCAGCTTTTGGCAGTTTCTGCCTTCTGGATTTTGTAAGGATGCCCTGAAACCTTCCAGTCGTTATACTTGGCAGGGTGGCACTTGAAACACGCATCCGACCCAACATACTCGGCTGCGCCGGCGTAGCCAAAGGCCCAAAACGCAAAGACTGAACAGACTAAAAACAAAATCATTTTCTTCATTAACCTTATCCTCCTTTTGTAGGTTATTATGATGGATTAAATCTACAACCTAAATAGCGGCTGACGCAATAGAAATGTTCTTTACTAATCAGGGTGATTTGTGAAGAACAATTCACAGGGCTATAATCAGGCGTCGGGAGTCTTTTTAAGAGAGGCCGTCAGTTTGTTATTGAAGGCTAAAAGGTTCTATTTTGAGAGGTGGTTTTCAAGAATCTTAAGACAGTCAAGAGTCTTTTCGCCTTCTTTTGTGAGAAGGTATCGTTTGTCTTTGTCCTGCTCTATAATCCCGGATTCTTTGAGTATTTTTAGATGAAAAACAACCTTTGTATGGTCCTCTATCTCAAGTTCTTTTGTGACTTCCATTAAGCGCATAGCCTTTCCGGTGGAAAGCAATTTAATGATATTTCTCCTTATATAATTAGTTAAAGAACCGAGCGTATAATCCAGGTCTAATTTCTTTATACCCTCCTCAAATCTGACTTCCTCAAGGGCTCGTTTCACAGCGTAAATGAGTTCTTCTATCTTGAACGGTTTTGAGATGTAATCATACGCCCCTTTCTTAATAGCGTCAACAGCATTTTCTATTGTTGCAAATGCTGTAATCATAATTACCTTTGTCTTTGGACTGATTTTTCTAATCTCTGAAAGGGCGTCCATGCCGTTCATCCCGGGCATCATTAAATCAAGCAGGGCAATATCAAATTTTTCATTGGTAGTTTTTTCAACAGCTTCTTTGCCTGATGAGGCTTCTTCTATGAAGTATCCCTTCCCCTTCAATATCTCAGAAATGGTTGCCCTTAACTCGGAATCGTCATCAACTATGAGAATTTTCTTCATTTTTTATTACAGGAAGTTTAATTGTTACGGTAGTGCCCTTCCCCTCAGCGCTTGCGATGTCTATTGTCCCGTTATGCTGATTAATTATGCTGTAAGATATGGAAAGCCCGAGGCCTGTCCCCTCTCCAATCTCCTTTGTTGTAAAAAACGGGTCAAAAACTTTCCGGATATGTTCTTCAGGCATACCCATGCCTGTATCGGATACTTTAATCGTTACTATGTCGTCATCATGTGAAGTGGAAATAAAGATATCTCCACCGGACGGCATTGCCTCTACAGAGTTGTTAAGAATATTTATAAGGACCTCTTCCAGCTTTACCGGGTCGCCTGTTATATCGGGCGCTTCCGTCAGGTCTTGATGAACCGACACGCTGCTGAGTTTGTATTTCAAGAGGGTTATGGCGCTTGCTATGACATTATTAATATTTACATCAACAAACTCAGTCTTCCTGCTGCTTGAAAACTGCAGCAGCTCTTTTGCAATGGCAGACGCCTTGTCAATATTCCTTCCTATGGCGTCAATCTTGTTCAATATATCGTCATAGCCGCAGCAGCTTTTGAGTTTGCCCTTTAACGTCTCCACATTAAGAGATGCATTTGTAAGGGGGTTATTTATCTCATGCGCAATGCCTGCGGCAAGCTGTCCTAAGGACGCCAATTTATCGGATTGCGCAACAAGTTTCATCTGGCGCTCAAGTTTCCCCCTTGTCTCTATATCAAAGATATTAAGCGCCTTTATAATAAAGCAGGCGATAAGAACTGCCGCTATGCTGCGAAATACTTCTATGCGCAGTGGTATCCAGGAAAATATAGCGTAGGAAGATACCAGTCCCGCCAGGATGGCATAAACTATAAAAACAATTCCGGCATAATAGAGGTTTTTTGAAATCGGGAGGCTCAGGGTTTTTACTTCTTTGGAATAAACTATAAGCCCGTAAGCAGTCATGAGTCCGCCGATAAGACCGAAGGTATTTCTTGCGCGCATGTCAGCCATTTCAAAAAATGGGATGTCCATAGTAAATCCATACTTCCACAAATGGATAACCCAGATAATAAAAAGAACCGCAGGGACTGCCTTTAACCATTTGGCCCACTTATTATTGCTTACCGCGCTTATTAGTTTAATGCCAAATGCCAGAAGCAGGACAAAAGAGAGCACAACACTCAACACGGTTACAAATTTTATGTAAAGTATTTCAGTCATTGATATGTAACGCCCCTGCAGGAGGAGATAGAGTTCAAGCCATTCATGGCTGCCGTGCGTGAATCCAAAGCCCGCAAGCATCCAGAGGCACCCCGCAAGTTTCAGTTCGCTTCCCTTCATGTCCTTTACCGCAATGGAAGCGCCGAGAAAGAAAAACGCAAGGCCGTAAAAGAAATAGAGCAGACAGATAGACGGGATATTTGTAATAAAATTGAGTTCAGGTATTCCGATTTCTATCATAAGTTTTTATTTTAACGGTATCAGTTTCGCATGAGCCTCAGCGATTACAGTTCCATCCTTCTTCTTTGAGATGCTGGAGAAAGCCTCAATGAGTTTCGTGCCCCTTTTTGTTATTTCTGCTGTTACGATTGTCTCTTCGCCTGCCATCAGGGGTTTCTTGAATCTTATATTTATTTCGGCAGTCACGGGATTTATGCCTTCGGCTATCGCAGCCTGTATCATGGCCTCATCAAGCACAGTTGTTATAATCCCGCCGTGTGTTATGTCTTTATATCCCTGATGCATCTTCACAGGTGTAAATTCAGTTGTGAGCTTGCCTCCGCCTGAGGCGGAGGAATAGTGGAAGGAAAGTTTTAACCCGCAGGGATTTTCCCTGCCGCAGGCAAAACAGTAGTTGTCGTCTTCAAGTTTTATTGAATACATTTCAAAACAGAATATAACATTACGCTGATTTATAAGGCAAGGAAATTGGCAGATGGCTAATCTTCCTTCATGAAAGGACCTGCCGGGGACTGTCCCGGATTTACGGACACAACCCCCTGTTTCCCCCTTAACAAAGGGGGAATTAAAGGGGGTTGTAGAATCGGGACTGTTGTCCCCGTTCTATAAATATCAGGGATGTTTAAGAAGCGGCGCCCGGGGGATTATGCGTTTATACTCTTCGTAAGTTACTTTAGAATTCCACCTGTCTGCAATCTGGCCCAGGCCTATTGCGCCAAAAAACAATCCAATAATCAAGACAGCGAAAACAAGGGGATTTAAAATCCTGCTTTTTGTGAAGGACATATCAAGAGCGCCTTTTGCAGGGCAATAGCTTACGCATGCAAGACATCCGGTGCATTCAGGGGATTTTATTCTTACCTTTTCTCCGACAGGCAAAGCCGCAGGACAATTTTTTGTACACTTCCCGCAGTCAATGCAGGCGTCAGAATTTCTTGTTATTTTTACCGGGCTGCAAAGGCTCAGAATTCCGAGAAGGGCTCCGTAAGGGCATAGATACCTGCACCAGAAATTCTTAAAGAACAGTGAGCCGATAAACAATATTAACAGCGTTACAAAAGTCAGCGTTGTCATTCTCGTGAAAAAATAAAGCATCTTAACGTCCGCAATCACGTAATAGTCTCCCTCAAGAAACTTGAATATCTCTGAAGGAGGCATTTTTACAACAATCACATAAATAAAAAACGTCAGGAGCAGGTATTTCAGAGACCGCAGGGGATAATCGGCAAAACGGTGAATCGTGAAGTTCCGCCCAAAAAGCCTTTTGCCGAGCTTCCATGTTAAATCCGACAAAGCTCCGACAGGGCATATCCACCCGCAGAAGCTCTTTTTCAGAAGCAGGGACGTCGCGACTGCCGCAAGAAATATCACAAGCCCGGCAGGATGGATGCGGTCAAATATTCCTGTCGTGAGCCAGAGCTTGAATGTCATCAGAGCGCCTATTGGAAGGAATCCTTCAACTGAGGGCGCGCGCAGAGACAAAATGGTTTCAGGGGTCAGGTTCCGGGTATCAGGAGCTGCAAGATGCTCAATAAAGATATAGAATTTAGACCCTGCATAAATGAGAAAGAAAAATATTCCCCATTGAACTGCATACCTTATATATCTCAAATATGAACGGTCAATCTTTTCCATTGGCAATCCCTCTTGTTTGTCATCGCGAATCCCGATATTCACGGGATAAACTCCGTGAAGCAATCTCGTCTTTCAGATTGCCACGTCAGTCGTTCCGACCTCCTCGCAATGACACTTTATTGTATTCTATAGGATTTTTCTGTGGAGAGGATATGATTTTAGTCAGGTGGTCTTAGAGGTCAGGCTATAAGAGCATTATTTGGATAACAGAAGTTGCTGCGATATTGATAGCCCGGATAGATACCCTTCCTGCTTCAGAAGTTTTTTTTGGGCAAGGGGGAATGTTTGAAAAGGTCTATTGAAGTTCAACCTTGATAGAATCTTAAT
>Ga0210014_1002889_pt1 | contig 11701 bp, 15 predicted proteins | sample CryGeymeta201519_FD_183983 | JGI IMG/M metagenome (GOLD analysis project Ga0210014, IMG submission 183983) | Groundwater microbial communities from Crystal Geyser aquifers in Utah, USA - Crystal Geyser metaG 2015-19 (SPAdes) (version 2) | ecosystem: Environmental > Aquatic > Deep subsurface >...
GCGAATGCGAAGCGAGGCTTTAGCCCAGGGATATCGCCGGTCTGGGTGAGGAAAACTCCTTTAGTTCGAAAAACCTACCAACTTTTGTCTATTAAGCCAAAAAAACGCATAAATCTCCGCAGTTCAGGAACCATATCCTGAGTAAAATTACTAAGCAAATAGTGTCCTTCGATGGTTTTCGGAGCGAAAAAAAATTGCTCAAGAACTTTGGTTTGTGTTGGTGCATAAGCCTCTTTTCTATTATTTAATATACCCATATAATACAATTTATAAAATATATGCAGTATGGTAGTAGAAAAAGAGTTTTTTGTCAAAGATAATTCCAAGAATAAAAATTTGACTTTATAATTAGCACATATATAATTCCCCTGCTAATTTCTATTTCGAAATTACATTTTTAAATTTAATTTCTTAATTTTTAGAGCGTATGCAGATACAACCATTATCCGATCGAGTACTCCTCCGAGGAGTAGAAGCTGAGATGGTTACCAAGAGCGGTATCTACCTCCCAGAAAACGCCAACAAAGAACGACCCCATATCTATGAGGTCGTAGCAATAGGTCCCGGAAAGAAGGACAAAGATGGAAATATAACAACCATAGACCTCAAAGTCGGAGACCAGGTCATATCCGGTCAATACTCTGGAGATGAAGTCGAAGTGGATAAACTCAAATACAAGATTGTCGGATATGAGTATATTTTAGCTAAGATAAACTAACTTTTATAATATGGACCTAAAAACTTTTGTAAAAGAGACCCTTATTGAAATTGATACTGCGCTCAAGGAAGCATCAATTAACTTTGAAGACAAATATACTTACAAATATTGAAAGAACGCCTCTTGAAATAATAGCATCGACTTTGAAGTTCAAGTTTATGCCTCAGAAGGAACATGAACGGATTGAGGAATTTGAATCAACGTGGCTGGAATAAATCTATGAACCAAATGAAGGAGTGATAACAATAACTACGAGCAAAGTAAAATTAGTTTTAGTGTAGTAAGGGAGAATACACTACGGCAGAATATGAAAGAAATAGATGAGGCACGGGAATACACGTAAAATCTATACTTCAATTTATAAAAACCTAACTCATTTTCTTATGTCAAAAACAATTCTTTTCGGAGACGAGGCCCGTCTCCAGATGTTCTCCGGGATGGAGAAAGTTGCAAAAACTGTGACTGCCACGATTGGTCCTAAGGGTCGCAACGTTATATTCGCAAGATCCTATGGAGCACCACAGGTGACGAACGACGGGGTGACGATCGCGAAAGAGATCGAACTCGAAGACCCGATCGAGAATATGGGTGCAGAACTCATCAAGGAAGCGGCGAGCAAGACCAATGACGCAGCCGGGGATGGAACCACAACTGCAACGCTCCTCACCTATGCTATGGTCAAGGAAGGTTTGCGGGAGATTCGCTCTGGAATCAATGCTATCGAACTCAAAAATGGTATGAAGCTAGCAGGAAACCTCGTAGAAGCAGAACTTGCTAAGAACTCCAAAAAGATATCAACGAGTGAAGAAATTACCCAGATTGCCACTATTTCCGCTCAAGATAGCGAAGTTGGAGAAGTTATCTCCATGGCGATGTCCAAGGTCGGAAACGACGGGGTTATTACTGTCGAGGAAGGTCAGACTTTTGGACTTGAAGTGGAACTCACCGAAGGAATGAAGTTCGATACCGGGTATGTTTCACCTTATATGGTAAGCGATGCTGAGAAGATGGAATCGCGTATGTCCGACACGTACATTCTCATAACCGACAAGAAAATAACTTCTCTCAAAGATATGATTCCCGTATTTGAAGAACTTGCGGGAAGTGGGAAACGGGACCTCGTCATCATCGCTGAAGATGTGGAAGGCGATGCGCTTGCCGGGATTATTTTGAATAAACTCAAAGGAGCATTCAATGTCCTCGCTATCAAGGCTCCAGGATTCGGAGACCGTAAGAAAGAGATTCTCAAAGATATTGCGATTCTCACGGGAGCGACGGTTATTACCGACGAACTCGGATTTAAACTCGAACATGTTTCTATGGAACATCTCGGACATGCAAAAACCGTAATTGCCAAGAAAGATAATACGACGATTATCGGTGGGACCGGGGACAAATCCCGAATTAATGCTCGTGTAAATGAGATTCGAGCCCAAATCGACGCTACCAAATCAGAATACGACCGAGAGAAACTCGCAGAACGTCTCGCGAAACTCGCGGGAGGAATCGCGGTCATTAAAGTCGGAGCAGCCAGTGAAGTCGAGATGAAAGAGAAGAAGCTTCGAATCGAAGATGCACTCAATGCGACCAAGGCAGCTGTGGATGAAGGAATCGTTGCTGGTGGAGGAGTTGCTCTCCTTAAGGCTTCTCTTGTTCTTGAAGGCATAAAGCTCGCGAACAAAGACCAGGAAGTCGGAGCTCATATTGTGGGTCGCGCACTTTCTTATCCAGTGAAACAAATCGCTGAAAATGCCGGGAAAGAAGGAGCTATTATTGTCGATGCGATTCGAAAAAATAGTGATGTGAATTACGGATATGACGCTTCGACTGATACATTTGTCGATATGATAAAATCCGGTATTATCGACCCAAAGAAGGTAGCTCGAGCAGCTCTCGAGAACGCGATTTCTATCGCCGGAATGTTCCTCACGACCGAAGCACTTATCGCTCCGTCTCAGAAAAAAGAATCCAATACTCCGGATATGGGTGGAGCTGGAATGGGAGGTATGGGCGGAATGGGAATGTACTAGGAGAATTCTTCTTTCCTCAATATATTTAAATACCTTGAAATAATTGAGAAATACATATAATGTGGACATTCTATTTTCCATATCATTTTCATGGACTTCTTTTTTTCCGCTACTTTTGTAAAATACGAGATTGCTTTTCTATGTATCAATCTTTTTTATATAGCTTTTCATATACTTCATAGTCTATATTATTCCTATCGTAAACTACTGACTTTTATAGGAAAGAAAAAAACAGCCGAAAGAATTATAGAAGAACAGGAAGAAAGATTTCTTCAAGAAGAAAAATTGTCTAAAACTACAGAAGATAAAGAGGTTCTTGACAAAAAAGAAACAGAAAAAAAATCTGTGCTTTCTGGAGATGAGAAACAATATCTCACGGAACTTATAAAAACTATAAAAACTCGCATTGCTCGTGGAGAATTCAGTGAAGCAAGAGCTCGTATTATCGAAGGGCTTTCTATGGATAAATTCAATAAAGATCTGAATTGTCTCTTGGCTTCACTTTATGAAAAGGATCGGGATTATAAAAAAGCAGAACTTATTTACAAGGATCTTATCCTTATGAATGATACCGATCCGGAACTCTATCTGAAACTCGGTTTCGCGCTTTCTATACAAGGGAAGTACGAGATAGCTTACGAGATTTACAAGAGACTTCTGTCTCTTGATGAACATAATATAGAAACAGTCGATATGCTTGCCAATCTTGGGCACCAGCTCGGACATCACTCGGAATCGAACGAATACGCGTATATGTTTCTGAAAAAAAATCCGCACCATTCTGATATTCTCTATCTTACTGCGATAAACCATATAAATCTCTCGGAACGCACCCTTGCTCTCGTAAGTCTTAAAAAAATCCGCACCATTGATCCGTATAATAGTAAAATTCAGGAACTTATAAAGAAAATAGAACTTGAACTCGAACTTGAAAATAATTTCAAAATCGAAGAATAAAAACTAACAATTAATTATTTTTTATGAAAATTCCTCCACATTCGATAGAAGCGGAACGATGAGTTCTCTGATCGATTCTTCTCGATAAAGAAGGGATTTTTTCTGTTTCTGCAATTCTTACGGAAGCAGATTTCTATGATCCGAACAATGGGCTTATCTACGGAGCTATGATGGATCTTTTTACTCGCAATAAACCTATCGATATATTGACGGTTCGCGAACATCTCGACGACCGACAGAATCTCGAAAAAATCGGAGGAAATGCCTATCTTATCGAGCTTACCGAATCTATTTTCACGAGCGCAAATATCTACCAATATGCTCAGATTGTCAAACAAAAAGGAATTCTCCGCAAACTTATAAAAGCAGGAAACGATATACTTCTCGCTGGATATGACGAAGAATCCGATATTAATAAACTCTTAGAAAAAGCGGAACAATCGCTTTTCACAGTTACTCAGACATTCATCCAGAATAAACTCGTGCATATTCGGGATATTATCAACCTCCGATACGAAGAATTTGCTGAGATTCACGAAAATCCGGAGCATGCCAATGATGGACTCGTGCATACTGGATTCAAGAGTCTTGACGGGAAAATAGGAGGATTCAAACCGGGCGATATGATCATCCTCGCAGCACGTCCGTCTATGGGTAAGACCGCTCTCGCTCTCAATGTTGCTCAGCATATCGGAGAAGCAGGGAAAAATGTTGCGGTATTTTCGCTCGAAATGAGCAAGGAACAACTCACGGATCGTCTCATCTGTGCGACTATGGGAGTGGACAGCTGGAAACTCAACAAAGGACTCTTGGAAGATGATGAATTCATGCGAATGGGCGATGCTCTCGAACGTCTTTCGAAGGCAAATATCTATATCGACGACTCTGCAGCAGGAAATCTCTTGGAAATAAAATCCAAGGCTCGTCGACTCAAAATCGAGTCAGGACTTGATTTCATCGTCATCGATTACCTTCAGCTTATGAGTGCGGGAAATCCGATGAATCGCGTACAAGAGATTTCCGATATCAGTCGTGGAATCAAATCGCTTGCACGTGAACTCTGAGTACCGATTATGGCGCTTTCACAACTCTCTCGTGCCGTGGAATCCCGCGTGAGCAAGGAACCGATTCTCTCAGATCTCCGAGAATCCGGATCTATCGAGCAAGATGCCGACGTGGTACTGATGATATATCGAGAGGATTACTACGACGAGTTCACTGAAAACAAAGGAATTACCAATGTCTTTGTCCGAAAGAATCGTAACGGACCGGTCGGTGGAGCGGATCTGAAATTTGAGAAAAAATATATGAAATTCTATGATGTAGAAAGAAGTCGTGAATGAGGATACGAAGATTAAATATTAAAAAACTCCGCATTGTGCGGAGTTTTTTAATATTGCCAATTTTATTGGCAGTTTCCATTTCCCGTAGATTGGTCATTACATACTTTCTGTGAAACCTTGATAAACGGTTGCATATATTTATTGATACTCTCGAGATTTATGTGAATATCCATAAGTTTTGCAACAATCTCATCAGTATTCTGATTTTCCGGTCCGATATTGCTTTTTGCATTCTCGTAATCTTGTATTATTTCCTGTGCAATATCTTTCTCGGTAGTGAATTGCCAGTTCTTTGCTATATATTCATCAGTGGTTACTGTTTTTCCCGGACGATTGTACATATCTTTAAGATAGGCGGTCATACCGCTAAATGCTGCAGTAAATTGATCAATACTCGACGATACTCGTTCTCCTATAGATTTTACGAATCCAGCAACTCCGTTGTGAGTATCCTTTGTATTATATTTTTCGAGATTATTCATAATAGCCTGCGAGGATTTCGTACTGAGTCCCTGTTTCGATAGCTCGTCCCTGAGGAGATTCCGTTCCGTTTCCTCGTATTTATCGCCATTCAAAAGCTTCAACGCTTTGGTCCATTCCGCTATACCCTTATCTATTCCTAAACCCCCGTCTTTGATGCGCTGCAATGCTTCTGTTATGCTCGCTGAAACCCCGGGTTCACAATTATTTGCTTTTGTAAAAGCAGCTGGCCCATAGTTTGTTTTCATTTGTTTTTTGAATTCGGCAGAATCTCAGACAAGTTTGAACAATTCTCCGGAATCGGTTTTACCGAGTACAGTTTGCCGGTAAAAATTCATCATATTCACCTGGTTTTTGAGCATATCCTTCAAGACATCCCCAAGTGTTTCACCGGAAACATTATAAACGGTATCCTCTTTAAGGATAGATGAAGCGGAACTGTTTCCTGCACATCGTCCGTAGACTCCATCGATGGTGCTCTTAATATTTTCAAGTTCTTTTCCGAGTCTTGCATGATCTCGTATAATCCCGTTCGGAATTTCCGAGAAAAGAGAACGCGAGAAAAATTCCGTAGAAGTGGAAAAATTAGAAAAACCGATTACTTCATTGGTTGCTCCGACGCTCACAGACCAAATTTGAGCCATACTTGCTTTTGCACTATTTTCACCGTTCGGATTCGTATTACACTGGGTTTTTCCGGCTTCCGCCTTGATTCGGGAAAGGAGTGATTCCGTTGTCGCGATATAAGTAGCAAGCTCTTTACTCATTCCCTCCTTACTAATACACATAGCAGAAACTTCAGTCGATAAAGAGAGCAAAAGAAAAATTGCTATCATACCACGACTCGGGAACAGAGAAAATATTTTCATAAAAAAATGAATTACTTAGGTATTTTTTCAAGTCACGCTATAAGACCGGTGAGTGTTTGGAGAGTTTTTGTGAAAGCGACTGTAAAACTATGGAGTTCAAAGAGATCGTCATTGAAAGAATCTCCGTAGGATTTCTTTATCTCTATATCTTTCGCTTGAGCAAATCCCGACGGTGCAATAATATCTCCAATACTACAATCGTCAGTTTTAAGACCAAAACAATTATTTACTTTATGAGCTTCGTTGGTATTTTCAAGGGAATTCTGGCGTTTAAAATCGAGTCCTTGTTCTTCAAATGTACCGATAAGAATTTTATTAAATTCATCATCCTCTCATGAATTACTTCATCCGGAATTTCCTCAACTATTTCATCCTCCGGAAGCTGGTTTTTTAATATTCAATATCGGTGGCGGAAGGGAAGAGACAACAACTCCTATGTGAAGAATATCTGGAAGATTCAGATCCTTAATGGAAAGTTCCAGAAAGTTTTTCGTCATCTTTGCCTGAGTGAAACTGGAAGATGCGAATGTATTAACTATTTTCAGATTCTGATCGAGAATCTTCTCGATAGTAGCGGCTTGTCCTCAGGCGAGTACATTTTGCGTATAACTCGTCATACTCATGACAACACAAAAAAAAGTAGAACAAGGATAAGTATCGGAATATCCGCCTCATCCACCCAAACCACTTGTTAGATTATTTGCCTGAGCGAGACTTGCAGAACTCTCGGGAAGTTGTCCATTATCACTGAAAGCGAGAGAAGAGTTCTGATTCGTTCCGACAAGAAGTTGTGATTGTACATCGGTGAGAAAACTCGGATCGAGATTGGTCGGAGTTTGATTGGAAGCGGAAGCGATACAACCTGATCCATTTCCGAGAGCTGCTAGAATCCCTGAAGCTGTCAGAGGTAATGCTCATCCGGAAGAAGTTGTTGGCGGAATAAGAGAAACTCCGGGATCTGTATTTGAGGGTATGGTTGGAGCAGTTCCGGAAACGAGAGGGGAGAGATCCCCATAGGCATTATCCAGAAGATTTACTAGTGATGCTGCTCCCATATTTGCTGTTCCTTCGTAAGGCAGATCCGAAGCGAAAATAACTTTATGGATTTTCTCGAGATCCACCATCAGATCATAACTGGAATTTTCCTTGTCCCCGTCAGAAAAAAGACCGATGGATCCGATGGATTGGAGTTTTTGTTGCTCGGTATTTACCTGACTTTGAATAGTCTGATAAAATTCTCCAAAAATCTTTATTATCTTAGTAATTTGATCCGTGTTCATTTGATCGGTATCACTCTCGTCTTTACTCAGATGTGTATAGATGGTTCCGACACTTCATCCTGCTATTTCTTCCAAATCGGAAGCAGTGAAGTTTTGTATAAAACCTTTTCATGACGCAAAACACGAAGACGCAAAGCACTCCGGGCAATTTTCCTTGATGAGATTATTCATTTTTTCAGCCGTAGCAACCTCCTTTAAGCGGTTATCCACGAGTTTCTTCTTTAATGTATACGTTCCTTGATCGATAATTCTGTATATATCATTTCCTAATTCCTTCCCGATATAATCACTATCCGCCCAGACAGATGATGAAAGAGAGAGTAGGAGTGATACTATGAGCGTAAGAATGTAACCGTACATAGAGCGAAGAGATACGAAATTATTTCCTCCATCATAACAGATAATACAGGAAACAGCAAGAAAATAGAGAGGAAAATCTCGAGAATTATTTTACTATGAGTTTTCACTTCAAGGCCGTTATTGTAACGATCGAAGATTTTTTTCCTTGAATAATTCGATCGGCAATCATATCCTCGATTTTATCTTGTATGAAACGTCTCACTGGACGTGCTCCAAACTCCGGATTATACGTTTCTTTGAGGATGAGAGAAATCGCTTTGGTATCGTATTTCAAAGCGATATCGAGATCAGCAAGTCGTTTACTTAAAATCTCCAATTGGAGAACGATGATTTTTTTGAGAATAGACTTGTCGAGCGGATTGAATACTACGACACGATCAATACGGTTCAAGAATTCCGGAGAAAAATATTCATCTAAACCACCAGTAATCTTCTCTTTTATCTTCTCATAATCGCGAATAATTTTTGCTTCTGTATCAGAAGATACATCGAATCCTATCTGTGAAGCCTTGGAATTAAATTCCTCGCCTCCGATATTGGAAGTCATAATAACGATGGTATTCTTAAAATTGATTTTTCGTCCCTTTCCGTCGGTAAGCGTTCCATCTTCGAGGATCTGAAGAAGAAGATTGAAAACCTCGAAACTCCCTTTTTCAATTTCATCGAAAAGAACAATGGAATATGGTTTTCGACGTACCCGTTCAGTAAGCATTCCACCTTCCTCGTATCCAACATATCCGGCAGTTGTACCGATGAGTTTTGATGCGGAAGATTTTTCATTGTATTCAGACATATCGAGTTTAATCAGTGCTTTTTCATCACCGAAAAATTCGAGCGCGAGCTGTTTTACAAGCTCTGTTTTCCCGACACCGGTAGGTCCGAGAAAAAGAAAACTTCCAATAGGACGATTTTTATTACTAATCCCTGCACGATTTCGTTTGATAGCGCTGACAATTGATGAAATAGTCTCATCTTGACCGATAATATGTCTAGAGAGATTTTTTTCAAGAGACTGAAGTTTTTTCATATCTTCAGTCTTGATATTTTTAGCTGGTACTCCGGTAATCCGTTCGATAATTTTCTGAATATCATCAGCAGTTATATGGAGGCGTTTCGCTCGTGGAATTACTTTCTTTGCCTTTTTTGCCTGGATTTTCTTCTCGATATCGTTTTGTTTTTCCTTGATTTTTATAGCCTTGTGAAATTGCCCCGATATAACGAAATTTTCAACTTCTTTTTGAAGTTTTTCAATTTCCTGTTTTAAAACTTTCACATCATTTTCATCGGAATTATATTTCATACTCTTGGCACTACAAGCCTCGTCAACCAAATCGATTGCTTTGTCTGGAAGATAACGATCTGTTATATAACGTACAGAGAGACGAACCGCATCGGTAATTGCATTGTCATCGATAATGAGATTATGAAATTCCTCAAAAGAGCTTCGAAGTCCGGAAATAATCTCGACAGCTACTTCCTCCTTCGGTTCATCTACATCTATTTTCTGGAAACGACGTTCTAGAGCCGAATCTTTCTCGATATATTTTTGGTATTCACTGAGAGTTGTTGCTCCGATAATACATACTTTTCCACGTCCCATAGCAGGTTTGAGAATATTAGCAGCATCGAGTGTACCTTCGGCAGAGCCTGCACCGATAATAGTGTGGATTTCGTCAATAAAGAGAACGACTTCATTCTCCATTTTGGATGCTTCTTCGATAATCTGTTTGAGACGTGCTTCAAATTCTCCGCGGTATTTCGTTCCTGCAACCATTCAGGAGAGATCGAGGCTCACGATTCGTTTGTTCTGCATAGCGAGAGGTACTTTACCCTGAGCTATCCGAAGAGCAAGGCCCTCGATAACAGCAGTTTTACCAACTCCTGGTTCCCCGACGAGACAGGGGTTATTCTTTGTTTTTCGATTAAGAACGGATATAAGTCGTTCAATTTCCATATCCCGACCGATAATTACATCGATTTTCCCTTCGAGAGCTTCTTCTGTGAGATCGGTACCAAAAAAATCGAGAGCTGGAGTGAGACTATCAGTCTTTTTCCCTTCGGGTTTCTTGTTTCCGGCAAATGGATCGGTCATCTCTCCTTCATTAAAACCACCAGCAAGACCTTCTTCTATAGCATGGAGTATATTATCTAAAGGTCCGAAAATGGCACTGTCTCAATTCTTCACAATATTGATATTGATATTTTTCAGATCCTGTTCGATGTCTTTTGGAGAAAGTCCGATGAAGTCAAAAAATTGATAGAACCAGGTTTCTGTATTGGCACGGAAAAGCGCCAAAAGAAAATCCTCTATTCAGGCTTTTTTCTTTTCTGCCCCAGCTGCTATTTTCATACTCAGAACAATAAGTTCTTTGAGTCGAGATGAAAGTCCGGTATATGCTCCAGCTCGCTCGGAACTGAAAAGATTAAATGGCGGACGAGAAAGAACCTCGTTTGCTATTTTCATATTCACTCAGGAATTCGCATAGAGTTCGTAGATAGGTCCTGTTTTTAATTCGAGGGAATGAAGGAATACATCTTCGGGAAGGATATCGGAAAAACCTTTTGATTTGATAATATTTTCCGTTTCGAGCATCAGATTTTTATACTCTTCGGTGAAATTAGTATACATGTGAAATGGGCAAATTACAGATTATAAAATGATGCTTTTTTATGATTCTCATTCGTAGATTCATAACATGACACTATTATACGAATTTCTCGAAAAAATAAAAGAAAAAGACAGAAACTCTCTTTTGAAAATAAAAAAAGACTTCTTATTTTGTAAGAAGTCTTTTTTAGAGAGAGTAATGAGAATTATTCTTCGATAACTTTGAGATTTACACGAGCATCCATCTTAGAACCATATACACGAAGAACAGTACGGATAGCATTGATAGTTTTCCCTTCTTTTCCTATAATAGTTCCCATATCCTGAGGATTAACCTTAAGAGTAAGGAGAGTACCAAGTTCATCTTCCCGTTGTTCGATTACAACGTCTTCTTCATGGGCAACGAGAGCATTCACTGTGAAAGAAAGAAAATCTTTTGGAGTCATAAGAGGGATTTTAGTGGAATAAGACAATTATTCTTTTCAGGAAAAAGATTATTTCTTTGCTCTTTCAAGAACTTTGACAAGAGTTTCAGAATATTGTGCTCCATTTGCAACGTATATTGCTGCTTCTTTCTCATCGAATTTAAGCTCTTTAGTAATAGGATTATAGAATCCAAGAGCTTTGATGTACCCATGTTTTGCAGATTGTTTGTGTTCAGTAACAACAATATGAAAAAATGGAACATGTTTTCTTCCTGCGCGAGAAAGTCGAATCTTAAGCATAAATAGAGAAATTATTAATGAGTAGTTATTTTGAAAATATATGGTGCCCCGGATGGGAATTGAACCCATACTCCCATGAGGAACAGGATTTTAAGTCCTGCGTGTCTACCATTCCACCACCAGGGCAAAAGCGGTGAAAAGGATAAGAGAAAACTATCCTCCCACCCTCTTATAAAATACCTTTTTTCTTAAGTGTTTTAATAGTAGTAGCAGAAAGTTTTAGACGAAAAGTTACTCCTGTAGCAGGATCTTGAACATTTCTCCAAAAAAGATTTGGGTAAAATTTTCTTTTTGTTCTTCTCACAGAGTGAGAGACATTATTTCCAACAGC
>Ga0210014_1002892_pt1 | contig 11680 bp, 16 predicted proteins | sample CryGeymeta201519_FD_183983 | JGI IMG/M metagenome (GOLD analysis project Ga0210014, IMG submission 183983) | Groundwater microbial communities from Crystal Geyser aquifers in Utah, USA - Crystal Geyser metaG 2015-19 (SPAdes) (version 2) | ecosystem: Environmental > Aquatic > Deep subsurface >...
GCGTGACCCTGCTCGGTTTCATCGTTTTTCTAGTGGGGGCGCGGCCTGAGCTTTTCTTTCTGGATCGCAGCCCCGTGGTCGGTTTCGTCCAGATCGCCGTCTTCCTGGTAGGTTTGGCGTTGATCTTAATGGGTGGGTACGTCAGCCTGATGGCTTTCTGGCAGAACGGCGAACGCACGATTGCGGCCGACATCGGCCAGCGCCTGGTCGCCACGGGTTACGTCATCGCAGTCTTCTCCGGCATGGCAGACGTGTTCGGCCTGGGCACCCGGCCGCCTCCTGATTACGTGCCGTACTTTGGCCCCTTGCAAGCGGCCGGCGTTGAGATCGGCCAGGCGATCATCGTGGTGGGATTTTTACTGCTTGTACCGTACCGGCAGCGAAAAAACTTGCCGCCCCCGGAGGCATGAGGAATGAGGATAAAAAAGGGTGTGCGCTGAAACGCACACCTTTTTTTCGTTGTTCCACAGGAGCGGCGGCCTCACCAGCCCAGGTACCGGTCAATGGCGGCAGCGGCTTTGCGTCCGGCCACCATGGCCGTGACCACCAGGTCGGGGCCGGTCACGTCGTCGCCGCCAGCGAAGACGCCGGCGCGGGAGGTGGCGCCGGTCTCTTTGTCCACCACGCTGATCAGGCCCCAGTCGTGGACTTCCAGGCCGGGCGTGGACTCGCCGATAAGTGGGTCGGGCCAATAGCCGAGGGCTTTGATGGCCGTATCCACTGCGATGCTGAAGTTCGAGCCTTCGACCGGCACCGGTTTGCGGCGGCCCGTAGCGTCCGGTTCGCCCAGTTTCATCTCGATGCAATCAATGGCGGCCAGGCGGCCGTCCTCTCCGGCGATGAACTTCACCGGCTGGGTCAGGAAACGGTACTGGGCGCCCTCTTCTTTCGCCATCTGGCGATCCTTCTTGCCGCCGGGCATTTCTTGTTCGGTGCGGCGGTACAGGCACATGACCTGCTCCGCGCCCATGCGCAGGGCGGAGCGCAGGCAGTCGGAGGCTGTGTCGCCGCCGCCGATGACCGCCACGCGCTTGCCAATCGGCGGACGCTGGCGCTTGTCTTCCGGCAGCAGATTCAGGTCCATGTTGGCGCGCACCAGGAAATCGGTGCCTTCGTAGACCCCGGCCAGGTCTTCGCCAGGCACTTCCATTTTGGCGTCAATTCCCACGCCCACGCCGACGAATACGGCAGCGTAGCCTTCCTCGAAGAGCTGGTCTATAGTTCTATCTTTGCCGATGGTTGTGCTGCCGACGAACTTCACGCCGGCTTTTTCGAAATCAGCCCAGCGGCAAAAGAAAACCTCCTTCGCCAGTTTGAAGTTAGGGATACCATAAACGAGCAAGCCGCCGGGCGCGGGCTTGGAATCGAAGATAGTGACCGCGTGGCCCTTTCGCAGCAGTTGTTCGGCGCAGCCCAGGCCGGCCGGGCCTGCGCCGATGATAGCCACTTTCTTGCCGGTGAACTTGCCCACCGGGATGTTCACGCCCTGTTTGGAGCGTTCGTATTGGGTGGTGAAGGCTTCCAGCGCGCCGGTCGGAACCGGCAGGCTGCCCTTCTTGCCGCGCACACACGCCCCTTCACACAGCCTCTCCTGCGGGCAGATGCGGCCGCACACCTCCGGCAGGGAGCTGGTCTGGCGGTAGATGCTGGCCGCTTCCAGGAATTGGCCGTTTTCGATCAACCACACGGCGTAGGAAATGTCGTTCCCGGCCGGGCAGGCTTTTTGACAGGGGGCCGGGTCGGGGCAGTGGATGCAGCGCGTGGCTTCGTACATGGCCCATTCATCGTCTAAACGGATGATGGCTTCGTCGAAGTCCCGGATCCGTTCGTCGGCCGGGCGCAGCGGCAAGCCGCGCGACTCGATCTTCATGCGCGCTTTGCGGTCTACGGTTGAAAAATCGCGGGGAAGCACTCCGTTCATTGTTTTCTCCTTTGAGCCTTTACGCGTATCATCTCAATAACTTGGGGGAGCGGGGGGTGTGCGGGCGGCGAAGCCGCCCGCACACCCTCATCCTCCCCTCTTTATTGAGAAGATACCTTTACGCGGTTTGCAGAAGGATAGCCTCATGCGCCAGGGCGCTGGCGGCGTAAGCAACCGCCTCACTATCTAAAGTAATTATACCAACAGAGCAAACTAAAAACATGACCTACCGCGCCAAAATCCATACCAAAGGGACGGAGACGGAAATTCGCGTTGATGGAACACACAGACACGCTCGCCGAAATTCAGAATACGGTCAGTAGTGGGAGATGGCATAGAACGCGTGGCGTTCAAATCTACCGCTGGTGATATAATAGGAAAAACAAATAGGGTACCGCAAGTACAAGAAACACCTATGACCGATCTAAAAATCTGGAAAATAGTTTTTGAAATAAGATACCCTGCCGCCGCCAATCTGTTTGATAATCGGGGCAAAATTGCCGCGAAATGGCAATGGACTTCTGACTTGTCAGAATGGCGGATATCTAATAATCAAGTGTCCGTTCACAATAAAAGCGGCACCACTTTTCTAAATGCTGGCTTCAAGAACACCAGCATAGTTATGGAGTTGCCAGAAAATCACACCCAATTCTCCGAGCGCGCTTTGGAATTTTCGACTTGGGTTCTCGACTTATTGCAAATTAAAAGTATAGATCGGATAGGGCTGAGAATTATTCAACTTGCAAAGAGGCAACATTTCAAACTGCTTGTGTCGAAAATGCGTGAAGAGTTGTTTAAATTAGGCGAAGAAGATTGGGCTTCTCTCGGTGGTCAACCAGAAGATCTTGCCTTTCCACTGTCTTTGACGCTTGGAGAGAACAAAGCTAATTTCACATTGGGACCAATGAAATCAGACCAATTAGCAAATCTCTTTGAATCGAACGATGTAAAAAGCAAACTTCCATCTGTAGCCGTCTTTTTGGATTTTGATTTATTCAGAAGCGAACCGAATTTTTCTCCTGAAACACGATCTAAAAACTTGGGCGACTTTCTAAAATCAGGAAGTCAACAAATTTTAAATATTTCAGATAAATTTTTAGCCAGGTACGGAGACTTCAAATGATAAGTCCCTTTCAGCAATCAATGACCGAAATTCCTCGGGTTGAGGAATTGTTTTATCAAGGTTCAACTACCGCAACCACTGAATCAAATATTCTTGAGAGATTGGAAACATTAACTAATCAAACTGGCCAATTGAGGATGGATGTTCAGGAACGACCAGTAAAATACACCACGCAGATTCGAGATTTGGGCGATGAAAGTTATTCCTTACTTGAACCATTAATCATCTCCGTCGAGGAATATACCAACGAAGATACAGTTATTGCTAGTTTTCCAGAAATTGAAGTGTTTGGCGAGGGCGTAACTGAAGCGGAAGCCTTGATGAATCTAAAGTTGGCTATACTGGATTTGTATGAGGAACTCACTGACACTCCACTGGATGAATTGGGTGATTTACCGAAAGTCTGGCTAGCCGTCTTGCGAAAAACCATCAAACAAATCAAATAAACAATTATGAAGTGGCGTAATATAACTGCATCTGATTTTGGAAAGGTGATAAAGAAGCTTTCCTTGCAACCCTCGCAATCAAAGAGGCGAGCGCCGCATCCTGTCTATTGGTATTGCCTTGATGGAAAAAAGATATTAAGGCTTACCTTTCCAAATCTGCACGGTGGGTCGAATTCAGTTTCAACAGGCTTCATTAAACAGATCCAAAATTCCCTTCGGTTGGACACACGTCAATTTGAAGATCTAACTGAATGTCCGCTGACCGCAGAAGAATACGAAGCGATAATACGCGATAAGTTGGTTATTTAATTCGCCCTTGCTAAAAACAGGCCTCCGAGCCCACCCTCGGAGGTCTACTCATTTACACCCTACTCATCCAACCTCACGGACACGCCCGCCGAAACCCACAACCCGCCGCAGGGACAAGCCCACCCACTCCGAAGCGACTCCCATTTGCTCAAGTCCATCCGTTTATTCGTGCTTTTCATTCGTGGACGGTTTTTCCCCACGGACACGCTCCCCGAAACCCACAACCCGCCGCACGGACAAGCCCGCCCAGTCCGAAGCGACTCCCATTTGCTCAAGTCCATCCGTTTATTCGTGCTTTTCATTCGTGGACGGTTTTTCCCCACGGACACGCTCCCCGAAACCCACAACCCGCCGCATGGACAACCCCACCCAGCCCGAAGCGACTCCCATTTGCGCGCCGTCCATCCGTTCCTGTCCGTGAGTCCGTGACAGAGTCCGTTGACCAACCCCACAGACACGCCCGCCGAAACCCAGAACCCGCCGCACGGACAGCCGCGCCCCCTACCCGAAGAGACTTCGCAAGCATAGCGCGAAGATTGAATTGCCTCCCATTTGAATGAACTGGTTTACGGGAAATAACGATAGATGTCTTTGCGATTCATGAAACAGACAAAGATCACTTGCCCCTCTAGAACCTCGATCCCAATTCTGTATTCGCCGACCCTGATACGATAATACGTTGTGTAACCTTCCAATTTCTTCACATTCTGCAAGTCTGATAATGAAGTCGCCGATTCGACCTGCGCGATAATCTTTTGCACCTGTTTCAGCAAGCGCTTGTCTTTTATCTTCTTCAAGTCGCGTCCAAAACTCTTTTCGTAGAGAGTTTTCATTGGTTTACCCCGCGAGGATGGCGTCTATTTCTTCCTTGCTGACAAAGTCGTTCTTTCGACCTTCGCGGATGGCATGGGCAAGTCCAACATCCTCAATGGCTTCGGCAACAATCGCGGAAAAAACTTCCTGTCGTTCCTCGAAGAGTTCAACGATGGCTTCTTTGAGCAGAACCTTGAATTGTTTTTCGTCTAAAGTTGCAATGGTCATGGGACACCTCTCCTAAAATTATACCGCCAATTGACCCTTACCCCCGCGGTAATTTAGCCCACCCCGAAGCGGACTTCCACCCGCCGCAGGGACAAGCCCACCCACTCCGAAGCGACTCCTATTTGCGCGCCGTCCCCCCTTTCATCTTTCATCTTTCATCCTTCATCCTTTCTTTCCCCACGGACACGCCCGCCGAAACCCAGAATCCCCCCAGGGACAAGCCCACCCACCTCGAAGCGACTCCCATCTGCGCGCCGTCCATTCGTTCTCGTCCGTGAGTCCGTGACAGAGTCCGTTGACCACCCCACGGACGCGCCCGCCGAAACTCACAACCCGCCGCACGGACACGCCCACCCACCCCGAAGCCGTTGGGTTGAGCCTGTCGAAACCACTCCCGTTTGCACATCGTCCATTCGTCATCGTGGTTTTCATTCGTGGACGGTTTTCCCCCACGGACACGCCCGCCGAAACCCAGAACCCGCCGCAGGGACAAGCCCACCCACCCCGAAGCCGATGGGTTGAGCGGTGGTTGAGCTTGTCGAAACCCTGTCGAAACTACTTCCACCCGCACGCCGACTATTCGCCGAAGGTTCGTGGTTCCCAATCGCAAAAATTCAATTGACCGTCATTTGTCCACATCAAATTAACTTCATTTGTGTTATTGCTCGTCAAAATAATCGACGGGGTATCAAGAAAATTTTGTCCCTTAATTTTTCCAAGTACTTGAACTGGTAGCCATTGTCCATTTGAGTATATTCTCCCTAACACTTCGGTATATCCATCAATAAGCGTACCTCTCCAAATAACTGCGACTCGATTACCTGATAATAATGCAACAGAGGGGGCTGTCCGACCAGAAAAAGATATGGGACTTCCATCTGACGAACCAGGGAGAAAAGGTCTATGGTTTCCACTTCCAATAATTTCTGGCGACAGCCAATTGCCCTGCAAGTCTCTAATGGCATGCATCAATGCCAAATCTTCCGAGGATGTGCCAGTTATATAAAACACATGTAAATTTCCATTATCATCACTGATTATTGAAGCAGAACCTGCCCACATTCCCGCTTCACTAATTTGAATTGTTTGTTTCCATGTGCCATCTTGTTGCTCTAAATACCATACCTGAGTTGTTGGATTAGGAAAATTTTCGTAATTATTGTAAACAATACTTACCACGCCGTTAGCCGAAACTTTGATATCGGGAAAAATGGAATCATTTGCGATAATCGTTGGAACATCTGCCTTGTCATTTTTAATAACTGTATAGCCTAATTTTCCTAAGCCATATGACCAAATCAAATGAGGTTGATTCTGATAATCAAAGACTATCTGAATCGAAGTCAACCTCACACGATTGGGTTGTTCCAATATAGATGGCATTGTATTGTGCGAATCGATTATTACTTTTGAAGTAAAGTCATCCTTTGAATTAGCATAAATAATATAACGTTCCCCAAGCAAATAAGCCACATGAGTGTTTCCTTCATTATCCAGGGCTACACTTCCCCATACACTTTCCCCCGCATCTAGCACTTTACTTGAGATGATGGAGCCTTCATTTCCAACATTTAAATAAACAAGTATTGATGGAGTGCCATCAATAACGCCAAAGATTTTCATCTGATTATCGTATATTGAAGCAACAGAATATCGCCCAAAGCCCGCGCCTCGATTTGGAATGATTGAAATTTCGGTATTATGCAAATATCTATTTATTTCTTCTATTTTGATTAAATCTTTCTCAGCATTGGATTTATGCCCTTCGGACAGACTAAAGATTAACGATAGTGCCGCATTAAGCGGGTCGTTCAAATCTTCATAGGAAGCTGACATAATTTCATAAGCATATATTGAATTGTCCGTATCCATTTCGTTTAGGTCTAAAGATTTTAATTCTTCCAAAGCCGACTGGGGCTCACCCATCAAATAATACAGATTTCCCTTCATCAATCGAATCAATATTGTGTACTGATTGCAATTGCTCAAAGCGAAGTCCAATTTATCAAGTATTTCGGCGGCTAACATTTCATCATAAACTCTTTTTTCATTGTTGAAGTCTGGATTGTAGCTTTTGCCTTCATCGGTTTCTGGAAAAGCGAAATCAAGATAAGCAATCCCGAGAGAAACATATGCTCCACAGTTGTTTGGCGATAGCACAATTGCCTGTTTTAATAGATTGATTTCTGTCTCACTGATTACTTTGTCGCTTGAAATGATTGTCAAAAAGGTTCTATCAATCTGCTCACTTCGTAAGGCATGAAACGGGTTGTAATCGAATCCTCCAAATTTCAATACAAATGCAATTAAGATTACTGCAATTGCTGGAACATACTTAAGAAAACCGCTTTTACGCATTGTAGTGTACCCTTCCTAACCCTTCATCAAGAATCAACACTACGAGTTCACCCAACACAATCCAACCTGACGCCAATAGCAACATAATCACACCTAGAATATTTAAAGCCACGGTCTTTGTCATGCCCGCGAATTCTGGGATCAAAGCGGGAAAAGTAAAAATGGAAAATTCCAAGTAAAAAACAGTAAAAATGACAAGCCTTATTGCTCTCAGAGAAAGAAAGAAATAATCCACCAGGCTCATCGTAGACATCAATAGTCCGATAAAAACGAAGAGGCTAATGAAAATGTCGCCCCTAATCACAATATCTGCCACTACTACAGGCTCTTTTTCGTAATACAACCACAGCATGGCTGCCCCGAGAAAGTACAGAATACTCAAACCTATTACTGGAAGTGGTCGTAGGACGAGTCGAAGAAACATCCAAATTAGGCTAGACAGCGGTATCACCAGCCACAAGAGGATTACATACTTTTCGCTGGCCATACTAACGAGAGTCTTAGTCTGAATATATTGGATAAGCCCCACCCCTGACAAAATCCCAATAGAAGTAATAAAAAGCAGTCGAAGTCTGGGGACTTTTAGCAATTCTAAGCGCCTATGAGTTGATACATTGTTCATCGGCCACCTTATCGAAAGTGTGTCTGATCGTATTTACGTAGGGAAAACAATCTCCATAGTAGGGTAATGACCAGGGTTACCAAAAGGGATAGGAGTAATAAAGATAAGAGCAAATTCAATGTGATCGGCCTGCCCTCCCACCATTGGATAATTTGGAAATCAACTAAAACAATGCTCGGAGAGAGACTAATGATTGAGAATATGTTCGAATGCCATGTAAAGCCTTTTACCGCGATAATTCGAGTCAGAAACCACGAAATCAGGACAAGCCCAGTGATTGCAAAAGGGATCACAACCAAGACCAGTAAAAGCACATCCAAGGTTACAAAAAGCTCGAACTGAAGGTCAGCACCTCGACGGAAATACGCTACCACTGTTTCGGCCATGGCTTTACTGAAAGTAAGGTTTGTGATTCCAACCAACACGCAGAATGCAAATGCGATACCGTTTGCCATAACAAACGCGTTTTTCACCAGAAGCTTTATGCGATCTGCAAACACAGGAGACATGCTTGGCGAAAGCATGAGCACAAGAACGATGAAACCAATAGTAATTTCACTTGCAAGCATTAAACCAAAGGCGCTATCCAAATCCAAATAGAAACTGGTGATGAACCCAATTGTTAAGCCTACTACGAACATGAGGCTTGATAGCTCCTTTAAAATATGATTTGGCGATTGGAGTGCATCTAACCTTGCTTGAACAGTCGGATGAAAACTCAAAATCCGAAATAGCCATTCCTGCAATGAAGTTCTTGGAGCAAACTTTTCCTTAACGTCATGGAATGTCTTGTTCACTGGCAACGCAAAAGCTTGTACATAGTCTGATAAGGATATGCTCTTGCGGGCGTATTCGTCGGCCGCGAATTCTTTCATACGGTATAAAAACCGTACCGCCACAAGCATAGCTAAATATAATGACAATATTTGCAGCGAAATCATCAAGTCGACAACGCCATGGCTCTCACGAATTGGTGTTTCATAGGTATTGAAGAATACTGAATATGGAAAGGTCATAATAAGCAAATAAACCGTAACCCCAAACGACGCATATAAATACTTAGAAGAAAACCCTGTCTTCCATGTGTCGCCATTTGAAATATGAGCAAGTTCGTGTGAGACAATATTCACTCGGGTAGTGGGATCGTTCCAGCGATTTATTGCGCCCTCTGACACTGCAATGTAATGCTTGCGCCAGGTGCCAAATGCAAATATTTCTGGCATATTGCTGGGAATGTACAGAAGAGCAGGACGATTCTTTAGTATACAAAAGGCGGGAAGAGTGGATATTTGTTCCACCAGTTCGGGATACTTGTCAGACAAGGATTGCATTTTTCGGCGTTTGATTTGCACAACGGGATCTCTTAAGAACGTCCATAACGCAAATATGAGAGCTACAGTTCCATAAGGCTCAAAAGCAAGCCGAGATTGAAGTATTAGAAAAAGGGGTTGCAGAATAACAACTCCCAAGAACACAAGGGTTGTTATGCTATTGTATGGAAACTTCGTATTCGAGACTGTATTTGGCAACATGGATCACATCCTACCAGGCTACCTTGAAAGTTCCTCAGCGATCAAACGAAGTATTCGGTTTGTGATAATAGTTGCCTTTTTTCGAGTCAACGATTTGCTCGATAATCTAATGGTGATTTCCCTTTTTATTTCATCTACCTTTGTTTCAACTTCCAAGCCTTTCCTGGATTTTCCACTATAAATTACATCCACTGCTTGCTTTAATTTTTCGTCAGAAAATGATGTGATTATCTTTGAAAGTGCGCCAATAATTATTGGCACGATTATTGCAGCGTAAAGTTCTCCATTACCCCCAAAACCTAGAGGCGTATCTATGTAATGGTTGATAGAGTCCAATTCGTCAGGCGAGTCGAAAGGTTTGTCAACAAAAAAATCTATGATCTGGTCAGCTAATATCAACTCTTCGGGGGCAATCTCGGTTAAGACCCCATTACAAACCTGTCTAACAATTTCTTTTCGCGACGGATCAACGAGGTTGAATTGAGCACTCATTACTTATCTCCGTAGGTCTCGTTCTTTATGAGGAGTATAGACCATATTTAACTCTATTGCAACTGCTATTTTTCAATAAATCTGCTTCTGAAAAGAATCCCTTGTGAGTATAAACAGCCTCCCCCTCGGACTGTCCCAATTCCATTTGCTGCTTGCCTATCCCTTTGGAAACATCAACACCATCTTCGCGCCCGTCACCGCGCGATTCATCACTCATTCTAATGAACTCGGTCAAGGAAAGACCTTGCTCTCACGGTTTGGAAAGTCAGACCTCTCAACCGCGTGTTCATTATAGCATGGCAAACCTCACCTTCCCGTCAAACCTCCCCAGGAAGGATAGCCAAAATATACTGACATCTTTGGGAAAATGTACTGTCATTTTGAGGAAAATGTACTGTCATTTTTGGGGGTTAAACAAGACATCCGAAGTCTTTCGGGCTTCGGAAGTCTTGGATGTTACGCTTTCTCGAATTCGATGACGTCCAGCACCTTCTTGAATTCCTTGCCCGCATTGAAGCGGGGCAAAACGTCTTTGATACTACTGGCTCGCACATCTGCGGCGGTCTCTGCGCCTTCGGAGTCGCCTCTCAACCAGAAATTGCCGAAATCGCCCAATTCCACAATATTGCCCGCTGACAATTCCTGCGGGATGATGGTCAGCAAGCCTTCCAGCACAGCCATCGTATCCACGCTTGAAACGGTGGAAATCTGCGAAATTTGCCCTGCCAGTTGGCGCATGGTTTTGCGTCCGCTGGATTCGATGGACGGGTAGAACTTCTTGGGCGCGGCAGGGTTCGATGGGTTGCCGCGCTCGACGACATTGAATTTGACGGTCATGGTAGCCTCCTTTGGCTGTTGAAAATGGGTGGTCGGTTTTGGGGAGTGGTTTCTTGCAGGGGCATCCCCACGATGGACGGGAGTATAGCACAAAAAGAACACGGCAAACTATTTGAACTCCTGCAAAAACCGAACCATATTCATCAACTCTTCGGCTGAAACGCTTTCCAGCAACTTTGTCACCCGCCGTTTCAATTCTCCCTGCGGAATTTCGTTGGATACCACAATGCCGTAATGCACCCTTCCCTCTGCGGCGTATTGATGGGCAAGCGGAAGGTAATCCCGCGCATTAAACGTCACCACTGCTCGATGTTTTCTCGCCGCCTCTCGAAGAATATCAGGGTCGGGAGTATTGCCCAGACCCACTTCGGAGACATGATAGACATCAAAGCCTTGTTCGCGTAAAAGCGTGGCAAGGTGAACCCAAATATGCTCGTCCAGGAGCAATTGGGGAGGGTTGTGTTTAACCGTTTTATCCCCCTGTCAATTTGCGGTATTGTTCTTCGGTAAGATGTTTTTTCAAGTACTCCCGCCCAGCCTCTTCCGTGTTTTGGCGGCGTTCTTCATCAATTTCTTCCTTGTGATATTCATAGTAACGCACCGCGTCGAGAACCTGTTCAAGTTTCAGAAAGGGCAGAACCTGTTCCACGATAGTTTTCGGGGTCTCGCCCAATTTGATATAACCGACAATGTTGCCCACTTTAACGCGCGTGCCGCGAATCACAGCAGACTCCCCTCCCGTAAACTTTACTCTATCAATATAGGGAAAGTTGGGAAGATAGGCTGATTCTGCGGGCTGGTCAACCACAGTGTAAATTGTCTGGGAAGATTTCACTACTGGCTCGAACATGGTTTCGCTCCTTAACCGCTTGTGATTACATCGGTTCGGTGATTAACAATAAGAAACGGATCGCCTTCCACAGTGCGGGCGGGTTTTCCATCATTATCCAATACTTGCAGGATTTTCAAAACGGTTGTCTTTAGTTTGACCACCGTCCC
>Ga0210014_1002898_pt1 | contig 11658 bp, 11 predicted proteins | sample CryGeymeta201519_FD_183983 | JGI IMG/M metagenome (GOLD analysis project Ga0210014, IMG submission 183983) | Groundwater microbial communities from Crystal Geyser aquifers in Utah, USA - Crystal Geyser metaG 2015-19 (SPAdes) (version 2) | ecosystem: Environmental > Aquatic > Deep subsurface >...
TGGCGGTGGGTGGCGCAGCTTATCTGGTAAGCAAGGCGATCAAGACCTCCAAGGTGCTGGGTTTTGCCGATCTGGGCATGGAAGCCATTTACGAGTTTGACGTGGTCGACATGCCGGTGACCGTGGCAGTCGATGCCGGTGGTACAAGCGCCCACATCACCGGCCCGGCCGAGTGGCAGCAACGTATCGCCACCGGTGAATTCAAAGGCATCACCGTCTCGGGTGGCTGATTCACCGGCAAACGTCAAGCGCCCCATCGGGGTGTTTGACAGCGGTGTCGGCGGCTTGAGCGTGCTCAAAGCCTTGCGCGCCGAGCTGCCACATGAAGACTTTGTCTATCTGGCCGACAGCGGTTTTGCCCCCTACGGCGAACGTGATGAAGCTTTTGTTGTGGCGCGTTCACGTACCATCACGCGCCATCTGCTTGACCCGGAACACCTGGCCATCAAGGCGCTGGTTATCGCCTGCAACACCGCCACTGCGGCAGCCATTCACCTGCTGCGCCAGGACTACCCAGCTCTGCCCATCGTTGGCGTGGAACCGGCGCTGAAACCGGCCGTGGCCATAAGCCACACCAAGCGCATTGGTGTGCTGGCCACACGCGGCACGCTGGCCAGCCAGAAGTTCAAGACCTTGCTGGCCTCGCTGACCGGTCTGGCCGACTTTGTGTGCCAGCCCTGCGACGGTCTGGCCGATGCCATTGAGCGCGATGATATTCCTAAAATAATAGCGTTATGCACAGACTACATAAGGGCTACAGGCCAATTTGGCTTACAAAATGGGCAGATCGACACGCTGGTGCTGGGCTGCACGCACTACCCGTTCGCCAGCGCTGTTTTTCGTGAACTGCTCGGGCCGCAGGTGCATTTGATCGACAACGGCGAGCCGGTGGCACGCCAGACCCGGCGGGTGCTCGCTGCGCTGGCGCCAGAAGCACACACGGGCCAAATCACCTTGTGCGCCACCGGTGACACTGCTGCGCTGGCTTTGGCCGCCCAGCGTTGGCTGGGCCTGAAGGTTCTGGTACACGGCCTTTCCATCTGAACAGAACTCTCTGTTAAACGGCATACGCGCGTCAAACCGGCGCGGCGACCCTCGATAATCGCGCCCCATGAATCCACTGCTCTCCCTGCTACAGCCCTACCCGTTTGAACGCTTGCGTCAGCTTTTTGCCGGCATCAGCCCCAACCCCGCCTACACGCCAATCAGCCTGGGCATTGGCGAGCCCAAACACGCCACGCCTGCTTTCATTCAGCAAGCCTTGTGCGATGCCGTCATGCGCACGCCCAGCGGCCTGGCCAGCTACCCGGCCACGGCCGGTGAGCCCAAACTGCGTGAAGCGTTTGCCGCATGGCTACAGCGTCGCTATGGCTTGAAGGTAGATCCATTGACGCAAACACTGCCGGTCAACGGCTCGCGCGAGGCGCTGTTTTCGCTCACCCAAACCGTGGTCAACCCCGGCGACAGCGCGGTCAGCGGCAATAAACCGCTGGTGGTCTGCCCCAATCCGTTTTACCAAATCTACGAAGGCGCAGCGCTCCTGGCCGGGGCCGAGCCGTACTACGTGGCCAGCGACCCGGCGCGCAACTTTGCCCCGGATTGGGACAGCGTGCCCGAGTCCGTGTGGGCGCGTACGCAGCAATTGTTTGTCTGCTCGCCGGGCAACCCCACCGGCGCGGTGATGCCGCTGGGCGAGTGGCAGAAGCTGTTTGATTTGAGTGACCGCTTTGGCTTTGTCATTGCTTCGGACGAGTGTTACAGCGAGATTTACTTCCGCGATGAGCCACCGCTAGGTGGATTGCAGGCCGCCGCACAGTTGGGCCGCAGCGACTTCACAAACCTGGTGTCGCTCACCAGTCTGTCCAAGCGCAGCAACCTGCCTGGCATGCGCAGCGGTTTTGTGGCGGGCGACGCGGCCATTCTGGCGCAGTTTCTGCTGTACCGCACCTACCACGGTTGCGCCATGAGCCCGGTGGTGCAGGCCGCCAGCATGGCAGCATGGGCTGACGAAGCGCACGTGGTGGAAAACCGTGCGTTGTACCGCGCCAAATTTGCCGAGGTGACCCCGCTGCTGGCCGCGGTCATGGAAGTGGCCTTGCCCGATGCCGGGTTTTACCTGTGGGCCGACGTGGCCGGTGACGACCAGTTATTTGCCCAAGAGCTGTATGCCACGTTCAATGTGACGGTGTTGCCGGGCTCGTTTTTGGCGCGCGAGACGCGTGGGCACAACCCGGGGGCTGGGCGCATTCGCATGGCGCTGGTAGCCGATACCGCTGAATGCGTGCAGGCGGCGCAGCGAATGGTTGAATTTGTCAAAACACGCCAGGGCGGTTGAAGATCGCGAACCCTGTAGTCGATGTGCAACCCGCACAGCGGCAGTCTTTGGCGGCCTCCTCATGGTGGCGTACCACAAATCGTCGGCCGCCAAAGCCAGCCACTGCGCTAGACGTTGTGTGGTCAAGAGGAAAAAGGGCACTTAGCGGAATCGGTAGTAGATTTTGTAGGCGAGGCGTCTTTCGTAGAAAGTGTCGTCAGTTTGACTGAGTATCTCTTTTAAGCATCCGCGTACCCACATCTCGCGCGGCAACCGGCAGGGGTGAACACCGATTTGTGGTACTCCACCATGAGGGGTTCGCCCCTGCCGGTTGCCGCGCGGGGCGCACCAAAGCCACTGGCATTTGATCCCCAAAAACAAGCGGTATCTCTTAAACACAAGGCATCTCAACAACAAGAGCACGGTCAACCCAACACCCATATATCATTCACCCATTCATTCTCCAGACACAGAGCACCATGACCCAACAACTCCAAGCCATCCTCGACGCCGCGTGGGACGACCGCGCCAACATTTCCGCCGCCTCTGCGCCCAAAGAAGTGACCGATGCGGTGGCGCACGTCATTCACCAGCTCAACAACGGCCACCTGCGCGTAGCCACCCGCACCGGCGTTGGCCAATGGACGACGCACCAGTGGATCAAAAAAGCTGTGCTGCTGAGCTTTCGGCTGCGCGACAACGAACTTGTCAAGGCTGGTGACCTGGGCTTTTACGACAAGGTGCCCACCAAATTCGGCGACATGACCGAGGCCGGCATGAAAGCCACCGGCGTGCGCGTGGTGCCGCCCGCGGTGGCCCGGCGCGGCAGCTACCTGGCCCCGGGCGTGATCTTGATGCCGTCTTACGTGAACATCGGCGCTTTTGTGGACGAAGGCACCATGGTTGACACCTGGGCCACCGTGGGCAGCTGCGCGCAGGTTGGCAAAAACGTGCACCTGAGCGGCGGCGTGGGCTTGGGTGGCGTGCTCGAGCCGATGCAGGCCGGCCCCACCATCATCGAAGACAACTGCTTCATCGGCGCCCGCTCTGAAGTGGTCGAAGGCGTCATCGTCGAAGAAAACTCGGTCATTTCAATGGGCGTGTATATCGGCCAGAGCACCCCCATCTACGACCGCGCCAGCGGCGAAGTCACTTACGGCCGCATTCCGGCGGGCTCGGTTGTCATCAGCGGCAGCTTGCCCAAGGACGACGGCAAGTACAGCCTGTACGCAGCCATCATCGTCAAGCGTGTCGACGCACAAACCCGGGCCAAGACAAGCCTCAACGACTTACTGAGACCTTGAGGGACAGACCAACATTTACACGCAGTGAAATTTGCTCTGTCCCCAACTAATATTCGGATGTCTCCCCCTTGAGGGACAGACCAACATTTACACGCAGTGAAATTTGGAAAGGTTAACTATGGCCATCGCAGAAGAATCCAACCCCGGCACCATGCGGCGCATCCTCAAGTTGATGGCCGAAAAAAAAGCCTCTGACGTGTACTTGTCGGCGCAATCGCCGGCGCTGATCCGCATCAACGGCGTGTGCGTTCCGATCAATAGCCAGATCTTGCCGCCAGAAGCACCGTTGAACCTGCTTAGCGAAATTCTGCCGCCCAAACAGATCGAAGAATTGCAGGAGCTCAACGAACTCAACGTCGCCTGGTCAATGCCTGGCGTCGGCCGTTTCCGCATCAGCGGCATGCGCCAGCGAGGCTCGTTTGCCGCCGTCATTCGCTTCATCATCAACGAAGTGCCGACCATGGCTTCGCTGTCGCTGCCGCCGGCGCTGGCTGAGTTGATGCTGCAAAAGCGCGGCCTGATCCTGATGGTCGGCGCCACGGGTTCGGGCAAAAGCACCACGCTGGCGTCGATGATCGACCACCGCAACGCCAGCATGTCCGGGCACATTTTGACGATCGAAGACCCGGTGGAGTTTTTGTTCAAGAACAAGCGCTCGGTGATCAATCAACGCGAAGTAGGTACCGACACCCAGTCGACGCAGGTGGCGTTGAAAAATGCGCTGCGCCAGGCGCCCGACGTGATCCTGATCGGTGAGATTCGCGACCGTGAAACCATGACCGCCGCCATCGCCTACGCGCAAACCGGCCACCTGTGTCTGGCCACGCTGCACGCTAACAACAGCTACCAGGCGCTCAACCGTATCCTCAGCTTCTTCCCGGTCGAGGTGCGGCAAACCTTGTTGGGTGACCTGGCCGCGTCGCTCAAGGCGATCATTTCACAGCGACTGTTGCGCACGGTCGAAGGCAAGCGCACGCCAGCGGTCGAGATCATGCTCAACACCCGCCTGATTGCCGAGATGATCGAAAAAGGCAACTTCTCCGGCATCGTCGAAGCGATGGAAAAGTCGCTCGCCGAAGGCAGTCAGACTTTCGAACAGGACATTGCCCGCCTGATCTCTGGCGCCATTGTTGACCGCAAGGAAGGTCTGGCCAATGCCGACTCGCCCACCAACCTGATGTGGCGCCTGCAAAACGACTTCACCAGCCATGCCAACGCGCAAGCGCTGGCCAAAGCAGCCGAACAGGACGACGACGACAAAGCGTCGTTTACCGAAATCACACTCGACATGAGCCACTGAAACACCAGAACATGACTGCAACCCTGGCCCTGGCCAAACAACTGATTGCTTGCCCGTCTGAGACGCCACAGGACGCCCACTGCCAAAACATCATCGGCCAGCGCCTGGCTGCGCTGGGCTTTGGGCTGGAAACACTGGTCAGCGGGCCAGACCACTTCCGCGTCACAAATTTATGGGCAAAAAGGCCTGCAGCCCAATCAGAACAAGCGCAAGCAGCTACACCTTTAATAGTATTTGCAGGGCATACTGACGTTGTCCCCAGCGGCCCGCTGGAGCAGTGGACGAGCGACCCGTTTACCCCGACCGAGCGCGACGGCAAACTCTACGGCCGCGGTGCGGCTGACATGAAGACCTCACTGGCCGCGTTTGTAGTGGCCACCGAAGAATTCATCGCCGCGCAGCCCGCTACGCCCCTGGCCATTGGCTTCCTGCTCACCAGCGACGAGGAAGGCCCGGCGCTGGACGGCACCGTCAAAGTGGTTGAACTCTTGCGCGCACGCGGCGAACGGCTGGACTACTGCATTGTGGGCGAGCCCACCTCGGTCAAGCGCACGGGTGACATGATCAAAAACGGCCGCCGTGGCACCATGAGCGGCCGCCTGACCGTCAAAGGCGTGCAAGGCCACATCGCCTACCCGCAGCTGGCAAAAAACCCCATTCATCTGCTGGCCCCGGCGCTGGCCGAGCTGGTTGGCCTCGAATGGGACCGTGGCAACGCGTTTTTTCCGCCCACCAGCTGGCAGGTCAGCAACATCCATGGCGGCACCGGCGCCAGCAACGTCATTCCCGGCACGCTGGTGGTCGATTTCAACTTCAGGTTTTGTACCGAGTCGACACCCGAATCGCTGCAAGCGCGTTTGCAGGCTGTGCTGGACAGGCATGGCCTGGATTTTGATCTGAGCTGGGTCGTTGGCGGCCTGCCGTTTCTGACCACACCGGGCACCTTGGTCGACGCGGTGGCCAGCGCCATTCGGGCAGAGACCGGCCTGGCCACCGAGTTGTCTACCAGCGGCGGCACCAGCGACGGCCGCTTCATTGCCAGCATCTGCCCGCAAGTGCTTGAACTCGGCCCGCCCAACGCCAGCATCCACAAAATTGACGAGTGCGTTGCCCTGGCCGACATTGAGCCGCTGAAAAATATCTACCGCCGCGTGCTCGACAACTTGCACACCGGGCTGGTGGCATGACGATCATTGCTCTGATTGACAAAGGCGCACACCAGCTCGAAGCTGCTGGCGTGGCGTTCGGCCACGGCACCACTAATGCTTTTGACGAAGCCGCCTGGCTGGTGCTGTGGTGCCTGGGCCTGCCACTGGATTCGCCGTTGGACGGTGACGGTTCCATAGCAAAAAGGCCTGTAGCCCAGGTAGATCAAGCGCGCGTAGCTACACTTTTTGAGGAACGCATCCGTACCCGCAAGCCTGCGGCTTACCTCACACACGAGGCCTGGCTGCAAGGCGTGGCGTTTTATGTGGACGAGCGCACCATCGTGCCGCGCTCGCTCATTGCCGAGGTGCTGATGGAAGGCAGCCTGGACTACTGGCTGGGCGAGGATACGCACCGCGTGCTGGACCTGTGCACGGGTGGCGGCAGCCTGGCCATCATTGCCGCCATGGTCTACCCGGACGTGAAAGTGCAGGCCAGCGACATCAGCGCCGAGGCACTGGAAGTAGCGCGCATCAATATCGACCGCCACGGCCTGCATGAGCGAATTACCCTGCGCCAGGGCGACGGCATCCCCAAAACCGGCAGCCATTACGACCTGATTTTGTGCAACCCACCGTATGTCAACGCGCAAAGCATGGCCGAGCTGCCGCCAGAGTTCAAGGCCGAACCGGCGCTGGCGCTGGACGGCAACACGGCCGGTGGCAACGACGGCATGGACTTCATTCGCCAGTTGCTGGCTGAGGCCCCCAGCCAAATGTCGCCCGAGGCGATTCTGGTGCTGGAAATCGGCCACGAGCGCGCCCACTTTGAAGCCGCTTTTCCCCGGCTGGAAGTGATCTGGCTGGAAACCAGCGCCGGCGAAGACCAGGTGCTGCTGGTCACGCGCGAGGCGCTGCTGGCGGCGCAGGCTGCCGCAACCTAAAATTCTGCGATGAATTCCCTGCAAGCCATTGCCTCAACAGAACCGCGCCACGTGCCTGACGCCTTGTGTCAACTTTTGCAGCAACAACGCACGATCGAATTTGCGGTGTTGGTCGGCAGTCGCGCCACCGGGCAGGCGCGCCCGGACAGCGACTGGGACATCGCGCTTCAATGGAACCCGCGGCTTCAATGGCTGGACACTCTGGGTAAATCAGAGTTACTGCGAAGCGAGATTGCCCGGGTTCTAGGGATCACGCCCGACAAAGTTGATTTGATTGACCTGCACAACGCCAACCTGGCCATGCGCGCCAGTACTGCCGAGGACGGCGTGCCACTGGTTGGGGACAACACTGTGGCATGGGCCAGGTTTCTGCGGCGCACCTGGCGCGAGCTGGAAGACTTTTATTGGGAGAGAGCCCATGCGCTGCAGATACTGATAGAAAACGCCATTGGCAAATGCAAGCAGTTGCTCAAAGCCAGTGCTCAGCCGGTGCCAGTGTCTGCGCAGGACGCTTTTGTTGCACTTGCCAGTTTGCAAATGATCCCAGGTCATCTCGTTTCTCACAGCTGCCCAAGAGCAGTTCGTCGTGGATTTTTTGTTGAAAGACTTTTCGTTGGATGCCGCTACAAGCACCAGCGATAAACAGTAATTTATTCCTTGATCACCCTAAAAAACGTCATCCTGCGCCGCGGCGCAAAAGTCCTGCTTGACGGCGCGTCTGTCACCCTCAATCCTGGCGAAAAAGTTGGTCTGGTGGGCCGCAACGGCGCGGGCAAATCCAGCCTGTTTGCGCTACTCACCGGCAAGCTGCACGAAGACGGCGGCGAGTTCAGCTTTCCGGCGCAATGGCGCTTGGGCCAGGTGGCGCAGGACATGCCCGAGACCGAGCAATCGGCCACCGACTTTGTCGTGGAGGGTGATGTCACGCTGCTCGCCGCGCAACAAGAGGTCACCGCTGCCGAGGCCACTGACGACTATGACCGCATGGCACACGCCTACATGGCCTTGCAAGATGCCGGTGCGCACGATGCGCCAGCCCGCGCCCAGGCGCTGATCCTGGGCCTGGGCTTCAAAACCACCGAGCTCACCAACCCCGTCAACAGCTTCTCAGGCGGCTGGCGCATGCGCTTGCAGTTGGCACGCGCGCTGATGTGCCCGAGCGATTTGCTGCTGCTGGACGAGCCCACCAACCACCTGGACTTGGACGCGCTGGTGTGGCTGGAGAGCTGGCTCAAGCGCTACGAAGGCACCATGCTCGTCATCAGCCATGACCGCGAGTTTCTGGACGCCGTGACCAACGTCACGCTGCACATTGATGCGGCCAAGCTCACACGCTACGGCGGCAACTACAGCAAGTTTGAAGACATGCGCGCCGAAAAGATGGAGCAACAGCAGGCCGCATTTTCCAAGCAACAAGACAAGATTGCGCATTTAAAGAAGTTCATCGACCGCTTCAAGGCCAAGGCCAGCAAAGCCAAGCAGGCGCAAAGCCGCGTCAAGGCACTGGACCGCATGGAGAAAATTGCCCCGCTGCTCTCGGAGGCCGACTTCACCTTTGAATTCAAGGAACCCGCCAATCTGCCCAACCCGATGTTGTCGATGTCAGGCGTGAGCTTTGGTTACCCGCCGCTGGACGCCGCGCCCGCGGGCACGCCACCCACGGTGATTGTGCGCAACGTCAGCAAGTCGGTGCTGGCCGGGCAACGTATCGGTATTCTGGGGGCCAACGGCCAGGGTAAATCGACCGTGGTGAAAACCATTGCGCGCGACCTGGCGGCCATCAGCGGCGAGATCACCGAAGGCAAGGGCCTGAACATCGGCTACTTTGCCCAGCAAGAGCTCGACGTGCTGCGCCCGGCAGATACACCGCTGGAACACATGATCCGCCTGGTGAAAGACATGACCGCTGCAGGCAAGATCGCAGGCCAGCAAACGCGCGAACAAGACTTGCGCAGCTTTCTGGGCACCTTCAACTTTGGCGGCGACATGGTCAAACAGGCCGTGGGCAGCATGAGCGGCGGCGAAAAAGCCCGGCTGGTGCTGTGCATGATCGTCTGGCAGCGCCCCAACCTGCTGCTGATGGACGAGCCCACCAACCACCTGGACCTGGCCACGCGCGAGGCGCTGGCGATGGCACTGAATGAATTTGAAGGCACACTGATGCTGGTCAGCCACGACCGCGCCTTGCTGCGCAGCGTGTGCGACGAATTCTGGATGGTGTCACGTGGCGGTGTCGAACCGTTTGACGGTGACCTGGACGACTACCAGCGCTACCTGCTCGACGAGGCCAAGCGCCAGCGCGAAGCCATCAAAGAAGCCAGCAACGCCGCCGCCAAAGCCGAACGCCAGGCGCAAGCCGCGGCCGCTGCTGCGCCCAAGGTCAAACCCAAACCAGCCCCCACCGGTTCGCTCAAGCGCAAGTTGGCCGACATCGAAGCGCGCATGGCCACGCTGCAAGCCGAGGGCAGCCAGCTCGAAGGCCACCTGTGCCAAAACCCGCCCCCGGCCGACTTTGCTAGCCAGGGCAAGCGGCTGAAGGCAGTCAACGAAGAACTGCAACAGCTGGAAGAGCAGTGGCTGGCGCTGTCAACAGAAATAGAATCTGCCACAGCCTGAACACAGGCATTTTGAAGGGAAACACAACATGATTTTGGTCACAGGCGGCGCGGGGTTTATTGGTGCCAATTTTGTTCTGGACTGGTTGGCGCACAGCGACGAGCCGGTGGTCACGCTCGACAAGCTCACTTACGCGGGCAACGTCGAAAACCTGCAAAGCTTGCAAGGCGACGCACGCCACACGCTGGTGCAAGGCGACATTGGCGACCGCGAACTGGTGGCGCAGCTGTTAAAGGAACACCAGCCGCGCGCCGTGATCAACTTTGCCGCCGAGAGCCATGTCGACCGCTCCATCCACGGCCCAGGCGAATTCATCCAGACCAACATCGTCGGTACTTACGAGCTTTTGGAGGCTGTACGCGCCTACTGGTCTGTGCTGGCAGCTCCTGAAAAAGAAGCGTTCCGGTTTCTTCATGTCTCCACCGATGAGGTCTATGGCTCCCTCAAAAGAGACGACCCGGCGTTCACCGAGAGCAACCACATCGAACCCAACAGCCCGTACAGCGCCAGCAAAGCCGCCAGCGACCATCTGGTGCGTGCCTGGCACCACACTTATGGCTTGCCAGTGCTGACCACCAACTGCAGCAACAACTACGGCCCGTATCACTTTCCCGAAAAACTCATCCCGCTGCTGATCGTCAACTCGCTCGCCGGCAAACCGCTGCCGGTGTACGGCGACGGCCAGCAAATCCGCGACTGGCTGTACGTCAAAGACCATTGCAGCGCCATTCGCCGCGTGTTGGAGGCTGGCCGCCTGGGCGAAACCTATAACGTGGGCGGCTGGAACGAAAAAGCCAACCTCGACATCGTCCACACCGTCTGCAGCTTGCTTGACGAATTGCGCCCACGTGCCGACGGTAAACCGTACAAAGAGCAAATCACCTACGTCACCGACCGCCCCGGCCACGACCGCCGCTACGCCATCGACGCGCGCAAGCTTGAACGTGAACTCGGTTGGAAACCGGCCGAGACATTCGAGTCCGGCATCCGCAAGACCGTGCAGTGGTACCTGGCCAATCCCGACTGGGTGACGCACGTGCAAAGTGGTGCGTACCGCGAGTGGGTGCAAAAGCAGTATTTTTAAGCGCCACCATGAGACTCACCATCGACCAACTCAACGCAATCCGATCTGCCAGCGTCACCGCGTTCAGCCCAGACGTTGGCGTGTGGTTGTTTGGATCGCGTGTGGATGACCAAAAGAAGGGTGGCGACGTTGACTTGCTGGTGCAACCCAGCGCTTCGGCGACCGATCAGCTTTTTTCCAGAAAAATTCGGTTCCTGACCGAGTTGGAACGCCAACTAGGCGAACGCAAAATTGATGTCGTGATTGAAGTACCAGGTGACACGCGTCCCATCGTTGAAGTTGCCCACGCAACTGGCATCCGCGTTGTATGAAAAATTCACCAGAAAATCTGGCACTCAAGCAAACCCTTGAACAGTGCCAGACGCACGCTCAAGGCTTGCGTGATGCGCTGGACGACATGGACCCACTCCATTTCGACACCTTCGCAACCGAGTCTTTATCAAAGGACAATCGGCGCTTGCTGGACCAATTCGCTTACCGCTACACCCGGTTGCAGGACGACATGGGTGCGCGTTTGATACCTGCAGTCTTGCGAGCATTGGGCGAAGACGTGGCAGCCATGCCCGCGCTTGATCGCTTTTCTCGAATGGAACAACTCGGCCTGCTGTCCAGTGCCGACGAGTGGAACAATTTGCGCCAGATTCGCAACCAATTTACGCACGACTACCCCGATTCTGCTCTGGAACACGACAAGCGGCTGTTGGCAGCCACTCATGCGGCTCAACAGCTTCTGTCTGCCCTGGCGCTCATCATCGCCAAACTACAACAACGGTTTGGCGAATGACTTTGAAAATCCTCCTCTTGGGCAAAAACGGTCAGGTCGGCTGGGAACTGCAGCGCAGCCTCAGCCCCCTGGGCGAAGTTGTCGCACTGCACCGGCACAGCACCAACTTTTGTGGCGACATCAGCAACCTGAGCGGTATGGCGCAAACGGTGCGTGCCATCCAGCCC
>Ga0210014_1002900_pt1 | contig 11653 bp, 12 predicted proteins | sample CryGeymeta201519_FD_183983 | JGI IMG/M metagenome (GOLD analysis project Ga0210014, IMG submission 183983) | Groundwater microbial communities from Crystal Geyser aquifers in Utah, USA - Crystal Geyser metaG 2015-19 (SPAdes) (version 2) | ecosystem: Environmental > Aquatic > Deep subsurface >...
CTTCCGCCGCGTACGCCCCGACGGTGGACACGTCCGCTTTTTTGCCGCCCGTTGCGAGCGCGAAGAGCGTGTCGCCGTCCAGCATGGTGTGCGCGGGTCGGACGGCGCGCGCGATCCCATCGTGCGCCATCTGCGCCACCTTGGTCGCTTCGGCTTTGGTGAAATCGGCATTGGCCGCGACCACGCCGATGATCGTGTTGGCTTTGGTCGCAAAGGAAAGCACACTGCGGCCAAAAATGGTTTTCATCATTTTCAGCGTGTCGGCAAAATAACCCGCCTGGCCGAGATGGATCGGGCCCACGTCCGCGGAACGCAGTCCCGCCACGATCTGGCCCGTCTGCGGGTCCACCACATCGCCGAAAGCATTGACCGCGATCAGCGCGCCGACGATGACGCCGCCGCCGCCTACGGCCAGGCTGGCCGCGCCGATGCCCGATTTCATGGCCTGCTTGGCCCCGAACATCTTCCCCACCGAGGCGCCCGTCCCCGCGCCGAAGTTGCCCTCGCGCGGCGCGTCGGACGAGGCGCAGGCCGCGGCGCGGTAGCCCATTTCGGCGTCGGGGCGGCGGTCCGCGCGGCCCACTGTCAGGTCGAAGAGAATGGCGGCGGGGACAATCGGCACTTTGGCGACGCCGGTGTCGAATCCGATCTTTTGCTGCTCGAGGTAGCGCATCACGCCCCCAGCCGCGTCGAGGCCAAAAGCGGAGCCGCCCGCCAAAAGTACCGCGTGAATCTTTTCAACGAGGTTGAGCGGATTCAGCAGGTCGGTCTCGCGCGTGCCGGGCGCGCCGCCGCGCACGTCCACGCCCGCGACCGCGCCCTTGCGGCACAGGACCACGCTGCAGCCGGTCAGCGCCTCGTCATCCTGCGCCTGCCCAACCTGGATGCCTGGCACGTCGGTGATCGAGTTGTTCAATTTCATGCTCACCCTATTTTTCCAGGCCGTTTACCAAACTCTTGAATTCCGTCCAGTCCTCGTCATCCATCCAAACGTCCACGTTGTCGAACTCCAATGTGTACAGCCCATCCTCGTCTGGCTTGACCTGGTTAAGATCGCGGGCAAACGCCAGAAATTCATCCCACTCCTCCTGGAAAAAATTGATGGTCGCCCGGCCCAGTTGAAGATAATAGGTTGTCTCTTCGTCGGGCTCGTCGGCCTTCCAGGCGTAAAAATTCTCGGTCTCGGCAAGCGTATCGGTTTTGGGTTCGTTATCTTTGGACATGTCAATCTCCTTTGGATTTAGCGCGGCTTGCGGCGGATGGATCGCCACCACGCTCGCAGCCGGACCAGGGGGCGGGCGCGCGGCGGGGACGGCGGGCGCGCCCCCTGCGGCGGCCAGGGATTCAGGTCTAACATTTTTCGCAGTGTGTACTGTCCGAACAGTTGCAATGTCGCGAGCATCGGCGCGGCGATGACCACGCCCAGCACCCCCAGCAAACTGGCGGAAATGATGGCCGCCACCAGCACCGCGGCCGGGTGGACGCGCAGGGCGTCGGCCATGATGCGCGGCGAGACGATGTTATCGAAGACCTGGTCAATGAACAACGCGATGAAAAAGACGAGCAGGGTGTAGTACAGCGGGTCCATGCCAAAGAGTTTGAAGGGTTGGAAGAACGTGACCAGCGCCAGCATCGTCCAGTTGATGGCCGGACCCACGTAGGGGACAAAGCGCGCGAAGCCCGCCGCCAGCGCCAACCCAATGGAATAACGGACTCCCAACAAACTCAACACCACAAAATAGATCGCAACGGTAATGAAAAAGATGATGATCTGCCCGCGCAGGAAGGCGTTCCAGATGCGCGCCAGTTCCTGCCCGAGGCGGCGTAAATCCTCGGAATAGCCGGGCAGGTCTACTTTCAAGATGTCCTGGCGCAGGCCGCCGCTTTCCGCAAGGACGAAGAAAGAAATGACCAGGACGAACAACGTCCAACCCAGAAAACTGGCGGCGCTGCCTGCCAGCGTGCTAAGGAGCGAACCCATCTGTCCCAGCAGGCTCTGCCCAAACGAAAGCGCCTGGTTGCTGATGGAACTCAAATCAATATGACTCAAATCCAGGCCAAACTTCGCGCCCCAGGCCGCCACATTTTCAATGATGGTGGGCAACCGGTCGAGGCTGGATTGCACGAACGCGATCAGGCTTTGGATTTGGTTCACCAGTCCCACCCCGCCGAGAGTCAACAAACCGAGCAGGAAAATGAGGATGAGCAGGAAAACGATCCCAACCGAAGCCCGCCACGACAAGCGCGCGGAGCGGCTGAGGAAACTCGCCACCGGATGCAAAAGATAGGAAAAAATAAACGCCATCAGGAGCGGCCCGATGATGGTGTGGAAGCGGATCAACAAAGCCGCCACGATGGCGACAAAGGTGAAAGCCACCACCAATTTTGTGGTTGCGCCCCAGCGCGGGGATGTGGGCGGACGGGTCTCTTCCATCGAATAATCACCTCGTTGCATCTATTCTACCGCTTGTTGCATAATTTACTATACTTATTGGCAAAAATTACGAGTATAAATTTGAATTCCGGTTTAGTTGTTTATGCGGCGCTCTGTAGCGTGAATGGGCGCGTTTTTCAACCGGCAATCCGGGTGCTGGGCATAAGTATTTGCGTCGTGGGTTCTCCCACTCGCAAAACTGAAAACCGCTTCCATCTGAGCGCAGATATATTCCCATTTGTGCAATGGGTAATTTACCGATGATCCAACGCAAACAGATTCCCATCAGGGACGCGCACAAACATAGTGGATAATGAGGCTACCATGTCTTTCCCGACCCGAAACCAATAGAGTCCCATCATAAAAAACCCCAAGGGAGACAGCCACACCGATTCCTTCGGGAGCCATCAGATCCAAAGATTCCAGCCGGATTTCATAGGTGGCACCTTTCAAGCCGCGCCGTGTCTCCAATAGCAAAGTCAAGTAGTCACCAGCAGAAATCTCAGAAGTTTTGAGGCTTCGGCTTGCAATAATTTGATTTTCTTCATCAAGCAATGAAAATCTTAAAGTTCCAGCCTTGTTTTGAGGAATGGATTTGACAAGCACTTGAACAGATTCCATCTCGTTGCAATGGCTGGAAAATGTTTGGCTCAATGACAACTCGTTATTAATTCTTACATCGAACGCGTTCTCCTTATCCAGATTCTTGTAAATCGGGAGGATGCACTTATTACCGGCATAAGCCGGATAATTACAATAGGTGTAATAAGTTGTGAACATCCCAAAAGAATAATAGCCGATAACTATCAGAACAGAACCAATAGTCCCCCATTGCAATATTCTTTGCCAGTTCTCGCGAACCGAGATAAAACCAGTAAGAGCAATTAATAGCAGAGGCGTGAATGGAATGAAATATCGTCCCTGCCTTCCCAAAGGGCTGACATCTCCCGGGATATAGACCAACGCCAAATACATGCCCATAATCACGGCAGATGACAATAAAAAGAGCCCGATCATAAAAACGCACACATTTGCGGGGATTGTGTTTCTTTGGGGTTCTGCCAAAAGAGCGGATTGGAGAGACAAAACGTAGAACCAATAGACAGGTACTGGGACAACTCCAGCCCAGTAGCCATACGCAGCCACCCAATCTTTGAAGTAAGGAAGAAGTGATAGAAATATCCCTTGCAAATAAATAACGAAAAAATCAACCGGGCTTGCAAATATAAGCCTCAATTGGTGCGAGACGCTTAGTGTTTGCCCTTCAGACAAAACCGAATTGGGTAATACAATGGCGATCCAACCGGCATTTATGATAATAGCTAGTGTTGCCCCTAATACCAGAACGGTTCTCCAATTTTTTTTTGAAGGAAACCGATCTTTAGAAAGAATCAGCAACAAGAGCAGCAAGATAATTGTTCCTGGCTTGGCGAATCCGAGCATGAGCGAACATCCAACCAGTACCAAAATCCATTGCGATGAGGTTTTTTCTCGTTGGTCGGCGTAAACGTGCAAGACACATGCAATAAAGGCAAAACTAACCGCATTTGTAAACCCATCGGCATTTAATGTCGCCGCTTGAAACAATGCCATCGGAGAAAGAGCCAAAGCCATGAGAACCCATTTGCCAAATGGAATAAGCCGTATAGCAACATAACTTCCAGCTAAATAGACCAGCAATCCGATGAAACGTTGTATCATCACCGAGGGCAGAATCGGAAAATCAAAAAACCGCCAAAGAATCCTTGCCGCTATTGCCTGCGGCAGGTAGACCACAGGTGTATAAAACGAACGCATTTTAAAGCCGTAATGATAACTATCTTGTTGCCTGCTTAACTTCCTCAATAAACTCTCGCGGCTATACATGTCAAATGCAGGAAATTGGCTAAGCCGACGTTGATAAGAAAGATCAAAGAACTCCTCCAAGGTAATAAAGTTTTGAATATTTGGAACAAACTCAAACCCCGAAATATCATAGATGCGAACAAGATGCTGTTCCTCGTCAAACCCCGCCCCATATGGAATAAAAACACAATAAAGTCCACCAATTAACAATCCAAGGATCAGAAAAACGTTTGCGGGGGCAAGAACAGATCTTTCTTTATGAAAACGGTTTAAATTCATTATTTTCCTTCCATGCCGACGAACTCAGCAAACGCCCTGCGCCGGACTGGAGTTTCCTACCCAAAATTCTGCAACGCCAGGCGCAGGCGGTCTTCCACGTCTTTCGAAGCATCCTTCGGGATGGACTGGATGGCGGACTGCGCCTCGACCACCGAGTAGCCCAGCGCGGTCAGCGCCGCGAGGACTTCGGAGTCCGCGTCGCTCATGGAGGCGATGCGCGCCAGCGTGTCGTCGGGCTTGAGGCGGTCTTTCAGGTACAAGGCAATCTTCTGCGCGGTCTTCTTTCCCACGCCGGGGACGCGGCTCAACAGCTCGGGTTCGTCGCTGAAGATGGCGCGCTGGATCGCGTCAATCGTCAGCGTGGACAAGACCGAGAGCGCGACCTTTGGGCCAACCCCGTCCACGCCGAGCAGGGTGATGAACAACTTACGGTCTTCGGCGGATTCAAATCCGTATAGCGATAAGTCGTTCTCGCGGACGATGAGGTGGGTGCGCAGGAAAACCTTGTCACCGATGTTGAGCCGTTCCGCCAGCCCCTTGGGGACGGCGACGCGCAGTCCCACGCCGCCCACCGCGACCACGAGGGCGTTGTCTTCTTTTTGCTGGAGTTCACCGAGGAGGGAGGAGATCATGGGGTTATTTTAACCGCGAAGAGGCGAAGAACGCGAAGGACTTTTTAATTTCGCGAAGAAAATTTTCGGAGCGTCAATCCCGAAGGGATGCAATAATTGTAACGAACGATCCCCGTTCTAGAATCGCTGCACTCCCTTCGGGGTTCAAATCAATATCTCTTCGTATTCAAATGTGTGATCGCGATCGCCAGCGCGTCGGCGGCGTCATCAGGCTTGGGGATTTCGGTCAGGCCGAGCAGAACGCGCACCATATCCTGCACTTGCTTCTTGTCCGCGGAGCCATATCCCGCCACGGCTTGTTTGACTTCGTTGGGGGTGTATTCGAACACGTCCACGCCCGCCTGCTGGATCGCGAGCAAAGCCACGCCGCGCGCCTGTCCCACAAGAATGGCAGTCGAGATGTTTCGTTGGAAGAATAGTTTTTCCACGGCGGCCGTGTCGGGGTGGAATTTTCTCAGCAGGGCGCGCAGGTCGCGGTAGAACATCTCGAGCCGCGCGGGAGCGGACTTTTCCTTGGGGGTGAGGATCACGCCATATTTAACGGCGACCAGCCCCCCGTCCGGTTCGAGGCGGACGAGTCCGTAGCCGGTGGTGGCGGTGCCAGGGTCAATTCCAAGAGCGAGGGTCATAAGAAAAAATTCTGAATTCAGAATTCTGAATTCAGAATTTATGTTTACGCGGCTTCGAGGGCGGCCAGGGCTTCTTCGGTCAACTTGACGTTGTGGAAGACATCCTGCGCATCGTCCAGTTCCTCGATCACGTCTATCAGGCGCAGGACGGAGAGCGTGGCTTCGGTGTTGAGTTCGAGTTCCTGTTTGGCGATCAGGCGCAGGCCCGATTCGTCGGGGGTGACACCCGCCTGGTGCAAGGCGTCGCTGAGGGTTTTGAACACATCCACAGGGCCGATGATCTCCACTGATTCACCCGCGTCAAGCACATCGTCCGCGCCCACGAACACACCCATGTCAAAAGCTTTTTCGAAAGATAATTGGCTGGACGGGAATGAGAAATAGGCTTTGCGGTCAAATTGCCAGCCAACCGCGCCCGGTTCGGCCATGTTGCCGCCCGCTTTGCTGAAAGCGTGACGGAGTTCCGAGATGGTGCGGTTGCGGTTATCGGTGACGCAGTCCACCATAATGGCCGAGCCGTGCGGGCCGTAGCCTTCCATGGTCAGCTCTTCAAAGACATTGCCTTCCTTGGCCTCGCCTGTGCCGCGCTTGATGGCGCGCTCGATGTTGTCTTTCGGCATGTTGCCGGCGCGGGCTTTTTCGATGGCAAGCACCAGGCGGAAATTGGTATCAGGATCGCCGCCGCCCTGGCGCGCCGCCATGACGATCTCGCGCGCCAAACGGGTGAAGGACGCGCCGCGCTTGGCATCCGCCGCGCCTTTTTTGCGTTTGATGGTCGCCCAATGACTATGACCAGACATAACGTACTCCTTCAATGGAATCCATGGCGCGAACGCCACGGCTACTGTGTGGATTTGCACGAATGCGGCGAAATTATACCATGTGGAAATTTTCGATTTGCGATTTACGATTGACGATTTGATTGTATGCTAATCGCATCACTGAGGCTATATGTTTTTTGTCCCGTCTTTTACGTTGAATCTGATGACAAATGCAGATTAATAGCGAATCTGGCAACAGTACATTTATACCGGCGATTTCATTGACAAAAAAAAAAAAAAAAACGGCCTTACAATTGTGTTCACAATGGTCATGTCGTCTCCGGTGAGGAAATGATGAATGAAGATTCTCCATCAAACAACAAACAAATATTGAGTCCTCGCGAACACCAAGCGCTCGATTTGCTTATCGAGGGATTAACCAATAGGCAAATTGCCGCGCGGATTGGCATCTGTGAGAAAACAGTGGAAAAGATTCTTGCCAAACTATACCGAAAAGCAAATACACACTGCAGAGCAGGGACGGTTGCATGGGCGCTAAGGCAAAAGGATGGAGAGTAGGGGAATCCCTACCTTGCTCTATCTCAATATATGCCTAGAATAGCGATGTGTGAAGTCCGGATGCTTTTGCGTCGTTACACTCTTGTAAATGGAAAGGAGAAAACCATCATGAAACTGTCTAAAATTCTACTGATGCTGTGTGTAGTTGCCATAGTCGGAGTAGCGGTGTTGACTGCGGTTCAAACAGTTTATGCTTATTCACCCGTTCCCCCTGGTTGCCAACTAACTTATCACGATGCGGGTTGCAAGCGGTGTGGGATTCTATGGTTATATAAAAAATATTTCGAAACATGGAAATGGGTATGCCCTAATGGAGGAGGTGGTAACTACACTTCTTATGGAATTTGCTATAACTGTGCGCACTAAATGAACCACTCAAGCATCCAGACTTCACACACTCTTTGTTATCTTTTCATAATCAGTCCTGGACTTCACCCTTTTTATGATTTATGCGAAATTTTCGAGAGAAAAATACCACGTTTATGCATTCAAATCCTTGATAAACGCAGTATGATGGACAAACAAGGTTAGGGAAAGTCCAGTTAGCCAAGAGAGGATGGTATCCAATGCTAAAAAAAATAAATCAAATAGTAGACAATTCTCGTTTTTTACAATCAACTATAATACTACTTATAGTTTTGTTAGCGGTTATGGTATCGCAGAACCAGACAATATTGCGCCGAGATTTCTCAATCAACCCTCCTTTGGAGGAAATTGTCATTGGTCGCGAAATTCAGCCAGTCACTTTAAGAACGCTGGATGGGCTTGACTTCAATTTTAGCGACTTGCACAGTGATTATACGTTGCTTATATTCTTTGCCACAGATTGTCCTTACTGCGCAAAAGATGCTCCATTGTGGCAAAAAATGTATGAACAGGCTATCATTCGTAACATAACCATGCTGGGCATCACTGCAGAGTCAGATACCCAAAGTATTTTGGAATACACGCAGAAATACGATATTCAGTTTCCTATCCTTTTAGATCAAAATCGAGAATTGTTTGCTCAACTCAGAATATTTGGCACTCCAACAAAAGTGCTTCTTTCATCTGATATGAGTATAATTCAGGTATGGCAAGGCTGGACTACGCAACAAAGCGGGCAATCAGATTTGGGAGGCATTTATGCTTTCTTTGGTATCGCGCCGGACGACCTGCCGGTAGGTTCTTCATCAGGAGACTCGTTCAGTCCTTCATCGAACCCATGAAGACTCACGCCAAATTAAATAATGTATGAACGAAAAAATCCTTAATACCCTCTCCCGTCATTTCTGGTGGTTGCGGCAAAACTATTATATCTATCGCCGTCAAACCCTGCTCTTGATTGTATTGGGCGCGTTGTTTGAAGTTATGATCGTCCAGCGAGACGATCCTGCAGACATGAGATACATGTTGGCAGTCTATGGCGAGGTTCTGTTGCCACAGATAGCCGGTTGGGTTGTAACGGGAATTCTGGTAGGCGATTCGTCCCGCGAACTGCTTTTCGCAACCAGCCGCCCTGTATGGAAAACGGTCATTGAACGACTGGAACTTGTGATTTCGACGGCGATGTTGTCGTTCGGATCTTTATTATTGTTTACATCCATCATAAAAGATAAAGAGTCTTTTCCAAACGACGGCTTAAAGTTGTTCCTGGGAAGCGTTGTCGCGTGCCTGCTGTTTACATCCATTGGCATATTTTCATCTGTGTTGCTTCGTAACCGTGCGGCGGGCGGGGTCGTGATTACGGCATTATGGGCATCGGCGCTACTCTTCAAAGAAAACCTCCTGGCAAGTGATATTGGTCATATCATATACCCATTTCTGACTTTAAATGCTCCAGACAATCCTTTTTGGATAATCAACCGATTAACATTAATCGCGCTTTCCCTGTTGTTAATTTGGGGTACCATTCGACTTACCCAACACGAAGAGCCTTTACTGCCTCATGGAGAATCTGAAGAAGCATGATGACATACCGACTACTCTTCCATACAGCCATCACAGAAATCCGCCTGACTTTGCGAAATCCAGGGTTTTGGCTTTTCCTGCTCTTTACAGCCGTTTTAACAAGCGCAGTATGCTTAAGCACTCTTGCAAGTTCTCCATTAGTATTGATTATAGAAATTACAAACAACGTACTCTTTTTTCAATTTCCGTTGCTGGCCATCGTGATATCCCCGGCAGTCACCAGGCATCGTTCGCTTTCAAGGGAATGGGTGTGGGCAACACGGTTGGATTATCCTGTACTGCTGATCGGACAATTTATTGGATTGACCGTTGTCTTTTTTATCGCATCGTTGCTCCCATTATTAATGATGTCGTTTTGGATAATGCTAAAAGATATAACGTGGGTAATAAATTTACCCGCTTTATGGGCGTTTGGTTTAATATTTATCCTACCCGTTACGTTTCTTGAAATGTGCGTGGCGTTTTCATTTGCCTGCTGGTTCAGAAATACAGTTCTTGTCATTGGGTTGGTAACGGCGTTGGATGTTCTTCTGTGGCTGGGGATATTTATGCCTGATGCGTCCTTGCTCACACCGCTGAATCACACTTTGTTAACCCTGCATTTGGACTCTGTCGCAGGGCTGGGCGCGGAGAAACCAATTCTCGCCAGCCTTCTGCTTTTCTATGTGTTTTTAGGGGCGGGAGGCGTAATGGCGTCCATTGGGGGAAGTTCTCAAGTTCCTTCTTATGGCGAATCTCAACCGACGCACAAATCTTTCGTCATGCTTGGGATGTTTGTTGGATGTGCAGGTATATTTCTGACGTTTTGGTTATATACCTTGTCTGTCAAGCAAAGCATCGTGCCTCCGCCTCCTTTATCCAGCCAAATTGATGTCTGGGGTGTGGAATCTGCCTTCCATAACGGTTCAATCTCAGGCGCTGAAATTAGCCTGCAATCAGAATTTATACTACGCAATGTAAGCGATGTGTCTCAGAACATTCTAATCTTGTCGCTCAACACAGGGCAAAATCTTATCGAAGCGACTGTCAACGAATATTCGGTCTCTTTCAAACGCGCTGGAGAAACTATTGAAATATTATTGCCGTCTCCCGCAGCTCCCAACGGTGTGATCAACGTTAAAATATCTTATGCGGGATCCCCTATATTACTTCGCGAGGACTATTCACTACAAACCGGTATTCAGAACGATTCCCCCCCATCCTTCCAAAATCCTGTACAGACTTATCTGGATGGGAATGTGGCTTATCTGCATCGTGATGGAGATTGGATGGCATGGCCCTTGTCTTCAAAACCCCACCTATCGCCTGATGAAGTCATCATCTTGGAAGTCCCTAAACATTTTCCTATAGCGATCTCCGGTGAAATTATCGAACAAACCGATACGTATATTAAATATCAATGGAAAGAAAAACTGCCTCAAATATTGTTGGCGACAGCTCCTTATCAGACTGTTGAACAGTCTGGCAATATGGTTTTTCTTGGCCGCTACAGTGATAAAAAAAGCTTGGATAATGCCCAGACTATTCTCGCCCTTGCCGAAACATTAGATAAAAAGATAAATCCATCTTTTAGCCAACGTTACACAGCAGTTGCGCTCCCTTATGTCCAGGAAGTAGTAATGAGCAACTCGATCATTGGATTACCTAATAAGGACTCTTATTTTCCAGACGACAACAGCCGAATCTACGATTTTGCTAAATCTGTCACCTATGCCTGGCTCATAGACAGGATTTCATGGCCCGGGGAAATAACCTCGAATGGATATCTGCGCGGCTCCGAGACAATATGTGATATGCCTGATGAAACCGGGCATCAAAAATGCGAAACTATCAGCCCGGGCAAGCATAATCTGCAAGCCCCATACGGACGCCTCGTCAATAAAACAAGCCACAATCCTTTACTCAATGCAATCAGCGCCGTCCTGGCATGGCAACTCGCTGAGGAGATTACAGGGAGCGATGCTTTGACACAGCGCGAATATGAGAAGTGGGCTGTTCTCGCTGAATGTGATATCTCCGCTTTTTCGTCACCGGACAAATATCAAACAGCAGGGTGGATTATGAGTTTTCATGATGCGCTTGATAAAAGTGAGATGGTCAAACTTATTCAAGTTCTCATGGAAAAATATCCCATAGGCTCTCCACCAATCACGGAAGATGAATTCTTACAGATTGCTCGAAATTATGAAAACGCTATTGAGCCGCCCCTCCCATGTGAAACATTCATTAGGAAATAAGCCATGAATATCATTGTGGAAAACGTGACAAAGATTTATGGAAAAGATTCCATCGCGTTGAAAGGAATTTCTTTCGAAATTAAATCGGGCATGTTTGGCTTGTTAGGACCGAATGGGGCAGGCAAAACCACTTTGATGCGGATTATCGCTACCCTGATTCGTCCTACTAATGGCTTTGTCAAAGTTGGCGATTATCGAACAGATGATGTCAAAGAGAAATGGCACATTCGCGCAATGTTGGGATATTTACCACAAGAACTGGCTTTATATGGCGATTTGTCAGCGCAGGAATTTTTGGATTTCATGG
>Ga0210014_1002907_pt1 | contig 11633 bp, 7 predicted proteins | sample CryGeymeta201519_FD_183983 | JGI IMG/M metagenome (GOLD analysis project Ga0210014, IMG submission 183983) | Groundwater microbial communities from Crystal Geyser aquifers in Utah, USA - Crystal Geyser metaG 2015-19 (SPAdes) (version 2) | ecosystem: Environmental > Aquatic > Deep subsurface >...
TTCATGACCATGGTAATCACCTCTCGTTTGCTCCCGCTTAAAAAGCAGGCAGCGTACTCGGATTACCTGGTCAATTTTCAGCGCGCACAACCCTCAAAAAGTGGTCAATTTTCAGTGCGCGGCAACACTCCTGAACATCCCTCGCGATGCCGATGCCAGTGTCCTTTACTGAAAAACGGATTATTTCGCCGCTGTCGAGTTGTTCCAGTAGTTCGGCTCGAAGTTCGATTTCTCCATTTTGGGTGAATTTTATCGCGTTGCTGACGAAATTGTTCAGCACTTGCGAAAGGCGCAGCGGATCGACGATATGCGCCGAACTGATCCGCGCATCGACGTTCTGCCATAGCTTCAAGCTTTTGGCGCTGGCTACGCGCGAATAGGTATTGACGACATCCTGCAGCAGTTGGGTAATCGACGTGTCGCGCGGGGAAAGCGCCAGTTTTCCTTCTTCGATCTTGGACCAGTCCAGAATGTCGCTGACAATTCGCAGCAGACTCCTGCCCGAATCCCACACCACATTCAATGTCGCATTTTGCTCATTATCAAGGTGTGACATGGAAAGCAACTCCAGCATGCCGAGCATGCCGGTGAGCGGCGTGCGTATCTCGTGGCTCATGGTGGCGAGAAACGAATCCTTGGCGCGGTTTGCCAGTTCGGCCTGCTCCTTGGCGGCCACAAGCTCCCGCTCGGCCTGCTTGTGCGCAGTGAGGTCGCGCACGATGCCGGTGAAGTGGCGCTTCCCGTCCAAAGCCATTTCACTGACTGACAGATACATCGGAAAAGTGCTGCCGTCCTTGCGCCGACCCACGACATCGCGCCCGATGTTGATGACGTGCGCCTCGCCGGTGGTGCAATAACGTTCGATGTAGCCGTCGTGCTGGCTACGGTGAGGTTCGGGCATCAACATGCTGACGTTATGCCCCGTGACCTCGGCAGCGGCGTAGCCAAACAGACGTTCAGCGGCAGGATTGATCGTCCCCACGATCCCTAGCGCGTTGATGCTAACGATGCCGTCCGCCACGGTATTGAATATCGTCTGGATGCGCGTGGCGCTGTCACGCAACGCTGCTTGTGTTGCATATTCCTTAGTCACGTCGCGAAACACCAGCACTGCTCCGGTTACCTCGCCATCGCGGCTGAGTACGGGGGCACAACTATCGGCGATGGGGCATTCGCTGCCGTCGCGAGCAACCAGCACCGTGTCGTTTGCCAATCCATGGATAACGCCTTGCGCCAGTGTCGCCGCCACCGGAATGGGGGCAGGCTTGCGCGTTTCATGATTTATGATGTGAAAAACATCGGCCACCGGATGACCGACTGCGTCTGCCTGCGTCCAGCCGGTGAGTTGCTCGGCGACTGTATTCAGGCGCAGTACTCTCCCTTCGGCATCAGTGGTCATCACGCCGTCGCCGATGGATCCGAGCGTAACCGAGAGGTTTTCCTCGCTGGCGCGCAAGCGTTCCTCTGCCGCTTTGCGTTCGGTGATATCGCGCGCGGTGGCGAACATGAGTCCGTTCGCATAAGGTACAGACGCCCACGATAGCAAACGCCACGAACCGTCTTTGTGCAAGTAACGGTTTTCGAATTGCAGGACGCTCTTGCCGGCAACGACCTGCTTCTCGACTTCCCTGAGCGTGGCGGCGTGATCTTCCGGATGCACGAAGTCGAGGAACGGACGTGCCAATATCTCCTCGGTGCTCCAGCCCAGCGTCTGCGTGAAGGCGGGGTTGACGCGTTTGAAGTAACCGTCCGCACTGGAGATGCACAACATGTCCAGCGAGAGCTCGAAGAAACGATTGAAGTAATCTTCTGCCGCCTTGCGTTCGGTGAAGTCGCGCGTGATCTTCGAATACCCCTGCAACTCCCCCTTGTCGTTGTAGAGGGGGGTGATGACCACGTGAGCCCAGAACCGGGAGCCATCCTTGCGCAAGCGCCAACCGTCGTCTTCGGCACGCCCTTGTTCGAGTGCTCGCGCAAGCTCTACCTCCGGCTTGCCTGACGCAACATCTTCGGGCGGCGAGAAAATGGAAATATGCTGCCCGATGATTTCCTCGGCGCTGTAACCCTTGAGCCGTTCGGCAGCCTGACTCCAGGTCGTCACACGACCATTCACGTCGAGCATGAGGGTGGCGACATCCCGGACGCCGTCCACCAGCAAGCGGTAGCGCTCCTCACTCGAGCGCAGGGTGGCGTTGTCCTTTTCGGATTGGGCGATCGTTCTTTTCAGGCGGCCATGAAAGGTGCTGAAGAGCACGCCCATGATGCAAAAAAGCCCGATGGAGATGAGCGACATCGGTTCCTTGCCGCTGAAGGTGAACAAAGGCGGAATGAAAAACCAGGTGGCAAGCGCAGCGGATATGAAGGTGGACGCCAGCCCGGGAATCAGGCCACCGATCCAGGAGCTGGCAAAGACTGCGGGAAAGAAGAGAAGCCATGCGTATGGTTGAATCGCAGGCCAGAACGTCCACTGCAGGACGAAGGCGATGAGCGGCGGCAACATCGCCAGAAAGGGGCGCAGCCAAATTCTATTTCGGACTTCCATCACGGCCCCTCTATGTAAATAGTAGGTATACATCAAGCCTTTGCAGGACAAGACTCACCCGAAATTCAGTCAGGTAGCATTTGGTTAATATGCTCGCACAATACTGTCACGCTTGGCGCTCAGGAGCCGATGAAAATAATTATTTCTGCCTCAGGCTAACAGTTTTGTATTCGTTTACATATAGGCCGAAGGATATAGGCCGAGGTATATATATTTGGTTCATCAGACTTTCCCGTGGGTAACCCGAGCCGGATACAGATCAAGCCCGCCACAGTGGAAATAGATGGCGATCTTGAAATGGTCTCGATTCCTGAATCCACAGGCACGTTTTTGTACAGTTGCAATCTTTGAGTTCAACCCTTCAGCCACAGCATTGGTGATGCGATGTTTGAAATAGGTCAACACATTTGGCAAGTGCCGCGCAATCAACTTGGCCGCATCGATCATGGGCTTCAAGCGGCTGTGCGTCGCCCAGTAGTACCAGCGCTTCCAGAACTTCATCGCCCATGCCGCAGAGTTGTAGCTCCACAATTCCCGCAGCACTTCCTTGAGCGCCCACGCACGTCCGGTCTTAAGCTCGCTGCTTTGCAGTTCCTTGAAGCGCACCTTGGCTTGATCGGTCATGTTGGACGGGTTGGTCAGCCACAGATATTTGCTTTTAACCAACGTCGTGTCCCCTTCATTCATCAGCGCTTTGTGCTCCTGCTTCCTGACCTTATCTACCGCCTCGACGACATGGCGCATGATGTGGAAGCGGTCAAACACCATCTTGTCATCCGCCTCCGGCACGCCTTCTCGGCAGGCATTGATGAAGGCTGGCCACATGTCGAGACTGATCGCTTCAATCCCTTCGCAGCGTTCCGTGCCAAAGGCTTGGAAATAGGGAGCAAGGCTGGTCTCTTTGCGCCCCTCGCCAACGTATTCCACCGTCGCCTTATCCAAGTCACAGACCAGTGTCATGTACTGATGTCCTTTGGCGATGGCTTTCTCATCCACACCGATCTGTTTGGGCAAGGCATTCTCTTTGGCAGCACGTCCGCGCAATACCGCGCGCTCCATCAGATGCCACGCCTGATCCCAGCTGATGCGCAACAATCCTGCGGCACGTTCGATGTTGGCTGCCAGCAGCACGTTCACCGCCAGCGCCTCGAACAGGTGCGTAAACCGGCTTCCCTCATCCGCCCATGGCAAGCGCGCTTGCCGAACGCCATGCTCAGAACACGACACACGCGGCGGACTGGCATGCAGGTAGGTCATGAACTGGCAGCTGTCCAGGTGACGCCAAATGCGCTCGGTAGAATGGTCGTACACAGAATGCTCTTGCCCGCATTCAGGGCAGGCAAAGCGCACGCCCTTGGCATGACTCACATACACATCAACCCGGCCTTGCGCCATGTCCAGTTCAACACGCTCTACCGTCCAAGGCTCGTTTATCCCCAGCAAGTGCCGGTACAGTTCTTTGCTTTCCATCGCTCGTCTCCCATCCAGAACATAGATGGTAGATTAGCTTTTACCCACGCAATTGTCAGATTAACCATATATTTAAGGGGGGCGGCTATCCCATATTTTATTTACGGGATTTATCTGACTCATGTCAGGCTCGGTTATTTACTACCCCGGTATTGAGGAACTTACGACTCTGTTCTCCATCTCATTTTCGAATATCCAGTTCCTGCGGCATTGACTCATCCTATCCCCTGGGTATAGCATGTGTCAATGGACACGCCTGAACACACCTTGGAGTGGCTGCTTGATTACGATGGAAGGCGGCACTTATTCGCCAGCGGCCACTTTCTGAAGTTCGCGATCAGGCTGGTAGCGCAGTCAGGCCAAGTGCCGCACGGCATCGCTTATTCCTTCTCCTTCCATGATCCGGATGGGACGAGGCTGCTGGGTTTCGATAATGCACACCCGGTGCCGCATGCCGGCGGGAAGTTTGTGAAGGCCAAGCCGGATGCCGACCACTGGCATAGAACGGTTAATGATGAAGGTCGCCCGTATGCTTTTGTATCGGCAGCGCAGTTGCTTGATGATTTTTTTGCCGAGGTTGAGAAGCTTTGCGAAGCGCAAGGCATATCGACCGAGGTGGTGGACGACAAGGAGACATGATGATGAAAATGAAAATCCAGTCTATGCAAGACCTGAGAAAGGAAATGCTGTCTGTCGCTCGCGGTGAGCGCAAGGCTCCTGCCGATGCAGCCCAAGCTTCTTTCGAGTCTGTAGAGGCCGTGATTCGGCTGCTGACTCCGGAAAATCGCTTTCTGCTCGCCACCATAGACCAGAAAAAACCAACTTCCGTGGCCGATCTGGCAAAACTGGTGCAACGTGCAGAACCCAACGTTAGCCGCACATTGGGCAAACTTGAGGCATTAGGCTTTGTGCGACTTCGCCAAGGTGCGGGGAAAGCCAAGATTCCGGAAGTTGCAATCCATCACCTAACGGTAGACATGGATATCTGCGCGCAGCGTGACAGAGTAGCAGTCGCTTAATTAAGTCAAGCGACTGCCAGCGCTTGCCGCAGTTCCAAAAGCAGCCATTCATGGAAAGTTCTGGTCACCACGCCAGGGGCAAATCCTGACCAAGAGCTCGCTCAATATGAATTGATGTCCCTCGCCTTGATGTATTTTGACCAACAAGAAAAACAACAACCTGGATGCCGCCACCCTCGGCAAAATCGTTCTTGCCAGATTTCTAACATTACCGCTCAGAACTTATGACCGCTGTGTGGCGAAGACCGAATCATCAATAAAATTTGCCGAATTTACGCAATGGGTCAAGCCGTCGATTTTAAAGGATGCGCGGCTCGACGATAATGAAGCAGGTGTGCGCACAGTATCACCACAAACGCTGGGGGAGATTCGCCTATCCGGGGGGCGGCCCATCTTTGTCTATCACAAGCCCAGCTTCGTCCGGGAATATCTGTTCGATGAAGCCGGACTTAAACTCCAGCGTGATGCCCACATATTCCCCAGCGAGCTAACGGCCACACTGCATCGATTGCGCCTCATCAACAGCCGCAACCGACTCACCAATGCGCTGATGCAGGCATTGCTAGACACCCAAGCCTCTTATCTGATTTCCGGCGATCCGCTTGCGCTGGTCCCATTACCCCAAGCACGAATGTCCGGAATTCTCGCAGAGCGCAATAATCTTCCCATGGTGGCTGATGCCGGACGGCTGTCGCGCCTCATTCGCGTACTTTCGCTCAGGATGATCAATGGCGGAACGTTGCCATTGATCGCCCTTTTCCCCAGCAAGCGTCAGCTTCATTGCTATCAGATTGATTCTCTGATAAAAAGAGAAAAAACATTGATTCTGGAGAAAAAAATAGCTCACCCGCTACCCGACGAAGCGATTGCCGTTCACCTGAAACAGCAATATGGAACTTCCCTTTCGAGACGAACCGTAGCGGCAGTACGGCATCGGCTGGACATCCCGGACTGGCGCCGCAGAAGCGAGCGGAAGGATTATCTGGTGGCCACAGAAGGATTCTCTCCTTTGCTGCCACTGACGCCACAAGCGTTGTCCACGTTCGTACCACCACATTCAGGTGTTTACGAAATCCGTTCGGCGACAAATCCTGATGACTGGAACTTGAGTGATATTCCATTATCGCCGGATCGAACTCGCATCGTTTACATCGGTTCGACGCGTGATTTACGCAAGCGCCTTGCAGATCATTTGCGATGCAAAAGCGGCAATACTAGCCTTTCAAGCTGTCTGTCAGCGGGAGGGGCCAAAGTGCGTTTTCGTGTAGTAGGCGAAGATTGGCGTCTGGAGGAACGGAGGCTGTATCATTCCTTCTGCGAGACATTTGGCGCTCCCCCGCCATGTAACCGGATGAGTCCATGAATAACAAGCAGAATCGCGAACTGGATAATATATTGCGCAAGCAAGCAAGCAAGCAAGCCTGATAGTCGGTTTGTTTCGGCCGCATGGGTGGCCGCGAGGGTTGGAGAAATGAAGTCGGTCAGCGAGGCTGTCGATTCCGTGATCTCCGCGCTCGGCCTGAACGACGCAGAGGTGGCGACGCGCAAAGCGTTCCTTAGCTTCTCCGAGGCAGATGTCCATCATCTAAAAGAGCTCCATGAAGCGCTTCAGGGCATAGGGCCTGATTTCGCCAAACGTTTCTATGAGCATATGCTGAGTTTTCCGGAAACGCGCCGTTTCATTCCGGACGAGCAAACGCTGGGGCGCCTGCAGCAAACCCAGGCAGAATACTTTGACACACTGACCGCTGGCGACTACGGCCCAGACTATATACGCCACCGTCTGCAGGTTGGTATTGCGCACCAGCGCATTGGTCTGGAAACCCAATGGTATTTGGGTGCCTATGCCAAGTATCTCGTCGACCTCATGCCTGAAATATGGCAAAGACTAGAGGGGAATCACGAAAAATTCATTGCCGCACTACAGTCACTACTCAAAGTTGTGCTACTGGACATGGGGCTTGCCATAGACACTTATATCCACGCCGACCGGCGGGCGATTCTGGCGCTCAAAGAATATGCAGAACTGGTGTTCTCCGCCATTCCGGACGGGTTGTGCGTTCTAACCTCAGACTTCACCGTGCTTTCTGCAAATTGCGCATTTCTCAAGCGATTCGGTTTGCGTGATGCCGATATTCAAGGGCTATCCCTACTTTCCATCGTGGCTGCCCATGGGCTCGATACCAAGCTCTGCGAGGTTCGGGAATCCGGCATGACGCAGCGCGATCTGCTGCTCGACATGGGGCTGGTAGGAGAATCTACGCGCAATCTTGTGCGCGTTACCATCTCTGGCATTCATCTTGCGGAAGAAGAAGAAGAAGAAGAAGCCCGTTTGCTCATGATTGTAGAAGACATCACAGAACAAATTCAATTGCAGCAGGCGCTCCAGGAGAGCGAAGCCACGCTGCTACGCGCGCAGGAGGTTGCACACCACATCGGAAGCTGGCGGCTCGATTTCAGGGAGGGGACGCTATCGTGGTCGCCCGAGGTCTATCGAATTTTTGGGTTGCCGCAAAATGAGCTTGTCAGTTTTGAAACCTTCCTCGCTTGCGTCCATCCGGATGATCGTGAAACGGTAGAAGTAGCCTGGAAGGCCGCGCAAAAGGGTGATGCCTTCCAGATTCAACATCGCATCATTGCTGGCAATACTGAACGCTGGGTAGAAGAGCGAGCCGAATTCGAAATTGATGCTGATGGAAACTCACTCAGAGCGATCGGCACCGTTCAGGACATTACAGAGCGCAAGGCCGCCGACACGAAGATTGAACATCTGGCCTTTTATGACCCTTTGACTGGATTGCCCAACCGCGCACTGTTCATGGATCGCCTTAAACACGAGCTCTCCGCAGCCGAGCGACGCGGCCAGCGACTTTCCTTGTTATTCCTTGATTTGGACAGGTTCAAGGAAATCAACGACACCCTTGGGCACGACGCCGGAGATCTCATGCTTACTGAAGTCGCGCACCGCTACAGTCAGGCAATGCGGGGAGACGAAACGCTTGCGCGGTTGTCCGGAGACGAGTTTGTGATTATCGCATCCGACTCGGGCGAAGCGGCAACCCATATTGCCGAACGCATAGCACGTGCACTTGCCGAGCCCATCTCCATCAACGGCCATAGCTTCATGATTACAACCAGTATCGGAATCGCCATCTTTCCAGAAGATGGCCGCACTTCAGAGGAATTGCTCAAGCATGCCGATATTGCAATGTATCTCGCCAAGGGCAGCGGCAGTGGCCACCGCTTCTACCGTGCCGAAATGGGCGAAGACCTCGCCAGAAAACTTGCCATCGCACAACGCCTCGAAAGTGCGCTCGCCGCTGGAAAACTTCAACTCCACTACCAACCGCAGGTGCGTTTGCAAGATGGCAAGCTCGTCGGCGCAGAAGCACTGGCGAGATGGCATGACGATGAGTGGGGAGTTGTCAGCCCATCGATCTTTATTCCGGTTGCCGAAGAGCGAGGTTTGATCTCAAATTTGGGAGAATGGGCGCTACATGAGACATGTTGCCAAGTACGGCGATGGCAGGAATGCGGACGCCCAATACCTGGAAAGGTGGCAGTCAATGTCGCGGCCAAGCAGTTCGAGGATGATGACTTCATTGACCGGGTATTGCGGATCGCACGTGAAGCTGCCGTATCCCCTTCAGCAATCGAGCTTGAGTTAACCGAGAGTGGCATGATGCGCGACCCGGAGCGCGCTGTCGAGATCACGCATGCACTGGCATCTGCAGGCTTCGCATTATCCATCGACGACTTCGGCACCGGCTATTCTTCGCTAGCCTATCTCAAGCGATTCCCCGTGAACAAGCTGAAAATCGATATTTCCTTTGTTCGCGACATGCTGAACGACCACAACGATTACTCAATTGTCAGCACGATTATCGCTATGGGCAAGAGTATGGGGCTGGAAACGCTCGCTGAAGGCGTAGAAAACCCCAAACAGGCTGAAGTCCTTTTGTCGCTTGGATGCCGACTTGCGCAAGGTTATCATTTTGGACATCCGGTAGCTACTGACGATTTCGAGAAAAGATGGCTTTCCAACTCTGGTCAATAACATGCAACGGCTATTTGCAATCCGAGGTTGGATGGACACCTTACGCACCGTGAAAATCATGCGCTGTTATGTGCAATACTTGGCTGACTGGGCTTGCCCCGAGGTGATTCTCTCTTGAGCAAAACTTGGTTGGATTCGTAATCAATTCAGATTCAGCACAATGCGGAAAATTTAGGCTAACGGCCCTCAGTCTGCAATTCGGCGAGGAGCTGCCGGTGGAATCCAGATGGGCCAAAGGCCGGTATGGAAATCGTCACCGGCCATAGGCGCGGGAATCATCCCGAACGGCGGCTTTCACGAAACTCGACTGCGTGCTCTCGATCCGTTCTGGATATTCGGCTTGGGAAGTAATTCGAGCCCCCGCTACGGGCTCAACACAGGTAAATAGCAGCTGATTATGCGAACAAATAATTTCCAGTTTTATGTGGATTCGCAATAGTAACACCCCAATTTTTGGTTCCATTAACTGTGCAATGGTACTGCATCGAATTAAGCCGCTTTTTATACCTAGCATGAATCGCGGCATAGTGTGAATGAGTATGGGCGTTGTTCACAATCCCATTCAGAAATTTATGAGCCGCCATTGGGGCAAGGAGCGATGAGCAGAGTAAATCCGCCATTTGCAAACATGCGTGATTGTTACTTATTCCGAAAGTTGGAATTTCTTGAATAAGCGGATAAGAGTCGCCGGCAGATTTGTGCTTCTGGGTAAATACTGAATGAGAGACATATGAATTCTTCTTAGGGTCCCGAAAATCTGCAATGAGCATTCCGCTGTGATCGCCTTTTTGCGCCAGGTACTCCTGAAATCTGGCGCAAATATTCTGCATTGTGATGCTGTAAACAGATTGATCGCAGATTGGAACATTGAACTGCTTTATCCAAATACGTGAAACTATTTTGGCATCATATTTTTTCAGAATCACCAATACATCGTCTAAAAACCGAAAATGATGTTCAACTATTTTTGAGCTTAACGGGTTATCACGAATCTCAGTCCGCAAATCCGACCCTTTAATTTCATGAAGTAGAACATCCAGTCTGTGCGTTACTTTCGCAAATGCACTTGGGTAATACTTGCGCTTGAGCCCCGTAAAATCGACTGTAATCTGGGGTATGTGCTGAGCCTTTATTAGCAAGCCGCTTATGACTAACAATGGCTGAGCAAAATGAGTTGCATGAAGAATTGCTTGTGAATCGCCGGATTCATCGACATAACACAAATACATTTCAATCCTTTGAAAAGAGAACGGCCACCTAATGGTGGCCGTGGTCCACTTTCGTGGTATTTGACGTCAGAATTAACCGACATCGATATCGGCATAGCCGAGTTGAACCAAGTTTAACTGCGGAAATTGTTTCCTGTCAATATGTTTGTCAACCACATGTTTGTTCGACAAGGATATTTGTTTTGTCCGGCTGATTATGGGCAGCCTAACCTGCACCTGCCAGATGGTCAATATACCGGAATATCTAGATACTTCGAGTTGCCGCTTCTGTTAAGGGTTGTCAGATACCTGTCCGCTGAGGGCGCCCATGCAACCAGCCACCAAATGGGTGAAATTAGCAATCTGACAGTCGGTGCGCGACAGGCCCCGCCGTTCAGGCCGGCGAGGATGTCAAAATCAGCGAATGAATGAAGACATCCTGCCACACCGACATCCAATATCTTCATGTCATGACTACACCCGCACCCGGTCCTGATTCAACTGTACCGCATTGAGGTTCTGATTCGCCTGCCCCAACGCCATCAAGCTACTGATGCTCATGTCCTTGAAAGCCGAGCTGCCCAGTGAGGCATCATCACCGTCATCCACATTGGCCATCGCCAGCGTCTGTGCAGCGTTCCAGTGCTGGATGGTGCTGTCCGCGGCCCAGGCTTGGTCGAAGGCTGCAACCACGGCACTGAAGTCGTACTGGTCGAGCGTGGTCTTGATCTCTTGATAGCCTGACTTATGTTCAGATTTGCGTTTCGACTTTTCATCGAACTCGGTAACGGCCTGAGAGATGATGTCCAGCGTGAGCACGCTCTTGTAATTGGCGGTGGTGTCGTACCAGTTGCGCAGGGTGATCTGATCGGCCGCACCGGTTTCCAGGATGAGGTCGTTGGCGTTCCGGGTCAGGGCAATGTCGGTCATCTGGATGCCGTCGGTGAGGATCAGGATGTTGTCCGTCCCTACTCCGCCGTAGACCGTGTCCTGCCCATCGCCGCGTCCGAAGAGGATGCTGTCCGCACCGTTGCCGGTGTGGATGATGTCGTTCACGCTGCTGCTGACAATGATCTCGTCCTGCGTGGTGTCGAGGGCCGGGTGGTCATGTTCATCATCATGGTGTCCGCTTTCATGATCGCCTTCATCACGTTCATCGTCGCGATCTTGGTCATGTTCGCCTTCGTGATTGTCATCTTGATGCTGGTCTTTGCCGGCACTGAAGGTGAAGACCTGCGAGACGCTGGCGCCGGCTTGGTCGGTAGCGGTGAGCAGGATGTCGTAGCTATCCGAACCTTTTGCGCGGCCTGAGAAGGTGCCGGTGGCGGCATCGAAGT
>Ga0210014_1002920_pt1 | contig 11604 bp, 7 predicted proteins | sample CryGeymeta201519_FD_183983 | JGI IMG/M metagenome (GOLD analysis project Ga0210014, IMG submission 183983) | Groundwater microbial communities from Crystal Geyser aquifers in Utah, USA - Crystal Geyser metaG 2015-19 (SPAdes) (version 2) | ecosystem: Environmental > Aquatic > Deep subsurface >...
CATATTCTACTAGAAACTACCATTTATACTTTAATAATCCGAGCGCGCTAAAACCGGATTATGGGGCAATGTATTCTGCATTGGATAACCAGGCGAAAACATGGCAAACAGACGGCTTACTCATCGGGTGGGGAGGCAAAGCAGGCTTCAATGTTCCTAACACAAATATCATAACCACGCTTAAGTTTGATCAAAATGGCGATAAAAACCCGGCTAACGATCTTGATTGCCTGACGGACGACTACGCCTGGGACTGGTTTTACGGGCTTTTTAGATCATCGACACCCGGCGCATTCGGTGATCCCCAGGGGCAAATCATCGAAAATGGGCCGGTGTTTAGTGAGATGGCGCTTGATGGTGTAAAAGTGCGCTACTATAAGAATAAGAAGTGGATAATGGCATACAACTATATTGATGGTATGGTTTGCTTTGATAGGACCTATCAGTTTATGGAGTCCGGTCTTGGCGATGAGATATTTATTCCAGATTGGGGCCAAGGTGATATTCGTCAATGGCTTGTAGGATACAATAGCGCTGACACCAATCCCGGGTATCTTGCATTTAGAAACCCGGCCAATGGGTTAATTTTTGGCGCTGTCGCAGTAAGTGCGCAGGCATGGAACATAACCGCTAAATACTCTGGCGCTTGGGATCACTCGATTAGTTTCGGAGATAACTCCAACAGGCCGGATGCCAAAGTCTATTGGTATGCGGACACCTCAAACGCCTACAATGGAATCGAACAATTATCCAAACAGGTACTGAATCCGCTCAGAATCGGCATTGTTATAGACGTCGATCGCACTAAACCTGAAATCGATATGAGCATCTCGCCATCACCATCAAGCTCTGGGAACTTCTACCTGATCAACCAGCCAATAACCTTCTGCTACAGTGCCACTGATGCGGTTTCGGGCATAAGTTCAACTAGCGCCGCTGTTAACGGCATACCGATTCAAAACGGTGCTTGCCTTAAGTTTGATAAAGTCGGCGAGTGCAGGTTTACCGTTAACGCGACGGACATAGCAGGCAATGAGGCATCGAAGACGGAAACCTTCACGGTGGGTTACAACTTTAAGTGGCTGCCGCCGGTTAAGAAGAAGAGCGATGTGCCGGGCCACGGATATATCACGGATGCGGCCTCGATAATCCCGATCAGGTTCCAGGTAGTCAATGGGCAAGGCAGGGCGGTTGTTGATAAAACAGCTAAGGTCATCGTCTCTGATGGCGAAAATTCGGCGTCTTTTACCTGTGGGAAAGGTACGTATGATATACGGATCAATTCCTGTGACGGCAAGTACCGGCTTAGTGTAAACCCGGTGGGTTATCCATGGCTACAGCCGGGCGGCAACTACACTATATCGGTCTACTTTTCGGGCACAGGGGGGACCGAGATATTGCATGGGCGGATAGGATTAGAGCTTAAGTAATATTAAATAATAAATATCAAATTAAATATTAAATAATAGACAGAGAATAGACAGAGCTATGGAAGGGGGCTACCGGAATGTAGCCCCCTATTTAATGGCGGAATAGCCCGGCATCCTATATAATAGGTATGCAGGTGAAAAACTGCACAAGTTATAGAAATTGCCGGATAATGTGCCGGATACTATAAAGAACGAAATGGTGAGGGGAGAATTGGAAACGGCGGTTTGTGCCGGTATTTGATGAAGGTTTTACAGGTAAACAAACTTTACTATCCCCACATAGGCGGGGTCGAAAATCACGTTCGCACCCTTGCCGCAGGACTCAAAGACAAAGTAGATATAGAGGTTCTAGTTGCGAACGAGCAGTTGGCGGCGGCGGTCGATTTTGTTGATGACATAAAGGTCATCCGTGTTGCGAGTTTTGGGCGGCTTCGGTCAACGCCGCTGGCCCCCGGTTTTATCCCGGCGCTTAAGAAATCGAAAAGCGATATCTACCACCTGCATTTTCCGAATCCAACGGGAGAGACCGCGTTTCTGATAGCCCGCCCGCCCGGCAAATTGGTCGTAACGTACCACAGCGATATAATCCGGCAAAAGATTCTTCTTAAGGTTTACAAACCTTTTCTTGAAAAATTCCTGGACAGGGCGGATAGGATAATCGTAAGCTCTCCTAATATGATCACCAGTTCTCCGTTCCTGCGGAAGGTAAAAGATAAGTGCAAGGTCGTGCCGTTCGGCATACCGACCGATTGGCTTGAGCCGACGCCGCAGATCGAGGCCGGGGCGCATGAGATCCGAGAGGAGCACGGCCCGAAAATCGTGTTCTTTCTAGGCCGGCTTATCTACTATAAAGGCGTTGATTACTTAATCAAGGCGATGCAATATGTAGACGGAAAGGTAATTATCGCGGGCGAAGGCGAACTTGGCCCGGAATTAAAGAAACTTGCCGCCGATATCGGCGTCAAAGACAAAGTGGTGTTTGTCGGGGCCCTCTCAAACGAAGAACTTGCAGCCTACTACCATGCCTGCGACCTGTTTGTGCTGCCTTCAATTGAGTCGAGCGAGGCGTTCGGCCTGGTGCAGCTTGAGGCGCATGCCTGCGGCAAGCCCGTGATTTGCACCAACCTGCCAACCGGGGTGACCTTTGCTAACAAAGATGGCGTCTCGGGGTTGGTTGTTCCGGTAAGGGATGAAAAAGCCCTAGGCGAGGCGATAGAGAAACTGTTCCGTGACGACGAGCTTCGTTTGAGGTTGGGCAGGCAGGCAAAAGAGCGCTTTGAGCGCGAGTTTACCCTGGACACAATGTTTAACCGGGTGCTTGAAACGTACCGGGAGGTGCTTACAACCAGCTAGCCGTCCTGGGCACAGGTCCTGGATGTAGGGTTGAGCACGTAGATTGCGGATGGCCGCGAGCAAGAGGCAACTATGAGTCGGAAACAGTGGGTTATTTTTTCTATAATAAACGATGCGGTTCTAATCAATGTGGCGATTATCGTTGCGTTTTTGCTGCGGTTTGAAGGCGCCCTGCCGCGCCTTAACTTCCAGGCGTATACCAGTCTTGCGCTTTTTATCACCCTGGCCCAGATAGGCGCGCTCTACGTTTACGACCTCTACAACGTTGAAGAGGCGGGGGATAGCTGGGATATCACCTCCGGCATCATCAAGGCCGCGACGCTGGGTTTGATCCTTAATGTATTTTTAACGTTCTTCTTCAGGTTTTTCTCATTCCCGAGGCCGGTTTTTATCCTGGCCTGGTTGTTGCAGATACTCTTTATGAGCGGCTGGCGTATTGCCGCCGCCCGCATTTTTAAGATTAAATGGCCTACGCAGCGGGTTCTTATCGTCGGCAAGGGTGAGCCCGCGCTTGAGATTATTAGAGAGCTTAAGAACCGTGCGGAGTGGGGCTATGAAGTTGTCGGCGTTATCTGCAAAGATAAGAACCTGGTCGGCAGCAGCGTGGATGGGGCCGGTGTTATCGGTACCCTTGACGACCTTATACCTCTCATTCACTCCCGCAATATCGACCGCGTAATCGTTGCGTCACCGATAGCCCATAGAGAAACGCTTGAGGAGCTGGCCCATTCGGCCTCCACCAATGTTCGCCTTGAGGTAATACCCGAGCTTTACGAAATCTACATCGGGAAAGTCGATCACGCATTACTTAGCGATATACCCCTGGTGCAGTTGACGCGCGAGCCTGCGGCGAACTGGGTGTACCTTATAAAAAGGTTTACCGACGTGGTCGCGGCGTTTCTTGGATTGCTCGCGGCGTCTCCCGTAATGTTGCTCGTGGCGGCCGGTATTAAACTTACCTCTCCCGGGCCCATCGTCTATAAACAGCAGCGGGTCGGCCAGGGGGAAAAGCCGTTTTACATCTATAAATTCCGCACGATGGTTGCCGATGCCGAAGCGCGCACGGGACCGGTTCTTGCAACCGAAAAGGATGACAGGATTACCCCGATCGGACGCGTTCTCCGCAAAGCCAGGATCGATGAAGTCCCGCAGCTTATAAATATCCTGCGGGGAGAGATGAGCTTTGTCGGCCCGCGACCGGAGCGCCCATTCTTTGTAGAGCAATTTAAAAAGGAAATACCGGGATATACCGAGCGGTTTAAAGTAAAACCCGGCGTGACGGGGCTTGCGCAGATCAACGGGGGATACGCGACAAACGCCCGCAACAAGCTCAAATACGATTTGATCTATATTTACCACCAATCGTTCTTTCTTGATATCCAGATAGTATTAAAAACGATAAAAGTGCTTTTAACAGGGCGGGGAGCCAGGTAACTGATATATAGCAGATATATTTGATAATTCCTTGGTTGTTTTTTTAACTCATGTTAGATAAATTAAAGTAGGTAAATTCGGTAGGTACATCCAGCCAATTGGAGACAAGCCGTTTATTTAAATTATATTCGATAGGAGTTTTAAAGTAATGAGCAAACCTAAGCAGGCGAAGGCGAAGGCACAGGCGGTAGCCCTTCCCAATCAGCTCGACACGTGGGTATTTTACGGGCTTCTTGCAATTTCGGTAGCTCTCCCGCTGGCCATGTCCAGGATCACCTTCGACCAGTTCGATATCGCAAAGGTTCTGTTGCTGCGCATATTTACGCTGGTGACCGTATCCCTATGGGTATGGAAGATGGTGACAACCCGAAAGAAAGAACTGCGCTGGAGCAAGGTCGACTTTGCCGTTATCGCGTTCCTGCTGCTTGTCTTTATATCCACCATTACTTCTGTTCACGTTCCAACAGCAATCCACGGAAAATACAAACGGTATGAAGGCTTGCTCACGTTTCTCAACTACGGAATACTTTATTTTCTAGCACTGCAGGCATTTACAAGCTTTAAGAGGCTCTCGACATTAAGTAAAACCATAACGCTTACCGGCGGCCTGGTCTCTCTTTATGGAGTTATACAATTTTTAGGTTTGGACCCCCTGCCGTGGGCGACGCTTCCATTCGAGCAGAGAAGAAGCTTTTCCACGTTTGGCAACCCCGACCTTCTCGGCGGGTTTCTCGTCATATTGATGCCGCTTGCGGTTGTCGAGTTCTTGAAAGCCCGTGATGCGAAAAACAATATTTTAATGGGCTCGATCCTCTTCATAAGCCTTTTATGCCTGCTGACGGCGTTCACCCGTGGTGCTTGGCTGGGCTCGGCGGTGGCACTTGTCGTCCTTGCGGTTTTAGGTGGGAAAACGATTCTCACCGACAAAAAGAAGCTGCTGCTCGTACTTGTCGCATTTGTTAGTATTTTTGCGGTTGTCATGGCGTACTCGGCAAGCACCGGCCACGGCGTTATGAACCTCGTCGACCGCTTGAAATCGACGACCCAGCTCACCGAGGGAAGCGCCGCGTCGCGTATCGAGATTTGGAAGGCCGGTTTGAAGATGATCGAGTCGAAGCCGGTCTTCGGCCTCGGCCCCGACACCTACCGGCTTGGCTCTGAACGCTACGAGACCAAAGCGTATGTGGCGCAAGGTTCGGGGCAAACGGTCGCCGACAATGCTCATAACTGGGTTGTTCAGCTGGCTGCCGGAGTCGGTATCCCGGCCACCTTAATCCTAATCGGGCTATTTTTCACCATTATGGCCATCGCCATTAAGTATTCACGACGGCTTGAAGGCGATGATAGACTAACATATGCGGCTCTTATAGGGGCTTCTATCGGGTATTTCATCCACCTTCTGTTTGGCGTGAGTATCTCGGGGAGCACCGGGGTGTTCTTCCTAGTTATTAGCGCTATACTTGCCGTGACGCCGGCCGTAAGATCATTTGAGCTGAAACCAACCGAAGGGATGCGGTTCTCGCTCCAGGCATCCATGGTTGTCGTGATTGTCATTTCAGCCGTATCCGCTTACTATGCCCTGGCTATGTATGTTGCTGATTACGACTATGCAGCGGCGATTCAGCTGGGTAACGAAGGGCAAATCGAGGCGGCAACGAGTAACTATGAGCGTTCGATCGAATTATATAAAAACGGAAGATATTATGACGGCTACGGCATGTTCCTGGATAGGGTTGGTGTGATGCAGCAGAGCCGCGATATGATCGCCAAGTCGGTATCCGTATACCAGGCCGCTCAGGAGTACGAGCCGTTGGAAGGGGACCATTACGTGTTCTTGGCCAGCGGGCACGCGAAACTTGCAACGAGTTCGAAAGACCCAATGCTCGATACGGCGGTAGCCGAGCTGCAGCAGGCGATCAGCGTGCGTCCGAATGCATATTCGGCGCGTATCCTTCTTAGCAATGTCTATATGTTCCAAGGGAAATACCAGCAAGCAATAGAGACGCTCAAGTTTGTGCTCGACATCAACCCACAGGAAAAAACGGCATTTCAAATAATGGCGAAGTGCTACCAGCAATTAGGGAACAAAAAAGAGGCGCAGAAGTACTATAAGAAGTACCTTGTCCTGCAGCCGGATGACCCGGAAGCCAAAGCCGCACTTCAGCTGCTTGGGAAAAAGTAGAACTTAGAGCATCACCGGTATAAATTACCCGGGCTATCATCCAGTCTTTAGTGGACAGCTGCATGTGATTTGGGTTACAATCAAGCAAAAGTTCTCATAATCACAAAGTACATAACAAAATTACTTTATTTAGATTAAGACGGATGGGCAGGGTAGCTATTGAAGAAAGCTAAAATTCCACAAACAACCATAACACGATTGCCCGTTTACCTTCGTGCCCTGGTAATGCTGGCGAACAAAGGCGAGCAAATTACCTCGTCTCATGGCCTTGCCCAGCATGCTGGGACCAACGCCGCGCAGTTAAGAAAAGATCTCTCCTACCTCGGCGAGTTCGGTACCCGGGGTGTGGGCTACGATGTCGATCAGCTTATAAACGAGGTATCTAAATGGCTTGGCCTCTTAAGGGACAGGACCGTCGTTATTGTCGGGCTGGGGCGCTTAGGAGGGGCTCTCGTAGGCTACCAGGGGTTTTCGCAGAAGGGTTTCAAAGTAGTGGGCGCATTTGACCGCGATCCCGCAATAGTGGGTACGGTTGTCGACGGCCTCACGGTGAACCATATAAACGACCTTGAAAGCATCGTCAAAGATACTCAGGGTGGGGTGGACATAGGGATCATTGCAACGCAGGCCCCCTCGGCCCAGGGCGTCGCAAACCGGATGGTTGACGCCGGGGTAAAAGCTATCATTAACTTCGCGCCGATAACAATCGATGTTCCTGCCGGTGTGGTTTTACGTCAGGTAGACCTCTCCGTCGAACTGCAAATTTTATCTTACTACTTACAAAAAAGGTAAACACAGGCAAATTAAAATATGATGAGACTAAGCGATACGATGTCACTTCAAAGCGAAATCGAACAGGACATAACCGCCGCTAAGGAACTGCTTAAAGAACATGCGTTTTCTGGCCATAGGCTTTTAAAGGACCAGGCTAAAGATATCGAAGGCCTTCCTCTTGCCACGCTTCTGTTTGTAACCGCAAGCCTCGGGACATATCGCTCCGAAGAGCTAAGGCCGGTGGCTGTGGGGCTGGAGTTACTGCGTCTTGCCGCCGAAAAACACTACCGTGAGATGGCGAATCTCAATGCAGGGGATAACCTGCAGAACCTGTTTCTCGTTACGGCGGATTTCTACTACGCGCAGGCGATAACGATTGCCGCTACGGTACGGAAGGGGTTTGTGGTCGAGCACATGGTAAAGGCAATTGCCGAGATCGCCGGGGTGGAGGCGGCCGGGCAAAAGCACGATAAACCCGTTACGGTTTCGGACGAGAATGCCGGCCTTTTCCGTACTGCGGTAGAACTCGGGACATTACTTTCTACAACCCCTTTGTAGCTCAGCCCGCATTTTCTTGCAGTAGACAGAAAAACGGCATTTAAATTATACTATTTAAGATTATGAATAAATCCTATCCGATTCCGCAGCATATCCTCCAAGACCTGGTAGAGGTGGAGAAAGAACTCGTCAAGGCGGCCACACGAAGCGATGGGGTGTTGGCCGAAGCGTCTCTCGCCACTCTTAAAGCCGGCGGAAAGCGGCTCCGGCCTGTTTTGGTGCTGCTGGCCGGCATGGTCGGCGATTATGATGTTGAGAAGTTAATGCCGGCCGCTGTGGCCTCAGAGCTTATCCATATGGCGTCGCTCATTCACGACGACATCCTGGACGGCGCATCGACCAGGCGCGGGATTCCTACGGTTAACGCGGTGTGGGGCGAGCAGGTTGCGATAGCGGCGGGCGATTATTTGTTTGCAACGGCGTTCGAGCTGCTCTCACACACACCGATACGCGCTGTTGAAATCATGGTCAATGCGGCCGTCGACTTGAGCCTGGGTGAACTCGATCAGATGGTAACCGCGCACGTAGCCGATCAGTCCATGGGCGATTACGTGCAGAAGGCGAGGCGCAAAACGGCCGCGTTGTTTGCGGCATGCTGCCAGGTGGGTTCGTACTTGTCGGGCGCATCTGAAGCCGAGGTTGCCGCACTTACAAGGTACGGCGAGGACCTGGGCGTTGCGTTTCAAATCTATGATGATGTCCTGGATATAGTCGGCGGTAAGCAAACCGGCAAAGCAACCGGGGTAGACGTGCGCGACGGCACGGTAACGGTACCGATGCTTTACGCGCTCGAAACCTTGGGGCGGCAAAGTGAACTTGCTGCGATTATCGCAAACGTAACGCCAAGCGACAGCGAGGTCGAAGCAGCGCTTGCCATGATCGATCAAAGCGGCGCGGTAGCCCGCGCCAAAGATACCGCCAGGTCCTACGTTGATACGGCGCTCGATTCGCTAAAGGTGCTCTCAAAGCCCGAGGCGGTCGCCGTTTTTACGGGGATCGGCGAGTTTGTTGTTGATAGATATAATTAGTAGCATTCAGCTCTCAGCTAGGGCAGTGGGTCTAGTACCGCGACATCCTACTTTCTGTGCATGTCATTCTGAAGGAGCGATTAGCAATTGATTGTCATTCTGAAGGAGCGAAGCGACTGAAGAATCTTGGGCGCAGAAACCTTCTACATGTGCAGGAGGGTCTAAGCTTAGATAGAGTTAGAGTGAAGACTTCTTAGCACAGTGAATCAAAGCTTAGACATACTTAAGTGACAGAAGTACGTGAGTGCCCGCTAGATTCTTCGCTTCGCTCAGAATGACAGGCAACAGCAGTCTGTGAGTGCCCGCTAGATTCGGAGTTTATCCTGAGCGATAGCGAAGGACCTGCTCAGAATGACACAATAATTATGGTGTTCTGGCACTAGATACTCTAAACCATTAGTTATGGTTAACCGACTATGATATCAATAACCATCGCTAAAGCGATATAATAAAGCACTAATAAAACAGCCGTAAAAGGAGCCGTTATGAAACTCTGGTCCGGGAGGTTTTTGAAAAGTACAGATAGCTTTGTTGACGAGTTCAACGCATCGCTGCCTGTCGACAAGCACCTTTACAAGCAGGATATAGAGGGTAGCATCGCCCATGCCAAAATGCTTGCCAAAACCGGCATTATCGCCGACGAAGAGGCATCCCAGATAGTCACGGGCCTGGAGACAATCCTTAAAGAAATCGAAGCCGGCTCGTTTATATTCGATATCGCCGATGAGGATATCCATATGAGCATCGAACGGGCGCTCACCGAGAAGATCGGCCCCGTGGGCGGAAAGCTTCACACCGCCCGCAGCCGCAACGACCAAGTCGCCCTCGATACCAGGATGTTTTTGAAAGACGCCATCCTTGAGGTCGGCCAAGAGGTTCTTGCCCTGCAAGAAGAGCTGGTGAAGATCGCCAAGCGCGAGATGGATACCATTTTGCCCGGCTATACCCACCTACAACGGGCGCAACCCATTCTGTTCTCGCACCACATGATGGCGTATTTCTGGATGCTGCGCCGTGACTTCACGCGTCTAAAAGGCTGCTTCAAGCGCGCCGACGTAATGCCGCTCGGCGCGGCCGCACTTGCCGGCACCACATATCCAATCGATATGGAATTCGTGGCCAAAGAACTCGGCTTCTCAAAAATCAGCAACAACAGTCTCGATGCGGTTTCCGACCGCGACTTCGTTATAGAATTCCAGGCGGCGGCCTCGATGATCATGATGCACTTAAGCCGCCTCGCCGAGGAGCTTATTATCTGGTCGTCCTCCGAGTTCAGCTTCATCGAACTCGACGACGCCTACACGACCGGCAGCAGCATCATGCCCCAGAAGAAAAACGCCGACGTCGCCGAGCTGATCCGCGGCAAAACCGGCCGTGTCTACGGCAATTTGCTGCAGATGCTAACGACGATGAAGGGCCTGCCCCTCGCATACAACAAAGACATGCAAGAAGACAAAGAAGGCATGCTCGACTCCATAACGACAATTAAAAACTCGCTCTTCGGCATGAAGGGCATGACATCCACAATGAAAATCCACTCAGAAGTCATGCGCCAATCCGCCGAAGGCGGCTTCACCAACGCCACCGAACTTGCAGACTACCTGGTCGGCAAGGGAGTCCCATTCCGCGACGCCCACCGCGTCTCCGGCAACATGGTCCGCAAAGCCATCGAAGAAGGCTGCTGGCTCACCGACTTCTCCCTCGAAGAGTTCCAGGCCGAAAGCCCGCTCATCGACGATGAAGTCTACGACGTCCTCGACATCCAAAACGCCGTAAAACGCCGCGACGTCCGTGGCGGCACCGCCCCCAACCGCGTCCAAGAACAAATCGAAAAAGCCGAAAAATTGATCGATAAAGGGCGGAAGTGGCTGGATGAACGGGGGAAGTAAAGGCTCTGGTGGACATAGTAGGACGCTTAATTCTAAAATTCTAACTAGACCTAAGTTCGAATCCGATCCGGGGAGCCAATCAGATTCGAACTCGGAATAACCACTCTGTAGAGCGGATTTATTGCTGTTTTAGTACTCTTGTAGGTTGAGAATGTTAAGCAGATATCCGGAAATTTCGTGGATCTGTGCCAATCGAACTTGTGCTCAAAAACGTGGTGCGGTTGTTCCTTAGGTTATTGCGTTCTTCAATATACTTCTAATGATCGTTTTTTTTGTTTTGGGAGTTCAGCAACAATTTTTTTGACCTGTCGCTAACAACTTGCTACTTGATTTACCAAGCTTCAGAATCTCTTCCGCTGCTATACCACGTTCAAACCTACACCAACTGGTGGCCAACAGCCCTCCTTCGGGGATATTATATGCGAACATGTGTATGTACATAATAAGGTATATAGGTTCTGTCAGCTAAGACGGAACAAAGTTAGGCGTTAATGTTTTTGCCGCATGGAAATAAGGATTTTGAAAAAGTGCTGAATAAGCACTGCTTGCTTCTCACTCGATAATTATTTCTTCTAGACATTGCGTTCTAATCAATCCGTAGACTCTTTCAATCTGTTATTTTGCAGCGCTCCAAACATTCTTGATTGGGACTTGACCGCTGAAAAGAGCATTGACAGCTATATTAAGTTAGGATAGATTTGCAATATACGTCTACCATATACGCTAGCAATTTCAGTCGTTGATGTTTTGAGCAGTCTTAGAGTTATAGAGAATCATATATTTGCGGTTACTGAGTACAAGGAAGTGCGCTTTGATTGAATGGGGGGGTGATTGTTAAAGAAATATGATTTGTTCGGCGTAGTCTGTAAATGGCACAAGAAAGGATGGTTGATGTGAGAAGAAGATTAGTCAGCAGCATTATTTTAGTAGTAGTTGGGGTTATACTGTTTCCGCTA
>Ga0210014_1002922_pt1 | contig 11600 bp, 10 predicted proteins | sample CryGeymeta201519_FD_183983 | JGI IMG/M metagenome (GOLD analysis project Ga0210014, IMG submission 183983) | Groundwater microbial communities from Crystal Geyser aquifers in Utah, USA - Crystal Geyser metaG 2015-19 (SPAdes) (version 2) | ecosystem: Environmental > Aquatic > Deep subsurface >...
TCCTTGCGGACGACGGCCGCGACGGCCTGGAGGAAGGAGGAGCGGGGGGGGGAAGTCATCAGTTATCAGTTATCAGTTATCAGTTATCAGTCATCAGTCATCAGTCATCAGTTATCAGTTATCAGTTATCAGTCATCAGTCATCAGTTATCAGTCATCAGTCATCAGTCATCAGTTATCAGTTATCAGTTATCAGTTATCAGTTATCAGTCATCAGTCATCAGTCATCAGTCATCAGTTATCAGTTATCAGTTATCAGTGTTCAGTGTTCAGTGTTCAGTGTTCAGTGTTCAGTGTTCAGTTACCAGTTACCAATTACCAATTACCAGTTACCAATTACCAGTTACGCCGCCAACGCCTGTTTATAAAACGTAAGCAGGTTGGATGTGCCAAGTGATTCGCGCGTGGCCGAGGCGGTAATTACGCCGCGCGAGAGGATGTCGAAACGCGTGGCGAGTTCCTCGGCGCGCGCCAGGTCGTGGGAGGTCATCACCACGGTGCGTCCCTGCGCGGCGACGGATTGCAGGACTTCGTCCAGCATGGACGAGGCGTCCTGGTCGAGGCCGGTGTACGGCTCGTCGAACAGCATCACCTCCGGGTCGTGCAGCACGGCGCGCCCGATGGCCAGGCGTTGCGCCATTCCACGGGAAAAAGTGCGGACGAGGTCGCGGCGGCGGGATGCGAGTCCGACCAGGTTGAGGACTTCGGTAATTCGTAATTGGTAATTGGGTATGCCATACATGCGCGCGTAGAATTCGAGGTTTTCCTCGGCGGTCAAATCGCCGTAGAGCAGGGGCATGTGCGAGACCACACCCAGGCGGGCGCGCACCTGCGCAGCCTCGTGCGGCAGGCGATACCCCGCCACTTTGACCTCGCCCAGCGAGGGCCGCGCCAGCGTGGACAGGATTCTCAGGAAGGTGGTCTTGCCCGCGCCGTTGGGGCCGAGCAATGCCACGAATTCGCCGCGCTCGACGCGAAAATCCAATCCGCGCAGGACGGCCTTCAAGCCAAAGCGTTTGACGAGTTTCTTGACTTCGATCATGTCAGTTAGGTAGTTTGGTAGTTGGATAGTTTGGTAGTTTGGTAGCTCGATAGTTTTTTTGCGTGTGTACCTGTCTACCTGTTTACTTGTCTACCTGTTTACGTTTTTAACCGCGCCTTCAACTCCGCGCGTCGTGACTGATAAGCTTCATCGGGAATCTTTCCCGAGCGGTGCAGGTCGTCGAGGGCGATGATGGCATCCAGGACTTCCTCCTCGTTGTCGAACTCATCTTCCTCTTCCTCCTCATCCAGTTCATCGGCGGGACGGTTGCGGTCGCGCAGAACCATCCACACGCCCGCCAGGATCAATACAAATCCCAGCGCGCCCACGCCAATCAGCAGGTTCTGCTTGGAATCAGTGGATGTTGTTGCGCCGGTGGTCTTGGGCGTGCCGCTCAGGTTGAGTGCCAGCGTACCGCCGCTTTTGATCGCGGCGCCAAGATACTGGCGATAGTTCGTCCCCTGGAAGTTTTGCTCTTCTCCTTCCGTCAACTGGTCGCTTTTCACCTTGACGCCCTCGGGAACCAAAACCAGCGCCGACGAGGCGGGCAGGGCAAACGGCTGGACGATCTGCGCCTTGCCGTCATAGGGCAACGTGTAGAAGGCCACCAGCGCGTAGGGTGTTTCGCTCGGCGGGATGGCAAAGCCGGCCTCCGCCGCGAGCAACGGCGCGCTGTTTTGCGAAATATCGAAGCCGATGTTCTGCGCGTCGGCGGGCATCTTCAGGAAAGGCACTTCCGTTGTGGACTGAACCAGGATGGCCTTCCCGCTTGTGTTCGAGAACGTGTACACGCCGATCACCTGCGCAGTTCCGTCGGCGATGTCAATGAAGAAATGCGTCTGGTCGAAAGCCAGCGTCGAATAATCGGCGGTGGTTTCGTACACCTTCAACGGCGGGATGGCCAGTTCGCTCACGCCAATTGCTGCAGTCGCAAACTCGGAACTGTAAGTCACGCCCTGATAGAGCGCATCCGCCACATAAATGCGATTCTCCGGCATCTCCAAACCATCGAAGACAAAGTTGCCCTTCGCATCGGTGACGCCTGTCAATGTGACAGTTTCCTGCGGACCGCCCGCGTCGGCGGCATGATCGAATCCATGCAGGGTGACGGCCAGACCTGCGACGTCCGCGCCGCCGCTGACCGAACCCGTTACTTTGCCTCCCACCGCCTCGGGCGTTGACCCTTCGACTTCGCTCAGGGGGCTGGTCGCGGTTGCGAGGGGCGTTCCCTCGGCTATGGGAGTTTCCGCGCTCAATGAGGAAGTCGCCTCGGCGGACGCGACGGTCGGTGTCGCAGCGGCCGCCTCAGGCGTCGGGGTGGGAGCGGCGAAGGTCAGCGTCCGCAGGTAGGCCGCGGCCGCGTACAGGTCGTTGTCGCTTAAATTGCCTTTCAGCGCGGTCACTTTATCGCTTCCGCTTTTGAGCAGGAGCATGAGATCGTCCGCACTCAAGGCGGACATGGCGGTTTGATCTTTGAAGAAGTCGAGCGCGCAATCGGGGCAGTTGGATTCAAAAATGGATTGTCCCTGCGCAATCTGTTCGGGGGTGGTGTGAAGGGTCAGCGCGTAAGCCGCCACGTCCCAGCGTTCCTGGTCGGTGAGGCTGGCGAAGGGCGGCATATAGCGCTCGATGTTGCCGCGCGTAACGCTGGTAAACCAGTCGGCGGGCGCGGCGGATCGGGCGACCTGCGGCAGGCCGAGCGCGGCCACGCTGACGGGCAGTTGCTTGCCTTGCGCGCCATCGCCCAATCCCTGCGGGCCGTGACAGGCCGCGCATTTTTCGGCGTAGAGGACCGCGCCGTTTTCGAGACTGGGCGCGTCGGTTGGGAACAGCGGCCCGAGCGTGGGCATGGGCGTGGGCGCGACGTAGTTCGGCGGCGGCGTGACATCTTCCGCCAGCGAGAAGGAGCAGGCGGAGAGGAGCAGGGGAAGGAGGATGAAGAAAACAGTTCTTAATTTCATGTTGGTTGTTCCGTGTTGCGTGTTGCGTGTTGCGTAGTTGGATAGTTATGTAGTTACGTAGTTCGGTAGTCGCGTGATTGAAAAGTTGAGTAACTACCCAACTACCCAACTACCCAACTATCAAACTATCAAACTATTAAACTACCAAACTACCAAACTACCTAACTAATAGACTTCCCACAATGCGGGCAGAAGCGATCTGAGACGAGGATGGGCTTGCCGCAACGCGGGCAGAAGCCGCCCGATTTTTCCTTGCGGGCTTTGCGGCGCGTGGCGATCAGGGCTTCCACGTCATCGTCGTCGCGGACGCTGGCCGGCGCGGCGGACAGGTCGGCGCGGCGCGCGGCCACGGCGGATTCGATCTGGTCTGTCGCCGACTCCCCTCTCCTGAAAGGAGAGGGGCCGGGGGTGAGGTCATCCAACTTCTGAAGGATGCCCGATCCCTTTTGCAGGAGTTCGGCGCGTTGGACGGGATAGTCCTCGGCGGGAATCTTCTTCAAGTTGAAGTCGAAATCCAATTCCTGCAGGGCGTTGATGACGCGGTCGCGCTCGGCCATCAGCGCGGACGCGGAGGCGTCATGCGCCTCCGCCGTGATTTTGCGCGCGCGGCGCTGGAGAAAAGGCTGGGACACGAACAGGCTGACGGCGAGTCCCACCGCCAGCACGAGAAATAAAGCGCCAAGTTCCATGAATATTCCTATTCTGAAAGTAACAAGTCCACTTGCGCCTGGATCTGCGCCAGCGAGGTGAACGGGCCGACCTGCACGTAGCGAAGCACACCCGTTTTGTCTATGAAATAGGTCTCAGGCACGCCCTGAATGCGGAACAATTGCGAGATGCGCGTGCCCATGTCCGGTCCGTTGGCGAAGGTGATGTGGAATTTTTGCAGGTAGATGCGCGCCTCCGGCTCGGTGTCCACGTAGTCTACGCCGAGGAAGATCACCTGTCCCGTCGGCTCGTAAAATTCCCAGGCTTGTTGCAGTTCGGCGGCTTCCTGTTCGCAGGGTTTGCACCAGGATGCCCAGAAATTCAACACCACCACCTTGCCGCGCAACTCCGAGAGTTTGACCTCGGACTGTCCCGCGTATTCATACCCGCTGAAAAGCGGGAGCGTGAAATCGGGGATGGCGTCCCCGGGTTGAACGGTTCCCTGCTTGCGTTTATTCAGCGTGATTCCCACAAGCACGAGCAATCCCACCAGCCCGACCCAGATAAGGATTTGCGCCCACAGCGGCACGCCGCGGCGGATGCTCGTCCTGAGCGTAGTCGAAGGGGGTGTTTCGGTTAATTCGATTGTCTCTGTCATGAAATTCTCCGGCCGTTTCCCGTCATTGCGACCTTCGGGAAGCAATCTCCTCCACGGGAGCGGGGGGATTGCTTCGCCGCTCGTCCTTCGACTTCGGGAGTACCCTCCGCTCACGAAGTCCCGATGCTTTTCGGGAGGACGGCGGCTCGCAATGACGAAGGTTGCGGGATGTTATTTTTACAGGAGTTCAGTTCCTATTCCTGACTTCCTCTTCCAGCCGCGCGACGTACTCATCGGCGGGCGCCTCATTTTCCCGACCCTGGGTGGGCGCGGCCGGGACCGGCTTTTTCATCCCCCGCAGGGCGCGGACGAGGAATCCCGCGCCGAGCAGGATCACCACGGGTGGGACGATGTACGCCAGCCAATTGAGTCCTGTGCGCGGCGGTTCGTTCAACACGCGCGCGCCGTAGTTGTCCACGAAATATTGCTTGATCTGCGCCTCGCTTTCGCCCTGCGAAAGCATCAGGCGGATCAGGTCGCGCCACTGGGCGCAGGCCTGCGTGGGACACACATCCAGCGGCGTGTTCTCGCACACGGGACAGTATAACTGACTGGCGATGGCGTTGACCTCGTCATCCGTCGGGGGCTGTCCCTGCGCGGAAGCGGGTATGACTAGCACTGTGGCGAGCAGGAGGAGGAGTATTGCGTGTTGCGTATTGCGTAAAGCGCGGTTCATTGTAGTTCTCCGAAAATCGTTGAGCAATTACCAATTACCAATTACGTTCTAATCTGCCGCGCTGGCCTGGTGGGCGGTCCGCGCAGAGCGAACTGTGACAGGCTGGAGGTCTTTATCCGGCCAGGCGGCGATGATGACCCCGAAGAGGAAGGCGATGCAACCGATCCACAGCCAGTTGACCAGCGGGTTGACGAAAACCTTGAAGGTCGCGCCGGCGGCGGAGGCGGGTTCCCAGTCCACGAGCAGGAGATACACATCATCGGTCAGGGTGGAGCGCACGCCGGGGATGGTCATGTTCTGCTGGGATTCGAAGTAGTAATCGGTGCGCGGGTGCAGTTCGGTCAGCAGTTGATCGTTCTTGTACACTTCCACCACCGCGCGGGTGTAATTGACGTTCGCGCCGGGGTTGTCCCACGATGCGATGTCTTTGTAAACCAGTTTGTAGCCCTGCAGTTCCAGCGATTGGTTCACCTGGAGCGTGCCTTGCGTCTGGGTCTGGAAGAGTTCGATGCCCAGGATGCCGATGGCCATCAGCATCATGCTGATGTGGATGATGTAGCCTCCGTAGCGGCGGCGATTTTTGCCGATCAGGCGCGCCAGGGCGGTGAAGAAGTTCTCGCCCTGCGTGCGCTGGCGGGCGCGCGCCCCGCGCCAGAATTCGTACAGCGTGACGAGGATGACCAATGCCACGAGGAAGAATCCGATCAGCGCGATGACGTTGCGGGTGTAGGTGACAAAGGCCAGCGCGGTGATGGCCAGCGCGGCGATGACGGGTTTCCAGAGGGCGCGTCCAAGCGTCTGCACGGTGGAGTGTCCCCAGGCGGAGAGCGGGGCGACGCCCATCAGGAGCATCAGCGCCGCGAAGAGCGGGGCGTTGGCGCGCTCGTAAAATGGCGGGCCGACGGTCACTTTTTGGCCGGTGAACAACTCGGAGATGAGCGGGAAGATCACGCCCCAGAAACAAACGACCAGCACGCTCATGAAGAGCAGGTTGTTGAGCAGGAAGAGCGCCTCGCGCGAGAGCATGGATTTCATCTCGGCTTCGGCGCGCAGGTCTGCCCAGCGGTAGATGAGCAGGCCGATGGAAGTGATGAAGGTCACGCCGATAAAAATGAAGAACGACGGGCCGATGGCGCTTTGCGCGAAGGCATGCACCGAGGACAGCACGCCCGAACGGGTGAGGAACGTCCCGAAGATGACCAGCGCATAGGTCAGGATGATGAGCACCATGTTCCACTGCTTCAACATGCCGCGCTTTTCCTGGATCATGACCGAATGTAGGAAGGCGGTGGCGGTGAGCCAGGGCATGAAAGACGAGATTTCCACCGGGTCCCAGCCCCAGTAGCCGCCCCAGCCAAGCACATCGTAGGCCCAACGTCCGCCCAGCACGAGTCCGAACGAGAGGAACAGCCAGGCCCACAGCGTCCAGCGGCGGGTGAGGCGGATCCAGCGATCGTCGGTGCGCCCGGTGACAAGCGCCGCGATGGCAAATGCGAAGGGGATGACAAAGGAGACGAATCCGAGATACAGCATGGGCGGATGGATGACCATGCCCGGGTGGCGCAGGAGCGGGTTCAGGCCGCGCCCGTCCGAGGGGAGGATGGGGGTCGAGCTGGCGGGCGCGAAGGTGTACGCGGCGATGTCCCCGTCCAAAGTCTGGTACAGGCGCGCGAACGGATTCTCGAACAGGATGTTCAGCATCAGGAAGAAGGCCAGCGTCACGCCGGCGACAACGATCACCCACGGCAGGAACTCCTGGTCGCGCTCCCATTTGCGGAGCGTGACCAGCGAGGCGAAGGCGGACATGAGCCACGACCAGAACAGGAGTGACCCAGCCTGTCCGCCCCACCAGGCGGTGACTTTTAAGTAGGTGGGCATCGAGTTGCTGGTCACCTCGTACACGAACTGCACCTGGTAATCGCCGCGCACCAGGAGTGCGATCAACGCCAGCGCCGCCACGCTGAGCAGGGGAAAGGTCAACAGCACGGAGCGGCGGGCGGATTCCACCAGCGCCGCGGATTTGTTGAAGTAGCCGACCATGGCCGCGCCGACGCTGTAGAGCGACAGCAGGAAAGTTACCACTAAAATGCCGTAGCCGAATTCTGCGAGCATGGAGTCTCCTTGATATAAAACCCTAAAGGTCTATCAGACCTTTAGGGTTTTATTGCCAATTACTAATTACCAGTTACCTGCTCCGGCACGGCCTCTTCATATTTGGTGGGACATTTGAGCAGGAGTTCCTCGGCGTAGAAAATGCCGTCCGTGCCCAGGTGGCCGGTCATAATGGCCTGCGCCTCACTGCGGAGCAGGTCGGGTTTCGGGCCGACGTAAACGACGGTCACGCGCGCCCGCGTCGGGTCCGCGACGGCAGCGCGCAGGACTTCGGCCAGCCCGCCCTGGGCCTCGATCTCGGCGTTGTCGCCCGGCACGTTTGCCACCTCGAACGTCAAGGTCAGGGTCTGCGGGTCGTACTGGATCGAATCGCCGATGACCGCGCCCGAAAGGCGCAGGCTTTTGTCAATGACCTGGCTGCCCTTGGTTTTGAGTTCGTCAACGGTCATGAAATATTCGGCGCTCTGCTGGGTGGACGAGAAGATCAGGTAGACCACCGCGGCCAGGATGAACAGACCGCCAAGAATGAATTTGGAACGTCCCATGTTACAGCCTCCAGTAATGAAGTGGGCAAGTGAAATGCTATGTAAGCAGTCTGAATTTTACATAGGGAGGGTTAATTTGCGATGAGAAGGGGCGTGGATGGATGTCACGAAAAGTCCCCGAATTTATCCTATTTGACGAAAGCGGTGAACCAAGAGACAGATTGCTTTTCCGGGTATTGTTCCCTCATCTTTTTTTTCTGTGGATTATATACTCCAAAGAGTCATGTTTTTAACTTTTCAATATGCCGAAAACGCCAACAGGCTCCCACAAATAGTCTGATTTGGGCTTTTTCAAAAGTTAAATTCTTAGCCGTTTGGAGATTATACAGAGATAGGGTAAAATACAGATATGACAGACTATAAATCCATTCACTTTACAGTTGATTTTGCAATAGATGATAAGGTTCTGACGGTTGTAAGTGATTTTTTATCGAAGCAACCAGAGCCTCATCCTTATATTGAGCCTAATTCAGCAGGCTATAATTTTCATTTTCACACTTTAGATATTAAGTTACTTAAAAAGAATGTTAAAGCATTAACAGAACAAGACCTTTTTTCTGGTAATGGCGCATCTGAATCACAAAAGGCAGGTGAGATTTTACAAATTATTTTTGACGAAGTAAGTAAGATTGGCAGTTACGGCATTAAATCTGGTAAGCGTCAATATGTTGATTTTAATGTTGAGCGCAAAGTTAAAAATCGAAAAGGCAAGGAAAAAAACAGGTCACAATATTATTATGCTCAGGAAAATGATTTTTCAGAAACAAATAATGTACTTCCCGCAGAGTTTACAAATCAAATTATTTGCGGAGATAGTTTATCTGTTCTGAAATCTTTTTCAGATAATTCGATAGATTTGATTTTCACGTCGCCACCCTATAATTTTGGACTGGAGTATAACAGCCAAGACGACGCTCATTTATGGGAACATTATTTTGAAAAACTTTTTTCTATTTTTGATGAGTGTGTTAGGGTTCTAAAATATGGCGGGCGTATAGTGGTTAATATTCAGCCGTTGTTTTCTGATTATATTCCATCACATCATATAATTAGCAACTACTTTATTAATAAAAAGATGATTTGGAAGGGTGAAATTCTTTGGGAAAAGAATAACTACAACTGTAAATATACTGCGTGGGGTTCCTGGAAAAGTCCTAGTAATCCATATCTAAAATACACATGGGAATTTGTGGAAGTTTTTGCAAAAGGAAGTTTGAAAAAATCAGGTGAATCAACAAACGCCGATATTACAGCCGACGAATTCAAAAAATGGGTAGTAGCCAAATGGAGCATTGCGCCAGAAAGAAAAATGAAAGAATTTGGTCATCCCGCTATGTTTCCTGAGGAATTAGCGTTAAGGGTTATGAAATTGTTTTCTTTTGCAGGAGATGTTGTATTAGACCCGTTTAATGGTGTTGGAACAACTGCCGTTGTTGCTCAAAAACTTGGACGCAAATTTGTAGGAATTGACATTTCACAAGAATATTGTGATATAGCCCAAAAAAGGCTTAAACCAACACTATTTTAGGGAGACTAAAATGCCCCACAATATCGCAGAAATCCAGAACGCTTACAATATCCTTGTTGGCGGAATTGATGAAAAGGCACATAGCGATGACGATGAAGGAAGTCGTGCTTATGGCGGTGCAGTTCGTTCAGCAAAAGGCATACTTGTAGAGGGTATTGCCAAAAACTTGGTTGAAGTTGCGTGGAATGAATTGGGGGGCGACCCCAAGCGATTAAGTTTCCAGCATGAAAACGTCAGAATTCCGCTAAAGCCTGAATATTTAACAAGAGTACGCCCCCAAGAAGTCGCTGATTATATTAGAGCGCACATTGAGCAATATTTTTATGGTCACAAAACTGATGTTCATGTAAGCATTGATGGTCAGTTTGTCGTGGGAATTGAGTGCAAGGCATATACTGAAAATGCCATGATTAAAAGAATATTGGTTGATTTTACTCTGCTGAAACAAGCCACACCAAAACTCAAATGCGTTTTGCTTCAATTGGAAAGCCAATTAACTGGCGATTATTCAAAACCTTTGAAGCCTGTAATTTATGGAAGTGCATCAACTCATACTTTGCTTTCATATTTTGATGTTGATTTGAATATCATCACTTTGCTTGAAGGTGAACGCAAGGTTAATGAGCCTATACATAAGCGAGCGTATTTCAAGGAGATGACAGAGCCAGCATTACAAAAATCTGTAAAAACCTTGAAAGAACTTCTTGCCGAATTTGTTGTGCGAAAATAGGTTCTGTAAGGTCAAACTGGACTTTGGCCATTTAGGTTGAGTAACAGGCTGATTCCAGCAGGGAAAAGAGATTAGCCTGAGGAATTAGGTACAGGTCGTAGTTTTAGAGCGACATTACCTATTTCGAGCCATTAATCATGCACAAGGGTGCATTGAATGCTCGCCCAAGCCAATTAATGGCCAAAGTCCAGTAAGGTCAAAAGCGTGCTACCGATTAACCTCAGTGCCAAGGGATGAAGATGGAATTGATTGAAAACTAGCGGCTAATTATGATAATTAACTGAGATTTCCAGACAAGCCTATTTTGACCACTAACCGGTGGTCAGTGAGCGGACACTTTTTCAACCGATTGAGCGTGTTTTGGCACAAAAAGTGTCCGCTCGCCAATTGCCCGAAAATCGCTCTCTGGAAATCTCAGATTAAAGCGGAATTGAGCCGATTCGCTTATTTACAAAGAGGTTCGCCATGACCATTTACCTGAATGTAACCCCCGACATGGAACGTCAATTAAAAAAAGCCGCGCGGCAAATGGGACTTGACCCAGACACATATATCATGCGCCTGTTACAACAGAATTTGCAGACCCGCGCCGCGCCCATGCGTTTGTCTCCCGTTGAAAGCGAGTTGGTGCGGCAGATCAATGCCAGCCTCTCGACCATTGAATGGGAGCGCTATCGAATATTACTGGCAAAGCGCGACGCGGAAACTATCAATGCCGCGGAACAGGCGGAATTGATCGCGCTTTCCGATCAAATTGAGAATGCCAACGTCCGACGCATGCAGGCGGTAGCCGAATTGGCGCGTATCCGCAAGACCACTGTCCCTGCGCTGGTGGCGACTTTGGGGTTGTCTCCTGCTCATGTCTGAGCCGCGCATTTCCGCGACCCAACGCGCAGGTGTGAGGGAGCGTGCAAAAGGTTGTTGTGAATACTGCCAATCACAGGAACAGTATTCGCCCGATTCTTTCTCGGTCGAGCATATTGTTCCGATTTCCAAAGGCGGGAAAAGCGATTTGTCCAACCTTGCTTTTGCGTGTCAGGGTTGCAACAATCGAAAATACACCAGCACGGAATCCGCGGACCCCGTGAATCGGGAGACCGTCCCCTTATTCCACCCGCGCCAACATCTCTGGAGCGATCACTTTGCCTGGAGCGATGATGGCATGTTTATTTTGGGACTGACGCCAATCGGTCGCGCGGCTGTCGAAATGCTTCAACTCAATCGTTCAGGACTTGTCAACTTGCGCCGTGTTCTGTTTGAAGCGGGCGAACATCCACCCATTTAGAAAATAACATTGGCAAACACATCCATTAACACCCCTCCGAACAAAATGCAGAGGGGGTATAAATATTGGCAATCCAATCACGCCGCGATCAATCCCGTGCGGATGGCGAACTTCACCAGTTCCGTGCGCGAGTGCATGTTCAATTTATTCATGATACGCTCGCGATGACGGGCGATCGTCTTTGGACTGAGGCCGAGTTGTTTTCCGATCTGCTGGTTGTTCCAGGCCTGTCCCACCAGTTCCAGCACTTCGCGTTCGCGCTGGCTGAGGATGTCCAGCCCCACCACCGTCTCGCCGTTTTCGGTCGGCTTTGCCTGCGCCTGTTCCTGCTTCGCCAGCCGCTGGTAATCATCCAACAGCCAGCGCGCCAGCGCGGGTTGCAGGTACACCTGCCCCGAGGCCACGGCGCGGATGGC
>Ga0210014_1002944_pt1 | contig 11563 bp, 9 predicted proteins | sample CryGeymeta201519_FD_183983 | JGI IMG/M metagenome (GOLD analysis project Ga0210014, IMG submission 183983) | Groundwater microbial communities from Crystal Geyser aquifers in Utah, USA - Crystal Geyser metaG 2015-19 (SPAdes) (version 2) | ecosystem: Environmental > Aquatic > Deep subsurface >...
TATTAGACAAAATTTTACAAGCTATGAAATTATTATTTCTGATAATGCATCAACAGACGGAACAAAAGATTTAGTTTTACGATATCAAAAACAAGGTTATCCGATTTCTTATCATCGTTTTAAACATAAAGTTGCACCGCAGCGCAATGTGCTTAAGGGTTTTTATTTGGCCAAAGGAAAATATATTTTTATGTTGGGTGATGATGATGCGATATTAAAAATAGATACGTTAAAAAAAATATATCAACAAGCCAATCGATATCATCCTGGTTTTATGAAAATCAGCGTAATTTTTTATTATGAAAATTTGGAAACGATCAACGATATATATAAGGGATTATTGTTACCTTCTGGGAACAAACATATTCCCTTGAAGTATCCTGCCCTGCCTTTGGAAATGAGTGATAAATTTTTAGAATTTATTTCCGGTTCGATTTATAAAAACGATAGAAAATTATTATCCTATTTAAATCACGATGATGTTTTATATTTTAGTTTGCCTCTTATTTATGAGTTGAGTTTTCGATATGGAGCAGTTTTTTTGGGAAACCAGTATATCATCGGACGATATTTTGAAACAGGTCACTTTTTTTATAACTTTATCGAACCAAAATTTAGCTTAGATACTCTACTTAATAATGCAAAAAATTACTTAAAAGATAGCGAAAGTTATCAGATATTTGATCAAAAACAAAGGCGATCAGCACTTTTGCATGTTGTTAACTGGAGATTGATTCTTTCTCCAAAGCTTCTCGCGGTTTACATTAATAAAATTTATATTAAAGACAAATGGAGATATTCTAATGCTGTATATTATATACAAGCCTTAATATTAAGACTCGTTCCAAAATTTATATTATTGCCTTTGAAAAGAATATATATCTTCTGGAATAAGAAATCAATAAAAAATGCAATTATTACGAAAGATTTATCTTATGTATTGAAAAGTTTCATTAACAATATTCAATGAAAACTCCCTTTTTTTCAATTGTAATTCCAACCTACAATCGACCGAAGGAATTGGAAAGAGCAATCAAAAGTATTTTAAGCCAGTCTTTCAAAAACTTCGAAATCGTAATTTCTGATAATCACAAGGGTTCTAAAGTCAGTAAGCTGTCCCCATTACTCAATAATAAACAGATTCGATACTATTTTAACGATGAAAATATAGGGTTTACTCGGAATCTATATAAGGCAATTGGACTGGCAAAAGGCGAATATGTTTTTATACTTGGCGACGATGATTGGTTGGGAAATTTAAATCTGCTGGAAAATGTGTATCAAAAAATTAAAAATAAAGGTTATGGATATATCCGGGTTTCGTTTTTATACTGTAGTCAAAATAATAAAAGATATTCTTTATTTCTTGATCAAAAAACTAATCGAACTTTAGGCAAAAATCAAAACTCATTGGAGATATTGGATTTTCTTGATAGATCAGTTTATTCTTCTATTTCCGGTTTAATTTTTAAACGTCCCGCTAGTTTATTGATAAAATCTATTCTACAAAGTCAAAACCCCAAATTTGAGATGTCTGACTTTTGGGTTAAATATTTGTTTGATGCAGTAAGAAAAGCTGGAGGTTGGATTGATTTTGAGGACGTGATATATGTTTCTTTATCACAGTATGAATCCCCAACTTTTTATTTATTAATTAATAATCGTTTGCCCAGAGAAATGGTTTGGGAGTTATTTAAAAATGATCTGTCAAAAAAAGAAATGAAAACCTGGATTAAAAATGAAACCGCAAATTTTTCCCGAATGCTTCCAAGTATTAGATACTACTCAAGCCGAACCAATTTAATTGCTTTTACAAAACGTTTATTGCAGTTGAACTCGGGTTTAAAATGGGAGCCATCTTTTTATTTTAAATTATTTGTTGCTGTTGTGATGCCGCGTTGGTTGTGGAGGTGGTTGCGGGCAATTGCGATCAACTGTTCGACACGATTTTTATAGGTATGATATTTAATAATTTTTTGGTAACCAGCCTTGATAATCGGTGTTCTTTTTTGAGGATTTTTTAAGTAATACTCAATTTTTTCAAACCAATCTTGTGTGTTTTTTGCAATGATCAGTTCTTTTTCAGAAAAATATTTTCTTATAACTTTGACATTGTCACAGATTTCAAAACCACGACAGGCAATAATTTTGAAAGTTCTTTCATTAAAATCTTTTCCATTTTGTCTTTGATGATTCTCATGAATATTTAAAGATATTCTTGACGAGGAGTAAATTTTTCGTTCGCTGTCAACCGATAGTTTCAACCGACGGAGTTTTTTCAGCGGCTCAATATTAAAATATTGACCGGCTTTTTGTACGTAACCCAATAACTTATCTTTTAGTGACCAGTCGCTGCCATACACATTGACATCATATTTTTTCATTAAGGGCAAGAGATGTTTTTTAACAAACTCTTTTTTATCAGGAAGCAGACTTCCCACAAACGAGATATCAGATGTTAATGTTTGGTCTTTTTCATAGAAATACTGTTTAGTGTTGGCAGCAAGAAGAACCGTGTAGAAAGGAAATCCAGTGGTTTTGGTAAAGCCGTCCATTTCCGGGTCATCAGGTTGGAAATAATTAAAAAAAATATCGCCTGCCAGTCCTTTTGTGATTAATGCACAATAATCTTTTCGAGATTTTATGGACTGACCGCCGAATTGATTGACTTTTAAATTCCAAAGCCCTATTTGATTAAAATATACCATCCCTTTTTTTCGATAAGATTTTATTAAATCAAGATCGAGAAATTTTAAATAATAATCATTTAACGCGGAGATGAATATGTCTGGTTTATATTTTTCCAGTGTTTTTTTTAGATTGTTGGAGGATGTTAGTGGTATAAATTTGTGACCCAAATCCAAAAAAGCATCCCTATATCCTTCATAGATAAATCGCGCTGCATAAACGGTTTCAGGACTTGGAATATGATAAAGAATCCGCATTTTTTTACTGAGCATAAAATTATTTTTTTAAACTATTTTCTAAAAATAAACATACCACAAGCATAATTGAGATTGCTATATGCGGTTGGATCTTGTTTTTCTAAAAAGATCCCATTATCATCAACCAAGGAAAACTCAACAAGTTTTAATTTCGGGAACATTTTTATTATTGCTTTAGGAGGAAAAATCCGGTGGGCATTGAAACAGATTTTTTCTTTTCCAATAGGAACAGCAAAATATAAAAATCCATCAGGAGTAAGAACTCGGCTTAATTCTCTGCAAGCTTTTTGCGTGCCATTTGGATCAATCTTATCCCCATATCTCCCCAAGCCAACATGTTCAGCTGTATGGAGGCAAGAAAGAGATGTGGCAGAATTATCTTTATACGGAAGATTAAGTAAATCTCCCCTTTTTATTGTTAGATTTTTTATTTTTACATTAATTGGTCGTAAGTCAATAAATGTAGTCTTAATTATTTTTGAGAGATATCCACTAAAATCATAAGCTGATCCAATATCAACATGAAACTTAGGACGATTGTTTATTATTCGGTCAAATGCCCAAAGAGACATGTAATAATAGTGATTATTAAAGGGAGAAAGGTTAGTTTTTTCGTGGAGCATTGGATAAAGGTTTTTGTTTATTAACGATTTATAATTATTTTGTTTTTGGTATTTAAAAAGATCTCTTATATACCAAAAATAACCATATAGACCAATGAAAAAGCGAATCGGATCAAATATTGGATAAATCAAACGATAAAAAAAATATAATATATTACTGGATTTTTTTTGATAAACTCTCATTTTTTTACGGTTTAATCATAATTTTATTTTTATTGGAATTTAGCCAACTCCCCCACCAACTAAATGTGCTGTTAGCAATTATATTGTGTTTGCATAGACTCATCAGCTGCATGTCTTTATATGAATTTTTTCCATGGTTATTATTAACAAAATAGCTTTTATTTTTTAATTTTAAATTTTGCTTAACCCAGTCAATATCATCAGAAAAGATAAAATATATAGGGTTTTTGATTTTGTTACTTATCGTTTTAATTGCCTTGATATAGTAGTCTAATCCGATAAATCTTGGTCCTGTTTTATTGGTGATGTAATCTCCTCTTCTTACGTGGATACTAACTGACTCGTATTTTGTGATCAAATCCTTAAATTTTTGATTTTTTTCATCAAGTTTATTTTTAAAAGTGAAATCTTTTCTAATGGTTGTTTCGATATTTTTAAAATATTTTTCATTGGCGAAATAACCCTGAATACAGAAATTATCTGGAATATTAAAAAAATCCGGATCGTATTCATCATTTAGTTTTTCCGTGTAAACATTTTTTAAAAGTCTAATATTCATGAGTTGAGCAAGATATAAAAAACGATTAATCACTTGATTTTTGATTACACCAAGCTTTGCAATTTCTGCGTCAGTTGCCAGGTTGGCTTTGATATTAAAAATATCGAGTCCGTACTGTCTTTGGGTATTGAAAAGCGCATTGGTAAAGTGTAATTTCAGTGGCGTTTTTAGTTTTAAAGATAGTGCTCTTCCAGCTGCATATTGGAACATTTGACCACCAAGACCGCCGGTGAGATTAGCGATTATCATAATTTTGTAAATACCATTCATATTCGTTTTTTATTCCTTGTTCAAGTGAAGTTTTTGGACGCCAGCCTAATTTATGTAATTTTGTCACATCAAGCAGTTTTCTTGGAATTCCATCAGGCTTGGTTGTGTCCCATTTGATTTTTCCCTTAAAATTAATCGCTGTTTTTACCATATTTGCTAACTGACTTATTGTGAGGTCATTACCAGTTCCTACATTAATTATTTCTGACTCATTATATTTTCTCATAAGAAATACTAAAGCATCAGCCGCATCGCCAACAAACATAAATTCGCGGTATGCTTTCCCACTTCCCCAAAGAACAACCACTTTTTTATTCCCAATTTTTGCTTCATGTAATTTGCGGACTAATGCCGGAATCACATGAGATGTTTGTAAATCAAAATTATCATTTGGGCCGTACAGATTAGTTGGCATCACAGAAATAAAGTTTGTTTTATATTGTTCATTAAAGGACTGGCACATTTTGATTCCAGCGATTTTTGCAACGGCATAGGCATCATTTGTTTCTTCAAGTGGTCCGGTCATAAACGCACTTTCTTTAATTGGTTGTTTCGCATGTTTTGGATAAATACAGGAACTTCCTAAGAATAATAATTTCTTTACTTTATATTTCCATGCATTATAGATAACATTGTTTTGGATTTGTAAATTATCATAAATAAAATCAGCTTTTTGAGTTTTATTTGCCCAAATTCCTCCAACCAAGGCGGCAGCAAGAAAAACATATTCAGGCTTTTCTCTAATAAAAAATCGTTCAACTCGTTTAGAATCAAGGAGATCGAGTTGTTTTCGGGTTTTAATAATAATATTTTTATAACCTTTTGATTTTAGATTACGAACAATAGCTGTTCCGATTAAACCACTCTGGCCACCGGCGACGAATATCTTGGAATTGAATTGCATCCTATAATTTTACCAAATTATATAAAGCTATAATAAACTCTTTAAATAGTGAAAAAGGAAGTTTGATGCGATTAATAACAAAAGGATCTGACTTATATACAGTTTTAATTGTAAATAATAATAGTTTAATATCAAAAAATTTTAAAGCAACTAAACTATTCAACATGGCGCGTTTTGAAGCAAAAATATAAGCGTCCATAATTATTTTTTCCCGATCTTTTTTTGGGAAAAAACGCGCAACGTTTAGTTTATAATAAAATTTGTCAATAAGCCGATAGAAATAAACCGGACTAATTGTCTGCGTGTGGAGAATATTTACAGTTTCCGATGATTCTGTGTAGCGCCATGCAGATAATTTTTGATTAACATAATAAAAATCATATTTAGTTGACATCCGTATGCAAAATTCCAAGTCACCGATATAGTTAAAGTCTTCATCAAATTTACCCAATTCGTCAATACATTGTTTTCGTACCATAATCCCAGTTGGAACACAGCAGGGATATGTCCGGATTAAAAAATCTTTAAGAATAACTAAATTCCTAATTAATCCGCTATGGTTTTGATATCGATAGAGCTCTCTCATTTTTCTAATGTAATGAAAACGCGGTTGAATATTTTTCCCGTGATTATCGATAATGTCAAGCGGCGCCATTGCAATTCCTGCGGTTTGATTTTTCTCCAGAGCCGCCACCATCTTTTTTATGCAACTTGGGTATAGCAGGTCATCATCGAACAAAAACTTTATATATTTACCTCGCGCCAATGATAGGGTTCGATTAATATTTTTTACTGATCCAAGATTGGTTTTATTTTTATAGTATCTAATGCGGGGATCTTTGATACGACGAATAAATCTTTGTGAATTTGAATTTGTACTATTATCACAAATAATAATTTCGTAGTTTTTATACGTTTGTCGAAAGCAAGAAATGAGAGCTTGTTTAAGATATCGCGTTCGATTATAGGTTGGGATACAAATGGAGATTAAAGGTGATGATTTCATTGATAGAACAAATTATACTAATTTTTCAAGTTTTTATCGAATTTTTTACATATAATAAGAGGTAATTCAAACATAAATATGGATTTAACTGAAAATCAAAAAAAATATATTAAGAAAAAGATCAAATCAAGAGAGGTTGATCGGATTGCAAATGATCTTGGCTTATCTATAAAAAAAATAAATGATTATTTATTAACAACAAATTATAGAATCAAAGAAAATCAATTAGCTATCGAAAGGAAATTCATTCTAAAATCGGAAATCGATGAAATGTCTCATAAAGTTTTACCTTCAATAAAAAGCATTATTAAAGATAATTGGATAACAATATTAATACTAATTGGTTTGGCAATTATAACTTATGCAAATTCCCTGGGAAATCAATTTGTTTCGGACGATAGACCAATATTAGAAACAAAGAACATATACGAATGGGGTCGCGCATTTAAACAACCATCACACTTATTAGGAGAATTGATAAAGACAATTGCTTTTAAAATTAATGGATTTAATCCATTTTTTTATCGTCTTTTCAACTATTTATTCCATTTCGCAACAATTGTTGGAGTTTTTGTATTAGTTTCCTTATTAAGTCAGGCAAGATTGGCTTTTATTGTAGCGGCTTTATTTGCAGTTCACCCGCTTAATAGCGAAGCAGTGGTTTGGATTTCTGCAATACAATATACTCAGCTTGCATGTTTTTCCATTTGGGGTTTAATTCACTATCGAATTTGGCAGATTAATCGTCGATGGATAAATATTTTTGCAGTATTAATATTTTTTGTTTTAGCTCTTTTATCATCTGAAAAGTCTTTAGTTTTTCCATTAATTATTCTTATTTTTGAGCTTGCATATGGAACTAAACGCGCTTTTCGAAATACTTTGGGAGTTTTTATTTTATTTTCTGCAGTTGCCGCTTTTTATTATCAAAATCTACTTAAAACAATAGTTAGTCTTTTGTCAAATTATGAAAAGCAAAGTTTTTTTATTAATCTATTAACACAAATACCAATTGCCCTGACTTCGTATTGGCAGTTATTGATTTGGCCAAATCAATTGACCCTATACCATTCAGAGTTTTATTTCACAATATTAGACTATATATTTCGTGTGATTATTTCGCTTGGGATGATTGGATTTATGGTTTACGGATATAAAAAAAATCGCATAATATTTTTTGGTTTAGCCTTGTTTATTATTAGTTTAATCCCCTATTTGACACCGCTTGGAATTTCTTGGATTGTTGCGGAAAGATATGTGTATTTGGGTTCGGTTGGCATGTTTTGTGTTGTTGGATATGGATTGTGGAGTTTGATAAAAAATAAAAAAACAGAAGGATTGGGATATTTAATTTTTATTATCATCATTCTACTTTTAATGTTACGAACGATTTTCAGGAATATGGATTGGAAGAACGAAGATACGCTTTGGTTTGCAACTGGAAAGACTTCTCCATCAGATCCAAAAACTCATAATAATTTAGGAGATGTTTACGGAAGGAAGGGAAATTTAGAAAAATCAGCCGAAGAGTTTAAAATTGCAATTAAATTAAATCCAAAATATGCTGATGCTTATCATAATTTGGGAAATACATATAAACAGATGGGGAAATTAAATGATGCAATGATCAATTATCAATTAGCAATTAAATATAACCCAAAACTATGGCAGTCGTATCAGAATTTGGCAGTGATATATTATAGTCAAAAAAAATTTGTTCAGGCAGAAGAAATGATTCTACAGGCAGTTAAAATCGACCCAGAAGGAATTGGTTTAAGAATGAATTTGGGTGTGGTTTATTTAAATCTTGGGAAAAAAGATTTAGCAAAAGAGCAATTTGAAATTGTTATACAACTTGATCCGAAAAACAAGGCGGCGCAAGAAGGACTGAGACTGGTAGGAATAAAAGAATAATGATATACGATATATGATTTAAGATTTATGATTTAAGAAGAATAAGATTGACAAAAGGATTTGTTAATAGTACGATGTTTTTTACGTCGAAAATGTGTAGATTTTAAAATCAAGAGCGATAGTGAGAGATCCGGCTCAACAAAAAAAGCTATCCGGCAACCGAAGATAATAGTCATAAAGTAGCAAGTTAATCAAGTTTATAAAGTTGATTAGTCACCACTGAAATCTTATGGTGCCAAAACCGGTCCCGAATAAGTCGGGGATGATTTGCCAGTAAATTATTATAAATTAAGCTGGAAAAAAATATGAAAACCACCTTCACTTCGGAGTCGGTTTGCGCCGGACATCCGGATAAAATTTGTGACCAAATTTCTGACGCGATTGTTGATGCTGCATTAATTAAAGATCCATATTCTCGCGTTGCAGTTGAAACTCTCGTCACAAAAAATTACGTTACCATGGCAGGTGAGGTGACGACAAAAGGTCGATTAAATTACAAAAAAATTGCACAAGACGTTATCAAAAAACTTGGATATACAAAAATATGCTACGGTTTTAGTAATGCATCTCCGATAACCGTCAAAATTCATAGTCAATCAAGCGAAATTGCTGCTGGGGTTGATGACTTAGGAGCGGGTGATCAGGGAATGATGTTTGGATATGCTTCTGTCGAAAGTCCGGAATTAATGCCTTTACCGATAATGATTGCCCACCGAATGGCGGAGGAAATGGATAAGTTAAAATTAATAAAAAAATATTTACGTCCCGATGGTAAAACCCAAGTTACTGTTATTTATGAAAACGGAAAACCAGTCGCAGTTGATAATGTTGTTTTAGCAGTTCCTCACGATGAAGAGGTAAAACTTAGTCAAGTAAAAGAAGATTTATATAAATTTATTGTGGTTCCGGTTTTAGCCAAGTATAAAATGAGCTGTCGACCTACGAGGTCGACAGTCAATGGCACAGGTGTATGGCATATTGGAGGACCTGTCAGTGATACGGGGGTAACGGGACGGAAAATTATTGTTGATACATATGGAGCAATGGCGCGGGTTGGTGGTGGTTGCTTTTCCGGAAAAGATGCAACAAAAGTTGATCGGTCCGGTGCATATGCCGCTCGGTTTTTAGCAAAAAATATTGTTGCTGCTGGATTGGCTGACCGTTGTGAAGTGCGTTTGGCGTATTTTATCGGTGCAAAAAAACCAGTGATGCAGGAGACTGAAACATTTGGAACAGCAAAAAAATCAAATACGATCATTAATAGCTTTATGGATAAACTCCTTGATACTTCGGTGGCAGGAATTATCGGACAACTGAGTTTACGTAAACCGATTTATTTACAAACTGCTGCTTATGGACACTTTGGAAAACCTAATTTACCATGGAAAAAATCGTTAACATATAAAAATAATGTTTGATAATTAATTTTGTTGCTCCGTGGGCGTGCTCGTCCCGCATTCGCGTGACTGTGCACCTCCCAAGTCGCACAAAATTTATTATCATCACATAAAGAGATAATATCGATTGTAATTGTAAATATGAATTATAAAAATATAATTATCACAGGATCAATCGCCTATGACGAAATTATGAATTTTCCAGGAGAGTTTAAAGATCATTTTCATGCTGATAAACTTCATCAAATTAATGTTTCTTTTGTCGTGGATCGACTAGAAAAACAACTAGGTGGAACAGCGACGAATATCGCTTACAATATCCAACAAATGTTAAAACTCAAATGTCAAAATTCAAAGATTCAAATCAATAACAAATTACAAAAAAATTCAAAAAATAAAATTAATTCTGAATTCAAAACTTGTCCTGAGCAAAGTCGAAGGATTCTGAATTCTAAATTGTCTATTCTTGGTGCGGTTGGGAAAGATGGGACACAATTCATTGATTTTTTTAAAAAACAAGGAATTGATACAGTTGGATTATTAAGTGATAAGTCACTTTATACTTCAACGGGAAAAGTGATTACGGATAATGTAGATAATCAAATTTGGGGATTTTATTACGGTGCTTCAAGCCAGACAGTTAAAATAAATCTAAAAAAATACGCAGATAAAAATAGTCTAGTAGTAATATCTGCCAACCATCCGGCGGGTTTTTTGAAATTTCAAAAACAGGCGATTGAAATCGGCTGTGATTATTTATATGATTCGGGAATGACATTAACCTGGATAACAGACGCTGATTTACTCGAAGGAATTAAACATAGCTGTTGGCTGGTTGGTAATGACTATGAAATCGGACAGATTGAAAAAAGGCTGAGAATAAACATCAAACAAATGGTTGAATGGGGAGTGACGGTGATAACAACGTTAGGTGAAAAGGGAGCGAATTGTGAAGGGAAGACGAATGATCCCTTCGACAAAGCTCAGGGTAAACAATTTTCAATGATCAATTATCAATCCGCTTTGCAGCGAGGCGAGTCAACTTCAAATAATCAATTTATAAATAAGAAAAATATTAAGAATAAATACTATTCATTTCAAGTTCCTGCAGTTAAAGTGAAAAAGGTAGTAGACCCAACTGGAGCTGGTGATGCATGGAGAGGAGGTTTTATTGCCGGAATTATCGCTGGTAAATCAATTGATATCTGTGTAAAATGGGCAAATGTTTTAGCAAGTTTTGCAGTGGAAAAAGTCGGAACGGTGAATCATAAGATAAGCAAGAAGGAGTTTGAGAAGAGACTTTTACTTACTTGATTTACGATATACGATTTACGATTTATGATGGAATTTACAAATTAAAATATTTTTTATGATCAAACATCATGTTAAGGATTTAGAGTTGGTAGAAGAGGGAAAAAAATTAATTGAATGGGCAAGAAGAGATATGCCGGTTTTAAAATTGATTGAATCAAACTTTAGTAAAAATAAAGTTTTAAAAGGAGTGATTTTGGCAGCATGTTTGCATGTGACTTCAGAAACTGCTAACCTGATGATTGCATTGAAATCAGCTGGCGCAGGAGTGGTTTTATGTGCTTCCAATCCCCTATCAACCAATGATGCAGTTGCCGCATCTTTAGTAAAAGATTATGGAATTCCAGTATTTGCAATTAAGGGTGAAGATAATAAAACGTATTACCAACACTTAAATTCCACACTTGATTTTTCTCCTAATTTGACCATGGATGATGGTGCGGATTTGGTT
>Ga0210014_1002967_pt1 | contig 11491 bp, 13 predicted proteins | sample CryGeymeta201519_FD_183983 | JGI IMG/M metagenome (GOLD analysis project Ga0210014, IMG submission 183983) | Groundwater microbial communities from Crystal Geyser aquifers in Utah, USA - Crystal Geyser metaG 2015-19 (SPAdes) (version 2) | ecosystem: Environmental > Aquatic > Deep subsurface >...
TAAAACTACGACAAGAACTGGAAACGGAAGTTGAGAGAGTGCGGCTGGATTATCTTCAAAACCATTCCAATTTGCAGGCAAACCTTAAATTAAACTATTATCACAATCCTCATTATAGCCACGGTGGATTGCAGGTAGCCGATTACGTAGCCTTTGCTGTTTACCAAGTCCTCGAAAGAAATAACCGAAAATGGTACGAACTAATAAAGAATAAGATCGGGAAAATACAAGATATTTGCAACAAAAAATACTTCACTCGGAGCAATCCGCTTTAACTATCCGCAATGGGAAGTGCGAACTTCGCACGTCTCATTAAGCGGACTGCTCAAAGTGAAGTAGTAAGGGAAGTATAACTAATATGTCAACCAAAAGTCAAATCAAAAATTTAAAAAAAGTCTGTGCTTGCTGTGGAAAAGAAATTGAGGTAAAAGTCTTTCCCGATAAAACCTACTCTGGCGGTAACTACTTTTTCAAAATCCCCTCCAACCCCAAACCTTTAGAATATTGGGAATGTAATTGTTGTTACAAATAACATCTCCTTCTGAATTGTTTCCTTCTTCGCCGTGACTTGCAGTGAGCACTTCGACTTCGCTCAGTGTTAACTTGTTTTAAACCTGCCGAAGCTGCTTGCACTGAGCGGAGTCGAAGTGCAAAATTGGGGAAAAATTTTTTGGAGTTGTGTTGTATTTATTTAAAGAGTAATATTTTAGAGTAACACAATATAAATGCTTCTTGACAAGTTTTTTTTATTTTGAGATTATATAAATATATTACCCAAATAAAACCCGATCTAAATGCTCAATCCATATTTTCAAAAGAATAATTTTACCCTTTTCCAAGGCGATTGTTTAGAAGTTCTCAAAGAAATTGATGAAAATTCTGTGGATATGATTTTTGCCGATCCCCCATATTTTCTTTCAAGTGGCAGCTTTACTTGTCAAAACGGAAAAATGGTTAGTGTCAAAAAAGGGGATTGGGATTTAAGCAATGGAACAAAAAAGAATTTTGAATTCCACGTTAAATGGATGAAGGCATGCAAGCGAGTTTTAAAACCAAATGGGACGATTTGGATTAGTGGAACATATCATTCTATTTACCAATGCGGAGTTGCTTTAGAAGTTAATAAATTTCATATTTTAAATGACATTGCTTGGTTTAAACCAAATGCTTCTCCAAATTTAAGCTGTCGTTTCTTTACTGCAAGTCATGAAACCTTAATTTGGGCGAGGAAAGATAAAAACAGCAGACACATCTTCAATTATGAAAAAATGAAAAACGGAGAATGGCCTGAAGACCAATTGAAAAAGCCCGGATTGCAGATGAGATCAGTATGGTCAATAAATACTCCAAGACCCATTGAAAAAAAGTACGGCAAACATCCAACTCAAAAACCGACTGATTTATTGAAAAGAATTGTTTTAGCAAGCTCAAATAAGGGGGATCTAATTCTCGATCCTTTTACAGGAAGTTCAACTACGGGGTTGGTAGCTTGTCTTTATGGCAGAAAATTTGTTGGCATTGATACCGAGAAACAATATTTAGATTTGTCGATTAAAAGATTTAAAGAGTTAGACAGTAATCTTAAAAGGAAACAACTAACGTTCGTAAAAGAAAATCCCGAACAAGATTCATTCTCTCAAATACCACAATGGGTTTAAATTTAATTCAAAATCATTGTGTTTTTTGTTTTCTTTATAAGTATATTTTGACGCAGGAGGTTGCCCGTGAGCGATACTCATACAAATGTTGTCAATTTCCTTCAAATTGTCTAAAGATTGCCTTATCCAGCCTTGATAAAAAAGGGTTGGAGGATTAAATTTGCTTTCTTTATTGTAAGAATAAGCCTGCTCGATGATAAAAAGTTGTGACAAATTTGAAATAATTTCAATAGGATTCAAAAAATGCTGAAATTCTTCTTTTAATAAACTTTTAATTTCGATGTCCGGATCTCTTCCATAAAAAATATTATCGAAGATAGTTAATAGTTTTTCTTTTAAATCTGGCCTGCTTCTTATTCTTAAGTTTAAATCAATAAAAACTCTAAGGTGGTTGGGTTTGAAATTCCTTGCGCCATCTCTAAGCCAAATTTGGAAATTCTTTTGAGGATCGTATGCAGAAAATCTTTTCGGAGGGATGGATGGTCGCAGCACATAGAGTTCGATACTCCCAACCTTACATACTGGCATTTCAGTATCAAATTTCAAACATTTTATTTTTTCAAACATTTCGTCGTATTTCATGCTTTGAATATACAAGATAATTTTCTCTAGATCAAATATTAGCCCACGCCCCAGAGGTGGTTTAGTCTTTCGACTTATTTCGCTCTTCGACAAGCTCAGGACTTCGCTCGCTCAAGGCAAACTTCACACGAAGTAATTTTTCAATGTTGCTCCTTACGAGATGATTTTGGGAATCTTTTGCAAAACTTTTGCTATAATCCACTAAATGTCAAATCAAACAATAAAAGAAGAGGAGTTAGAAGAAAGTTATAAAGATTTTGTTTCTTCAAATAATTCAGTTTCCCATCGCAAAGCGATTGAGAAAATATTGGGAATGACTGGCTTGAGGAGAGAATTTAAAAGATCTTTAAAATATGGGATAGATAAGGTCAATGATACTTACTGCAACTTTGGTGAAGCTGCTGGTGAAAAGCGGGTTAAGGAAGAAGAAAGAGAACCAATTAGAAAAGTTGGCGCACTTTTTAGAAAGTTTTACAAGAATAAGGATTATCGGAATTTTGTAGATACCGGATACATGATGATTCTTCGAAATTTAGTTGATACCTTGAAATTAAAAGAACTTAAAAATTATGACAAGTTAACAGATGATGATTTATATAAAAAAGGTCTTTTACCCCGTGAGATTTTTTTGCAATATTTTTTAATAGAAAGCATGGTTAAAAATAAATCGTTTGATTGGAATCGAGATCAAAGAATTATTGAACAAAATCTAATTTGTTTTGATGTTTGTTTTAGCGATATTTACGCATTTTTTAACGGAAGATAAAACTCCGAGTTTTTATGGCAAATTACACACCCCAGGTGTAATTTAAAATACTGGGTGAAGTATAATGACGAAGTAATTAAAAACAAATATATGAATAAACTATTTTTTGATATTGAAACCTTGCCGGCGGAGGAAGAAAAGAGCGGATGTCGAAGTAACCAGAAAGATATATAAAAAAATGACCTTTCCCGAAAAGATAGTGCTGGCCGAAAATGTTGGGGATAATATTACTAAGCAACAATTTGAATCTGAAATGAATTTATTCTTTGAGGCCGTTTCAAAATGTTGGGACAACGCCTTTGATTAATATATGTCCAATTACTACAATCCAAACAGAAAACGCAATTTATATAACCCCGATTTGTTGGAATTATTTCGCTTGAGCCGGTCAAAGATTGACCTTTTTATCAATTGCCCACGGTGTTTTTATCTTGACCGGAAACTTGGAGTCGGGCAGCCCGGGGGATTTCCTTTTACTTTAAATTCCGCGGTAGATAAGCTTCTGAAAAAAGAATTTGATACTCATCGTGCCAAAGGAACCGCTCATCCGTTAATGAAAACATATGGAATTAATGCTGTGCCGCTGGCACACGATAAGATTGATGAATGGAGAGACTCTTTAAGGAGAGGGATTACCTTTAATGTTGACGGAACAAATGTTGTTGTTACCGGCGGGGTTGATGATGTTTGGGTTTCACCGTCAGGAGAATATCTTATTGTCGATTATAAGGCGACGTCAAAAGAGGAAGAAGTTACTTTAGATGCTGATTGGCAGATCGGTTACAAGCGACAGATGGAAATTTATCAGTGGTTATTCAGAAAAAATGGTTACAAAGTTTCCTCAACCGGTTATTTTGTTTATTGTAACGGAAACACTGATAAAGAAGCCTTTGACGGAAAGCTTGAATTTGATATCAAGATTATTCCCTATCTTGGAGATGATACATGGGTTGAAAAGACAATTCATGAAGCAATAGATTATCTTAAGAGAGACAAGCTTCCAGATCCAGGTCCAGATTGTGATTATTGTAAATACAGAAAAGCGGTGGAAAAAATAGAAAATCTGCAAAAATAATTTTAAATTATTTTTTTGAAAAACTTTTAAGGAGGAAATATGACTGATGAACCTGTTAATAAAGACATTGAACAACTAAAGACGGAGATGATGGGGTTGAAGATTAGGCTAAAAAGAATAGAAGATTTTTTGTCTGCTTTTCCTGTCCCAGAAGAATATTTATCTAAAGAAGAATTGGTTGATGATGAACTTTTGGAAGAGGCAATTAGGATGGTAAAGCGGGACCGTCGGGTTTCCGCAAGTTTATTCCAAAGGAGGTTTTCTATTGGTTATGCCAGAGCAGCCAGATTAGTAGATATTCTTGAAGAAAAAGGAATCATTGGACCGGCAGAAGGAGCAAAACCAAGAGAAATATTAATTGATTGAATACTTAGCCATTTTATAATAGCTTCACACCCTTAGGGTTGGATAGCTTCACACCTCCAGAATTTATTTAAATTTCGTCACATTTGAATAGTGAGAAAAAGAGGACCTCCTGCATTCTACTTATTTTGATTTTCTTTCTGGATTTGTTACAATTTGGCTAGTGAAAACAGAGAAGAAATTTGTTTTGGGAATTGGGATTTTTTTACTTCTTCTGGGCAGTTTTATTTTGGGCAGGCTAAGTATAAGTAAGGAAAATAATCCTCCTCCTCAACCAACTCCAATTGTTTCCTCTATCCCCACCTCCCCGTCTCCCCTTGTAGAAGGAACTCCTACTTCTGCCTCCGTTTCTGGAACTTTTAAAGTGACCAGAGTTATTGACGGCGACACGATTGAGATTGAAGGCGGAGAACATGTACGCTATATTGGTATTGATACTCCTGAGACAGTTGATCCCCGAAAGCCAGTTCAATGTTTCGGCATCGAAGCTTCAAAAAAGAATAAAGAATTAGTTGAAGGGAAAACTGTTCGTTTGGAAAAGGATATTACTGATAGGGATAAATATAACCGGCTTTTGCGTTATGTTTGGGTAGATAGTTTGTTTGTTAATCTCGAACTGGTTAAACAAGGTTTTGCCACTTCCTATAGTTATCCTCCGGATGTAAAGTTCCAAAAAGAATTTTCGGCGGCGGAGAAGGAAGCCAGAGAAGCTAATCGGGGGCTTTGGGAAGCTTGTCCTGTCTCTGTTACGCCCACTGTTCAAATTCAGGAACCAACCAAAAATGAATGTAATATTAAAGGCAATATTAGTGCTTCCGGAGACAAAATTTATCACCTCCCCGGTTGTGGTTCTTATACCAAAACCCAAATAGACGAAAAGAGGGGCGAACGCTGGTTTTGTTCCGAGAAGGAAGCTCAGGAAGCTGGTTGGCGCAAGGCCCTAAATTGCCCATAGATTTCGGCAAGGAAATATCTGGCAAGATTCGGCAAATTCTAGCCATTTTCTCTGGGTAGGGTATTGACAATATGATAAATTTATCATAAAGTAAGGCAAGAAAATGTGAGACAAAAGAAATATTACTCTCATGAAGAATTGCACAAAAAATGGATGAAAGATCCGGAGTATCGTCGGGAATATGAGAAATTAGAACCGGAATTTCAGATTGCCAGACAAATAATTGCGGCAAGAATTAAAAGAAAGATGTCGCAGAAGGAGTTGGCGGAAAAAATCGGTACTGGTCAGGCGGTTATTTCCCGGTTGGAAGGAATGAATGCCAAGCCCTCAATTTCTTTGCTGGCGCGGGTTGCCGAGGCGCTTAAAACGCAAATAAATATTACCGTAGGAAAATAGTTCACACTATTGTTCGGGAGTTGGTTCGGAACCGGGTTCTGGTTCGGGGGGTAAGAATTCTTCTCCGCCGGATTCGTCCTTGGGAGTATAATCGCCAGCTTTAAACCATTGAACATAAGTACAACCGGTGGCAACCCTATTTTCTTTATCCCAACCGGAAGTTGAGCATTTTTTCATCTTCTTCCCTGCAGAAGTGGTAAAAAGTACCAGTTTTTGTCCGCACAGCGGACAATCCTCGTCTAGCGGTTCGGTTGTACCGTTTATCCACTCAATATAGTCGCAGCCTTCGGCCTTTTTCGTTTCTTTATTCCAAACATTGGTTGAACATTTTTTCATTTTCTTTCCGAATCGGGTTACTGCCAGGACAAGAGGAGCGCCGCACTTCGGGCACTTTTCCTCCAAAGTTTGCGGTTCGACCACAAGCCATTTTACATAGTCGCAACCCTCATTTTGGCGAGTTTCTTTATTCCAGCTGCCTTTTGAACAACGTTGAAGCTTGCGGCCGGTTGCTGTTTCGCTAACTTCTGCTAAAGGCGCTCCGCACTTAGGACATTTTTCTTCTTCCATACATAATAGGATACCAGAAATAAACTAAAATTACTTTAGCTGTTTTTGCATTATCAACTGTTCTGCCAGAACTATCACGCAAGAATCACGCAATCTATCGCGCAAGCAGGGAGAATTACTTAGCTATCACGTAATATGTGGCCGGACCGGCAGATTGTTTTTTAAGCACTTTAATTTTTTCCAGGTTTTTAAGTTTAGCCTGGGCGGTTCTTTTGGGGATTTTCAAAATGTCGACAACATCAGAGCTAGTAATTCTACCTATTGTTACGACAAAATCAACAATTTTCAACTCATCTGCGTCAAGAATATTGGTATTGTTATCAAGATTTCCAACAGCAGACAAATTCAATATCTGGTCTTTGACTCGAAAGGCTTCATCCAAAAACCCGTCGACAAAATATTTAATCCATCCCGTCAGGTCTACTTTAAGCCGGTCTTGATATGTTTTTCCTGTTTGCAGCGATTCGTAGTATTTTTTGCGGTCACGATTGTAATAATCTTCCAAAACCAGAACTTTTTTAAAGTCCCACCCGGATTGATATAAATGAAGTAAGGTCATTAACCTTCCTGTTCTTCCATTCCCGTCAGTAAAAGGGTGAATAGTTTCAAACTGGTAGTGAAAAAGTCCGGCTCTGATTATCGGGTGAATTTGCTGACTGCCTTTTAACCATTGAACTAAAATTTCAATTAAAACCGGAACTTGTTTTGCCAATGGAGGAGTGTAAGCTAATTGTTCACTACCGCTTGGCAAAACGTTGACAACGTATACCGGTTTTTTTCTAAAAGAGCCGATTTTTTCTTTGTCCGCCAGCCCTTCCATAACTGTCTTATGAATATCCAGAATCTGATTTATACCGAAATTGTTTTTTTCTTCAGACAAAATATCAATTTTTCCCAGAGCGGTTAAATAGTTTTCAACTTCCCGGATTTCATCCGCTTCTGCAACCACCCTTTTTCCTCCGGCTAATTCTTTGACCTGGTATTCTTTAAGACGGTTTCCTTCAATTGAAGTAGAAGTATGAGCCATTTTTATGACCGCAGCCCGCCTTAAGAATGCTTCTCTTGCCGGGAGTAAATTCGAACGTTGCACCATCGCTTTGATTTCTGCAATCTGAGACAACTTATTGGCAACCTCATCCGAAATGGTATAGAGAGGCTTAAACATATTTGTATTGTATCACGCAAGAATCACGCAATCTATCGCGCAAGCACTAATTTTCACCCCCAAGAGGTGATTTAGCTCTTTCTTCAGTCCGCCTTCGCGAAAACCCGTGGGCTATTAGTCCACTGATGGATAGTTTGTTTGTCTTCGCTTCGGCGGATTTCAGCTCGGAGCTTCAATAACCTATTCCCTCAAACAAATTAAGTTGGCTGCTGAATCCCTTGCTGAATGAGTTTATAAAACCAGCTGTTAACCAAATTGTTATCACGATTGAAATTACGGTTAAAAAAATCGCGGCTAAACCTATTTTTTTTGATTTATCGTCCGATTGCCGCAAATATTTGATGGCCGGCCAGATTCCAAATGGAGGAAGAAAGACACTTAGAAGATATATCAATAACTGCCTTGTCAAGGAAGTTGATAGTAGTTTCTCTTTTAAATTTTTTCCGCAAACCGGACAGAAAAAATCCGATGAAGAAACACTCCATTTACAGTTTGGACAGGTTACTTGAGAATCCATACAATACTAATCCTACCATTTCTTGTTTTTTGACATAAAGCGGGATTTCCGGTTTCACACCTCGGAAGCCGGAATTTGGCAAGCTGGGGAAGAATAATTTGTTGCTATCGGGTGACAAGGGTGCCGATTTTTTCCCCGGAGATAATTTTTTCAATATTTTCGAGGTTTTTAATATTAAAGACAATAACGGGAATTTTTTCTCTTTGGCATAAGGCAAAAGCAGTATTGTCCATCACGGTTAAGCCTTTTTCCAAGGCTTCCTGAAAAGTTAAGGAAGAATAAAGTTTGGCGTCTTTATCAAGTTTTGGATCGGCGCTGAAAACTCCATCGACGTCACTGCCTTTTAAAATTATTTCACAGTTAAGTTCACAGGCTTTTAGAGCGGCGGCCGAATCAGTAGTAAAAAAAGGGCTGCCGGTTCCGCCTGCCAAGATAACAATCCGGCCTTTTCCCAAATGGGAAATTGCTTTTCGCCTGATAAATGGTTCGCAAATCGTATCCATGGCGATTGCTGACATCACTCGAGTGTCACTGCCAACTTTTTCAAGCTCGACCTGAAGAGCCAAAGCATTCATCACTGTGCCCAGCATACCGATATAGTCAGCAGTTGCCTGATCAAATTCGCTGTCTGTTATTTCACGACCTCTAAATAAATTTCCGCCTCCGACCACGACGGCAATTTCTAAATTTAAAGTCTTTTTAAGATTGTGAAGATATTCAGCCAGTTTTTTAATTGATTTAAAATCAATTCCCCTTTTTTGTTCTCCGCCAAAAAGTTCTCCGGATAATTTCAATAAAACTCTTTTATATTTCATAAATTTATGTTATCACTTTTAAAAGGTAATGTTTCTAAATTCAAAGTAAGCGGGGAAATGAAAGTTTAACGGTTTCACGCCCAAGAGGTGATTTAGCCCTTCGATTCGCTTTGCTCACTCAGGGTAAACTTCACACCTCGGTCAATTTTTGTTGTGCAAGACCTCCTTTTGCGAAGAACCTTTTTCAATAAAAAGATAAGTTATGTGTTACAATGAATTATTAATACAAATTCTTCAACAAACGATCTTGTCGCTATTTTTTTAAAAAGGGGTGGCCGCGTTAATGAGTATTACCTCCAAGGGTGGAACAGAAATAAACATACCATCCTTTATCTCAACGGCTGGTTTGGCGGAAAAACCATACGCGAAGCGCTCTTAAAAGCCCTGGCTTAAAACTACTTCCGATTTCGATTGCAGAAAGAAATTAAAATTTATGATTTAATTACTCGTTTTTTTTGAAAAACTTCAAAGACGAACCAGTAGAAAATAAATAACCATAAAATTACCCCTAAACTGTAGATATAGGAAAGATTAATTGCTTGCCGGTTAAAAATAATGTTGGTATAGCTTGCTAAAAGATAAGCAGTTGCTAAAAAAGTAAATGTTTGTACCAGTTTTGGGCTCAAACCGGGTTTTATCATAAAAATAAAAGGTAAAATCCAAAAAAGATATTGAACTCCCCAATTTGGAATAATTAAATAAATTCCTAGTATCAAAAGAAAACAACTTTCCCAAAAGTTCCTTTTTGTTTTCCAAACAAGAAAGTAAATTATCGAGAGCAGAATAGCAAAAATAACGAGATTATTTTTTGTGATAAATTCAACCGCATTTATGAAAGGAGAAAAGAAAAAAGAAAGCCCCCAAACTCCCGACGGCCCGCCCGGTTTTGAGATGGCCGGAATAATGTTATCAAGTTTGGTGTAATAAACGGATTTAAAGTAAATAAAAATATCGGCTATTAATATTAGGATAACGGTTAAAAAAAATAGTAGTGATTTTTTGAGATTTTTTTGGAAAAGCAAATACATCGGGATAAAAATAACTGACCAAGTTTTTGCCAGAATGGAAAGCCCAAAGAAAATAGCGCCAATTAATGTGTTTTTAGTTTTTAGGACAGGAAGAGAGACAATGGCGGAAGCAAAAAAGAGAAAAAGTAAAACAACATCGGTCTGGCCATGAAATAAAATAACAAAGTATACAATTGGAGAAGTTAAAAATTGTATTTGTGAGAGCCGCTTTTCAATTTCATTGTTGCCTGCGGATTTTACTAAAAAACTCAAGCCCCAAAGACAGGGAAGCAGTAAAAAAAGCTTGAGAAAGAATGAAAAAGTAAAAAAATTAAAACTTCCTGCCAAGAGATGGAAAATACTATAAAAATACATAAGAAAGGGGAAAAAGGGATATTGACTATGAGCCGAGTCAAATTCATAAAAGTCTAATTTTTCTCCAAGGTAATGTCCGGCTTTAGAAAAAAGAAATACATCACCAACCTCAAATTTGGTTAAAGCAATTGCCGTTATTTGGAAAAGAAGAATAAGAAATAATAAAAATCGGTATGTTTTTTCTCCGGAAAGTAGTTTTTTGACAAAGTTTGAATAAGAAAGTAAGAATAAAATTATAAAGATAACCCCGAATAGGAAAAAGATCAAAATATCGCAGTTCATTAAATCCATTTTATACTGAAATCTCTTGATATTTTAAAGAATATTCAATACTATTAAATTTATGGAAGAAGCGATAGAGCAAAAAAGTCCTCCTCTGGTTCAACCCCAGCCAGTCCCGCCTGTTTCTCAGCCCAAAACCAATCTTTGGATGATTCTTTAGATTTCTCCCACTAGTATGCCGTCCGAACCGTCGCCCTTGCCCCAGTCAACTCTAATTTCGGTAGGCGAAAACTGGAATAAATACACAAATCCTGTTTTGGGATTTTCACTGAAGGTTTTGAAAAACATGACGGAGCCTTACGGCCAATGTCCCTATAGTGATAAGAATGGGGATCATTCGTACCGGGCCAAAGAGGCGAGCGTACCGGTAAAAATTTTTGAGGAAGGAAACAGCGTCTTTATTGCCGCCGAGTATTTTTATAGTCGCAGGGCAGAATACCCCGCTCAGCGGGGATGAATGCCCAAGAGTATACACTTCCGAGGGATGTGATAAGGCTACTAACTCGGCAGCCATCATCAAAGATTGGCAAAATTACCACTCGCCCCAGTGGGCAATAGTAATCAAAAACATTGCCAGCGATGGCGAGCTGGATAAGTTTTTAAAAGAAAGATACGGCGAGGGATGCAGCTTGGGTGAGAAAAAAGCTACTAAACAGGACGGTGTTTTTAATATCAGCATAAAAGGTGATGGTTTGGACATGGGAGAGACAAAATGTCCTCTTAACTTTATGACGGTAGTGAAATATTATCCGGCTAAACAAAAAGTAGTTGCTTGGAATATTGGTCAGGCCTGCAACTTTTATTATCCCACAGCGGCAACGTGCTACGACATGGAGATGACTGATAGTTTTATCTTTGAATAGCCCCGGTCTAAGATTTTTGTATTTTCTGTTCTTCGTTCCTTAACTTTGAACGCAGGGAATTTTTCAGCTTGAATATTATATACCTCTGGATGAGTTAACTCTGTA
>Ga0210014_1002968_pt1 | contig 11489 bp, 9 predicted proteins | sample CryGeymeta201519_FD_183983 | JGI IMG/M metagenome (GOLD analysis project Ga0210014, IMG submission 183983) | Groundwater microbial communities from Crystal Geyser aquifers in Utah, USA - Crystal Geyser metaG 2015-19 (SPAdes) (version 2) | ecosystem: Environmental > Aquatic > Deep subsurface >...
TTCGGCCAGTTTCTCCCTTTGAGCGATGACCGTTAAAATCTTCGCGGCCAGCGCGTCCGCGTTGCCATCGGGGAAGAGCCAGCCGTTCTCGTTTTCCGTCACCCATTCCTTGTTGGCGAGGATGTCCGAGACGAGGCAGGGAATCCCGCAAGCCAGCGCCTCCATCAGCGAAACGGACGAGCCGTCCACATGCGAGGGCGAGATGTACAGGTCGGCCATGCGATAGAAGCGCGGCAGGTCGCGTTGCGAGACTTGTCCCGGCATGGATACGCGTTCCAGCGCGCCGCCGCGTTGCAGGATTTCGCGGATGACCTGTCCCTGCGACCCGCCGTTGAGCAGGAGCAACTCCACGTCCGGGTTCTGTCGCGCCACTTTGACAAAGGCTTTGGCCAAAACATCAACACCGTAGCGAGGTTCCCAGGAGCGATTGCAAAATAGGGTGAAGTGATCAGTAATCAGTGATCGGTGATCAGTGGCTGGTGCGAAATGTTGGAGGTCAACGCCCCAGGGGAAAACGACGGTGTGGTCTGGATTCATTCCATAATGCACGGCCTTGTCGCGGGTAACGTTGGCGTCGCTGGTGAAGTATTGCGTATTGCGTAGTACGTATTGCGTTATGCGTTCCATCCGCCAGTTGCGATGGACATCTTCCATGAGATCGAAACCCCACGACATGGTGAGAATGGGATGGAAGCCTGAAAGTACGGCAATCAACGCGCAGGTTTGAATCGGACCGGCATGAATCAGGTCGGGCTTGATCTCGCGGGTCAACTGTCGAAAGTCGAAGGTTAGCCGCGGCAGGTCGCGCCAGCGGAACTCATCCTGTCCGCCCGCCCAAAGCGCCTGCTCGATTTTCGATGGGACGGGACGGTCTTCGACTTGCCGTTTCCCACGTTGGAGGCGAACGTAAAAGACCTCATGCTCGGTTTCCGCGAGCGCCGCGAGAAAGCGATGGTCGTGAGGGGAGTAGTCAAGGGAGAAGTAGATGATTCGCATAAATGGTAATTGGTAAATGGTAATTGGGGATTCTCAAATTACGAATTACCAATTACCACTTACTGAATTTACGCTCCGAGATCCGTCCAGCGCAATTCCTTGCCAAGCGGCATATCGGACAGCGCCTTCGTTCCAATCACATTCTCGATCTGGTCAGGCTTGATCGCGCCCGGCGTGGCGGGACGCAGCACGTCAATCATCTCGCGCGTGAAGACTTCGCCAGCCTTGATGTCACGCGCGGCGCGCAGACAGCGGCGCTGGACAATGGCGGTATCCTTCTCGTTGTCCGAGATGAATTTATCGGGGGAGCCAAGCGAGCGTTCGAGCAGGCGCGTCTCCTCGACCATCTTCGCCCAGTTGTCGGGATTCATGGCGAACTTGTGGTCGGGACCTTCGCGGTCGTTGCTGTCGGTGAAGTGACGCTCGATGACGCGCGCGCCCAACGTCACCGCGGCGATGACCGGCGCAAGCGCGTGCGTGTGGTCGGAGAGACCGAGGATCACATCCGGGAACATGGTCGCGTAGGTCTTGAGGACGTTGATATGCAAGTGGTCGTAGTTGTCCGGGCTGGCAGTGTAGTTGGTGTTGCACTGCATCAGCACGAGTTGCTTATTGATCTTGAGAATCGCGTGGACAGCCTTTTGCACCTCGCCAATCGTGGACGCGCCCGTGGCGACGAAGAATGGCTTGCCCTTGCTGGCCATCCGCTCCAGCGCCTCGATCCAATCAATCTCGCCCGAACCCGCTTTGTAGACTTCCACGTATTGGTCGAGGAAATCAATCGCGGTGAAATCGTAGGGCGAGGAGAAGTAGTCAATGCCGACATCCTTGCACTCTTCCACCAGCGTCATGGACCACTCGAACGGAATCGACGCGCCCTTGTACACCTCGAACACAGACTTCTTCCACGTAGCCTGGTGACTCACCTGTCCGCCGCTCATGGCCTTGAAACCGTAATCCGAGACGATCTTCGGGGCGTCGAAATTCTGGAACTTGGCCGCGTCCGCGCCCGCTTCTTTGGCAAGTTTGATCAGAAGTTTGGCGCGCTCCAGGTCGCCATCGTGATTCGCGGCGATGTCCGCGATGAAGTAAGTGGGATGGTTGGGTCCGATGATGTGGTTGCCGAATTTGATTTCCATGGGATGCTCCATATTGTATACAGGTACACACTGTCGACTCTCGTAAAGTCGTACCTATCAAACCATCCTTTCCCTGACCTGGTGTGATTTTCAGTGTGGTAGATCGTCGGCTTATCTATAACTGTTTGCGCCTTAATGCGTGAAATTGGGTTAGGCAGCCATTTTGAGCTATATGTGGTGGGTACGGCTTTACGAGACTCCGCAGTTTGTACCTGCCTACCTCTTCACCTTGAACACATCGAAATCGCGCGCCACCGACACATTCGGGAAAATGGCCTGCGCCTCGGCCTGCGCATCCTTGCCGCGATAGCGCCGCGAGAGATGTGTCAGGATCAATTGCTTGACCCCCGCCTTGACCGCCAACTCCGCCCCCATGCGCGCCGTCAGGTGCGAGAATTCCTTCGCCATGTCCGCCGCCTCGTCCAGATAGGTGGACTCGATCACCAGCGTATCCGCCTCGCGGCAGACCTCGAGCAGGTTGTCCGTCCGACCGGCGTCGCCCACCACCACGAGTTTCGCGCCGCGTTCGAGCGGACCCAGCACATCGTCCGGCGCGACGCGCCGCCCGTCGGGCAGGGAAATCGCCTCGCCCGCCACCAGCCTGCTTCGTTCGGGGCCGAACGGCACGCCCAGTTCGTCCGCCTTTTGCGAGAGGAACGGACGGCGCGGCTTGCCCTCGAACGCGTAGCCCAGGCAGTCCGGGCCGCGATGCGAGACGGGAAAAGCCGTGACCGTAAAATCGTCTGCGTCGAAAATGACGCCCGGCTTGATCGCGTTCATCCGCAGGGGCATGGGCGGCTGGTTGCCGCGCAACACCACCCCGTAGAGCAGGTCGTGGACGCGGTCGAGCGTGGCGCGCCCACCGTAAATTTCCAGTTCTTCGATCGCCTCCCAGCGCAGGAAGGTGCTGAGCAGGCCGCCCAGCCCGAGGATGTGGTCGAGGTGACCGTGCGTCAGCAGGATGCGCGTCAGGCGTTTGAAGCCGATGCCCGATTGCAAAATCTGGCGTTGCGTGCCTTCGCCGCAGTCCACGAGGAAGCGATACTCGTTGTGGCTGACGATCTGCGCGGAAAGCCCGCGCTTGGCAGAGGGGGCGGATGCGGACGTGCCGAGAAAGAGAATTTCAAACATTGTGTTCGCAATTGTACCTTAAGAAAAACCGACCATTTGTGCTATAATTTTTTGGTGATACAAAACGTAAACAGGTACACAAGTAAACAGGTACACACGTACACACGTTACGCAACACGCAACACGCAGTACGCAACTCCTAACTCGTACCCCCCATGCCCCTCATCTCCTATCCCTCATCCACGAATTACCAATTACCACTTACCAATTACTAAAAATGCCCATCTCCCGCGGCAAACCCTCCCGCTCCAGATCCAAGACCGTCCTGCCCGCTAAAGCGAAAGGCAAGCCGGGTTCGCGGCGCGCCTCTCCTAGAAAACAGGAGCCGACGCGGTTCGCCGGACCCTCCTGGTGGACGCGCCTGCCCGCCGAGCGCAAACTGGACGCGCTGGGCATCCTGCTATCCGTCATCGGCGCGCTGATTTTATTCAGCCTGTTCACCGTCAATCGCAGTCCGGTCATCGGCAAATTGATCGGCTTCCTCGCGCAGATCTTCGGCTGGGGACTGTACCTGCTTCCCATCGCCCTGGTTGTTTTTGGCCTGTGGCTCGTTTTCCGCCGCATCGAAAAACTGCCCCCGCTCACCCTCGAACGCGGCGTCGGGAGCCTCCTGCTCTTCCTCTGGCTGCTCACCGCCCTGCACGCCTCCACCGTGTCGCTGGAATTCTCCCTCCAGGCGGCAGACGACGGCTTTGGCGGCGGGCATCTCGGCAGTTTCTTCCACCGCAACTTGTGGAAACTGCTCGGCGCGGGCGGCGGCGTCGTGACACTGCTGGCCTGGTTCATCATCGCCGTGACGATGACCTTCGACATCTCCGTGCGCGACCTGGCGGGATTTTTTGCCCCGCTCTTCGCCCGCTTGCGGACCTGGATCACGCGTCGCGCGGGACCTGGGGCGGCCGCGCCCGCCCCGGGGGAGTCCGCCGCGAACGGCTTTATCCCGCTCACCCCCCCGCAAGCGCAACCCGCAATAAAACCCGCGCAGCCGGGCGTCCCGTCCATGCCCGCGACCCGCCCCGGCGAAACCGTCATCCACTGGCAGTTGCCCGCCGTGACAGACATCCTCGACGAGGGCGCCGCGCCCTCCATCAACGAGGATTTCATCCAGAAGCGCGCCCGCCTGATCGAAGAGACGCTGGCCTCCTTCAGCGCGCCCGCGCAGGTGGTCGAGATCAGCCGCGGGCCGACCATCACGCAGTTCGGCGTGGAGCCGCTCTTCGTCGAGACGCGCAACGGCCGGACGCGCGTGCGCGTCAGCAAGATCGCCTCCCTCGCCGACGACCTCGCCCTGGCGCTGTCGGCGCAACGCATCCGCATCCAGGCGCCGGTGCCGGGACACAGTTACGTGGGCATCGAAGTCCCCAACGAAGAGATGACGCTGGTGGCATTGCGCGACATCCTTGAAAGCGAGATGTTCCAGCGCAACCGCGCAGAGCGGCCCCTGCGCTTCGCGCTCGGCCGCGACGTGGCCGGGCATCCCACCGTGGCCGACCTGACCGCCATGCCGCACCTGCTGATCGCAGGCACGACGGGTTCGGGCAAGTCGGTGTGCGTCAACTCCATCCTGACCAGTTTCCTGCTCCACAACACGCCCGACGATCTGCGCCTGATTTTGGTGGACCCCAAGCGCGTCGAGTTGACCGGCTACAACGGCATACCGCACCTGCTGGCGCCGGTGGTGGTGGAGATGGAGCGCGTCATCGGCGCGTTGCAGTGGATGACGCGCGAGATGGACAAGCGTTACCACGAGTTTGCGCGTATCGGCGCGCGCAACATCGCGGACTACAACGCCCGCATGGTTTCACAGGGCGGCAAGAAATTTCCCTTCCTGGTTGTGGTCATTGACGAACTGGCCGACCTGATGATGATCGCCCCCGACGAGACCGAGCGCACCATCACGCGCTTGGCGCAACTGGCGCGCGCCACCGGCATCCATTTAATTTTGGCGACCCAGCGTCCCTCCGTGGATGTGGTGACGGGACTCATCAAAGCCAACTTCCCGGCGCGCATTGCCTTTGCGGTGGCATCCAACACCGACAGCCGCGTCATCCTCGACCAGCCCGGCGCGGAACGACTGCTCGGCCGCGGCGACATGCTCTACCAGGCGCCCGACGCGCCCGCGCCGGCGCGCTTGCAGGGCGTGTTCGTTTCCGATAACGAGACCCAGCAACTGGTCGAATTCTGGCGCGCCCAGGTGGGCGCCAGTCCCTACACCATGCCCGGCGGCGCGGTTGACGCGCCCATTGCCAGCGGCGTCCCGCTCAAACAGACTCCGCTGTGGGAGGACATGTCGCCCGCCTCAGACGAAGATCCCCTGCTCCAGGACTCCATCAATATTATCCGCAAGGAGGGCAAAGCCTCGGTCTCGATGTTGCAGCGCAAACTGCGGATCGGGTACACGCGCGCCTCGCGCCTGATGGATACGCTCGAAGAGAAAGGCATCGTCGCCGCGCCGGAAGGCATGTCCCAGGTGCGGCGTGTGATGGATGTGGAAGAACCAAAGGAGACGCAAACATACAAGGCCGAGTCTCACCAGGAAGATATGTAGGGCAAATTGCCAATTTGCCCAGAACTCTTTTCCCGTCATTGCGAGCCTTCGGGAAGCAATCCCGCCCACGATATTAGAGATTGCTTGCCACAGGCACGCTTCGCAGTCGTCGGGACACTTGCCCTGGCGGGCAGTGCCAGGGAGAACGCCCTCCTCGCAATGACGAAATTTACTCGTATTTGTACGGTAGAGAAGCCCAGAACAAATTGCAAATTTATCCTACAAAATTTCCGTTATAATTCTCCCTGCGCCCCGGTAGTTCAATGGATAGAACAAAGCACTCCTAAGGCTTAGATGTGGGTCCGATTCCCACCCGGGGCATATCCCAGACTTCCGAAGTCTGGCAGACTTCGGAAGTCTCCACTGCCCCAACTTTTTGAGATGATACTTCAAAAACATTAATTTCTTTTTTATTTTTGGGGCTTGCGTTTCTGGAAGAGATATAGTAATATATCAGCGGCAAGCGCTTGGGTGCCCCCCTCACCCAGGCGTTTGCCATTTAAAGATGGAATCGATCCTGGCCCGGACAATGACATCGACTGCTCCCCGATACCTGATAACCCTGATCCGAACAATGTGGATGGCGATATTGACTTTCAGTCGAACGCGCTGCAAGCGCTCATTGATCAGGATATCCGCCTCTTGCATATTGACAGCTCAGAATCCTCAGCCTATATTCAGGCCTGGCAACTGTGGGCCAGTCAAACTGGCGGCGCATTCGCTGCGATCAACAGGGATGGCGCCATCCCCGATGACCTGAATCTTGCAGAACTGATCGCGGATCTGCTACGATTGATGGAGTAGCTTTCCGTCGACGCAGGGCGGAAGGAGTATTCTTCTGCCCTGCTCTCGTTTGGAGGAAATTGAAATGCTCAATCGTTCTCTAGCTAAGTGGGCTATCATGAATGTGTTTGGTTGGGGATTGGGATTAACACTGGGCCTTACAATCACCTACTTCTGGCCAATGAAATGGATACCCACATCACACATTACGTCAGTGATCTTGGCGCTTAGCGCAGGAGGGTCTGTCAGTGGTCTCCTGATCGGTTTGGGACAGTGGCTCGGATGGCGGGGTCAACACATCCGCCTGACAAGCTGGTTGGCGTTCAGCGCAGTTGGCAGTGTTTTGGCCTATTTTGCGACTTTCTTTACGTTCCCGCTACTGGTTACTGTTGAATTCGGGATGGGTTTTAACATTCCCCGCCTGCCCGGGCAGGGGCTCATCTTCTCATCAGGAAATGTGTTAGGCGGCCCTTTCACTGGGTTGCTCGTGGGATTTCTGATAAGTCTATTTCAATCCCGAGCGCTAAAGCAGGGAATGTCACCATTGAGATGGATAGGGATCAGTACCCTCGCCGCCGCTATTGGATTTTTGGTGGGCAATTTCATAAGTTGGATGATCCCGAGCCTCTTGATCGTTGCAAGCCTCACCGGGCTGGTCATTGGACTGGTTAGCGGGATGATTCTACCCGTGCTGATCCCGGCACTATTGACCCCCAATCAGAACCAAAAGTAGTGAAGTTGTCCTGCCTGGCGATTGGATTGGATGGTGACAATTATTTCATCGCGGGTAGAGACAAGCACATAAAAATTATGCCCTCGAACAATCGAGTAGGGAGCGGCGGCTAACCGCTCCCTACTCGATTACGATTGAAAGACGGTAGCGCAAACCCACGCCCCCTGGCGCTTGCACCCGGGGCAAGTGCGCGGTGGGGCAGGTGTTGTCAATTTGCGCCCGCTAATCCATCCAATAATTGTATCCGCAGTTATATTCCTTTCCCAGCGGGGTGGTGACGCGGGCAGGCCATTCCTTGTCGTTGACCGTGTAACCTTTCAATTCATCCTTCAACGAGGCGAGCAGGGTGCTTTCCTGCCAGCGCGCGAGGTGGAAGGAACGCCAGTCAAGATCGGGAGACGCGTCCGCGCGGCGGGAGCGGAGACAGGCCAGGGCCGCGCCCAACGCGTCTTTAACGGGACCCGGCGCGACATCCGAACGAAACGAAGCGACCAGCGCGGGAAGCGCGTCGGGGGAGAGTTCCACAAAGTAATTGATATCGAGTTGGTTTTCATCAATCGGGTCGGAACTGCCGCGCGAGGGGTTGCTGTCGAACGTCATGTTCCCTTGCAGGGCGCGCTGGATATTCTGGCGGACGATGAAGGCGTCCACGTTCAGGAGCGGGAGCGTGGCGGCGAATCCGACGGAGGCGACCAGCGCGGCCAGGGCGAACATCCGCTCGCGGCGCAGGATTTCGAGGACAACGGTCGCGACGAGGAGCAATGCCAGCCAGAGCATGAAAACGTGGGTGTAGGCGCGGAGTTCTGAGAAGCCATAGGCGGTCTCATAGAGCACGAGGCGCTTGTAAGCCGAGACGAGCATGACGAGCACCAGCGCGACGATGCCAACCGAAAACGCCGAAAAAGTTTTGCGTTGTGTTTCGGATTCGCGTTTCGTGATCGCGCCGAAGCCGAGGATGAGGAGCAGGCTGAAGAAGGCCACCGCCACCAGTTCGCCGAAGCCGCGGCGGGCGTATTCGGAAAAGGTGTAGCCATCAATGTGAATGTTGGCCTGCCCGCCAAAGAAATATTGGAACTGGACGACAACGAAGGAGACGAACAGGATGGCGACGCTCCCCAGCACGATGGCCGACTCGGTGAAGCCGAGGAACTGGCCGAGGACGGATTTCTGCCCGTTGAGCAGGGTTTCATCCTTTGATTGCGCCGCGGCATGCAGGAAGACGCCCGCCAGCAAGTACGCGCCGACGAGAATGTAGCACAGGCGAAAGATCAGTTCGGGCAGGTTGTCGAGGTTGAGCGCGTAGAGGAAATCGTGGAGTCCCTTTTCGAAGACCGCGTCGGCGGAGGACAGCAATGCCGCGAAGATGGCGACGATGGGCAGGGCGATGATCAGTCCGCGCACCACGGGCCACGCGGAACGTTTGGGCTGGTCACCGCGCTCGACGCGTTCCTTTCGGACTTCCGCGGAAAACGTCAGCGGCTTGGCGAGCATGTTCCCGCCCAATTTGAGGAAGCCCGTGACGTAATCCCACAGCCCGTACCAGACCCAGCGTCCGCCCAGGTAGGTGATAACGAAAACGCCGAGCAGGAAGAGGGTCAGGAAGTGGGCGAGGAAGGCGGTCAGCGGTTCGGCGCGGACGAAGGTGACGGCCGCGAAAAACAGGATGGGGATCAACAGCCAGAGGGCGTCGCGCGCGGGCCGCGTCTTTTCCACGCCCAGCAGGAGGTACATCCCGCCCGCGAGGCAGAGGACAACGTAAATGGCAAAGTTGACGCCTGGCGCGTGCTTCCAAAAGAGGAAGTCAAACAGCCAGCCGAGCGCAACTGCAACCAGCCAGAGTCGATTCGGATTGGATTTCATTTCATTCTCCTCGAACAAGTTTCCAACAGGATAGCCCCGCCCGCCTTGCGGAGTCTCTCAAAGGCTATCAGATTTTACTTCAATTCCAAAAATTACAATCCGCTGAGAAGCCCAAATCGGCTCGGTGATTACCCATAAGTTCAGGTGGCAGTTGCACTGCGGGCGAACGGCGATTTGTGGGTAATCACCAGAAATCGGCGTATTGACATCCGAATTGAAGTGTGTAATACTGACCCCATCAGTCGGGGGATCACAATCAAACGCCATCCTATGAAAGGAGGAGGTGATGTCAATGGAAAGTAGTATCCAACCCTGCGCTGTGGCATCCCTCCTCAAGTAACGAGGAAGCCACAGCGCAAACAGGCGCCGCCCCAGTCTTCGGACGAGGGCGGCGTCCTGTTTTGTGGGGGTGGGTGGGCGACTCAAGTCGCCGCCACATTCGCAAAGCCGACCTTCGTCGGCTGGGGCCAAGCAGTCCACGAAGGTGGACTTCGCAAGTGTTGAGGCGATTTCAATCGCCCCGCGATATAATCCCCCCATGCGACATCCCCTCCTTCAAAAACTCATTCGCTGGTTCGTGCCCATCGCCGCGCTGGCCGCGTTCGCGGGCTGGATTTATATCGCCCCGCCCGGCATCCTCGGCAAGGCGGACGCGGTCGGCTACGCGGTCTGTCACCGCATTGGCGAACGCTCCTTCCACATCGGCGACCGTCAACTGCCGCTGTGCGCGCGTTGCTCGGGGACGTTTACCGCCGCGGCCGTCGGGCTGACCTTCCTCGCCGTCACCGCGCGCAAACGCAGCGGGATGCCCGCCCCAAAATTTTATCTCCCCTTCGCGCTTTTCTTCCTCGCCTTCGCGGTGGACGGGAGCAACTCGTACCTCTACCTGCTCAAACAGACCACCGGCGCGCTGACGCAAATCCCCAACTTGTACATCCCCAACAACACCCTGCGACTGTTTACCGGCACGGGCATGGGACTGACGATGGCCGCGTTCCTCTTCCCGGCCCTCAACCAAACGGTCTGGCGGGACCTCGATCCGGCTCCCGCTATCGGGACGTGGAAGCGCTTCCTGACGTTGATCGGCCTCCTGCTCGCGGTTGACCTGCTCATCCTGACCGAGTCGCCCATCGTGCTTTACCCGATTGCTTTCATCAGTCCGCTTGGCGTGCTGGCCCTGCTGACGATGATCTTCGCCATTGTGTGGTTGATGATCATGCGGCAGGATAATACATTCGTCAACAGTAAAGGGTTATGGCTCCCCCTGCTGGCGGGTTTTACACTGACCCTGCTGATGATCCTCGCAATTGACCTGTTTCGATTACAATTGACGGGAACGTGGGGCGCCTTTCCCCTCGGCACATAATTTGCCGTCATTGCGAGACGCCGTCCTCCCGAGAGAGCATCGGGACACGTGAGCGGAGGGTCGAGTAGCGAAGCGTATCGAGACCCGAAGCCGAAGGACGAGTGTCGAAGCAATCTCCTCATGGAACTGGGGATTGCTTCGCTCGCTTGGTCTCGATACGGCCTCGGAGTACCTCGGCCTACTCGACCAGCGCTCCTCGCAATGACGGATGATTATCAGGAGAACGAATGGAATTACTCACCGGCATCTTTTCCGCCTTTGGTCTCTCAGCCAGCGCAGGGCTTAACGCCTACATCCCCCTGCTGGTCATCGGCGTGATTGACCACTATACCGACCTGCTCACCCTCCAAAAGCCCTGGGACACCCTCTCCAACCCGTGGATCCTGATCCTGCTCGGCATTCTGCTCATCATCGAAATGCTTGCCGACAAGGTCCCCGCCGTCAACCACATCAACGACGCCATCCAGACCATCGTCCGGCCCGCGGCGGGAGCGATTGCCTTCGCGGCCAGCGCCAACATCATCACCAACATGAACCCCGTCCTGGCGCTCGCGCTCGGACTGCTCGTGGCAGGCGGAGTCCACGCGGCCAAGGCGGGCGTGGTGCGTCCCGTTGTCACCGCCACCACGGGCGGCACAGCCAATATACCGGTCAGCATCGCCGAGGATATCGCCGCGACAGGCGTATCCATCCTCGCGGTCCTCCTCCCGATCGCGGTCGGAACCCTGCTCATCGTGGCCGCGGCCCTTTTCATCTGGTGGCTGTGGGCGCGGTCGAACCGGCATCCATCCAACTCTTAGCATTCCGGCGGATTCCAGTCCGCCATCACATCATTCGTTTTTCAACAAGGAGAATAGAAAATGAACGAACCCATTGGAACCCCCATGCCCGAAGCACCGAAGAAGAACAACACTGTGCTGATCATTGTGATCG
>Ga0210014_1002986_pt1 | contig 11449 bp, 10 predicted proteins | sample CryGeymeta201519_FD_183983 | JGI IMG/M metagenome (GOLD analysis project Ga0210014, IMG submission 183983) | Groundwater microbial communities from Crystal Geyser aquifers in Utah, USA - Crystal Geyser metaG 2015-19 (SPAdes) (version 2) | ecosystem: Environmental > Aquatic > Deep subsurface >...
AAAATTCTTTGGAAAGGTTTTTTCCAGGGATACTCTTTGATTAAAAAACTAAGATAAATTAGAGAAATCGCTGTTAAAATATGAAAGGCGAGAGGCTCTTTTATTATATAAACAATAGGAAAATATTGAGGCCAGCCGGCAGCTGAGACTTCGCCCAAAAAATAGGTAGTGTTACCACCAATTGCTCTTTGAAAAACCATTGATAAACCCAAGAAATATTGAGCCCAAGCTCTCAGAATTGGAATTTTGGCCATTTGGGGAATGAGTTTTCTCAAAAACTGCATGGGATGGGTTGAAAGCAAAAATTCCGCATCTCTGGCCTGTCTTTCCGGTGGATAATTTAAAACATGATATTGATAAACCGGCCAAATTAAAATGAGGAAAATGATGCTAATTATAATGAATTTCAAAAGATAAATACCGAGTAGTTTTAAATAAGACTTAAAACCAGAAGTTTTAATTGCGACAAAAAATAAAATTAAAATCAAAAAGACAGGGAAAAGCAAAAAGAGAGAAAATTTTATTAGTTGAGCAAAGGCCAAAGCAATTGCCGAAATTATTAAATTTTTCTTTGAAGGTGTCTTTAAAAATTTAATGAAATAATAAATCGCAATAAAAGCCCCGGTTGCGGCACCAACATCGGTAGTAACTAATCTTCCGTGAGCTAAAAAAGTAGGGGAGAAAGAAAATAAAAAGAGAGCAATTAAAGCCGCTCTGTTTCCATAAAGTTCTTTAGTCCATTTGAAAATATAAAATCCCAATAGAATTAAAATCAAAATCATTGGAATTCTTCCCCAGAAAATCATTTTATCAGCCGGATTTCCAGTTCCGTATAAAAAATGAAAGCCAAAGTCCCATTGGCCATTGACATCTTTTTGCCAGGCATCAATTTCTGAAGGAAATTTTATATTTTTGATAAAAAGCAAAGGAATGGCTGCCAAATCTTTAATCAAAGGAGGATGCTCAGGATTCAACCTCATGTCTTTTTGAGTCAAATAAGAGTACCCGGCTGGCAAATGAGCAACTTCATCCATGGTTAAAGAATCATCTTTCATTGAGAAAATGGCAACAAAAAAGACAAAGATTAAAAGTAAAGCGGCGATGATATTTGTTGTTTTATTTGACATATTTAGAAATTAATTTTGAACATTCCAAATCCTTCTCTTTCTTCAATTTCTCCCTCAGGAAATCTTTTCAAAAGTTCATTCATAATATTTTGGTCAAAAGCCATCGAAACAATTACCGTTTTCTCTTTATTTATTTTAATTCTATCCAAATCTTTTGGCAACAAATAATTTGAGTGAGGAGAGCTATATTTTATATTTTCAATAAACATTATTGTCTGGGCTGGCATTGGAATTCCATCTGGCCAGGGAACTGGAACTCCGGATTCATTGACGATGACATATTTTTGAATATCTTTTGGCAGGGAATTCAAAAATTCTCCTTCTCTGACAAATCTTTCGGTAAAAGCTCCCTTGACTTCTTTATTTCTTCCCCAATCGAAAAAATATTTATTAAACTCGAAAATTCCCATAGCGATCAAAAATAAAAGGCAGGTAAAAATTAAAAGTTTTTTCCTCTTCGTATTTCTTTCAAAAAATTGATAAACTTTTAATCCGCCTACGGCAACGAAAATATAAACGACCGGTATTACTCCAATTACCCTTAAAGAATGGGGGATTCCCTCGAAAGTTAAAATGCCGGGTAAAAACATGATAAAAAACCAACTTATTAATAAATAATTAATAATACATAATGAATAATTTTTTGTTTTGGTTGAATTTATTAAATCTCTTATTGAAAAAACAATACCGATTAAAAATAAAATTCCCAAGGGCCAGGGAAGCATTGGCGAGCCAGAAAAATTGTGGCGCCAATTAGGATCGCCGTAAAAATTAAACATTCCGAGGTGTAAAATAAGCGATTTTAAAAATTCTTTGATTGGATTTTGAGTAGCAAAAACCGAAATTGAAGCGGCTCGTCCCAAAAAATCTTGAGGATTTTTGAGAAAATGGATTCCGATAGGTAGTGCAACAAGAAAAGTAACCAGTAACCAGTAACCAGTGGCTAGTAAAAATTTTTTTCTTTGATTATTTTCTTTATAAATAAACCAAAAAGGAACAGAAATAAAAGGCAGGATTAAAACGGCGAATCTGAAAGAAATGTAAGTGTAAAATCCTAAACCAAAAAAGACTCCTGAAATTATGAAGTCACGCGTTCTCTTGGTTCTTAGCCCTTTTAGTAAAAAATAAAAAGAAAAAACTAAAATAAAAGGAAGTAAAATCGCTCGAAAACCAATTCGGGAGAAATTAGTGTGCCAGAAAGAAGTAGCCAAAAAGAAACTGGCAATGAGAGCGATAATTGTTGGAGTGTTGGATTGTTGGATTGTTAGATTGTCAAATAACTCTTTAGTAAATAAATAGAGACCGAAGACAGTTAGAATTCCGATTAGTGCGGCGACGATTTTGATCGACCAGATAGAAACACCAAAAATAGAAAAAGAAAGAACAATTAGCCACATCATTAATCCCTCTCGGCCATTATTTTCAGGGTAAAATAATTTAAAATTTCCTGTTTTTAAACTTTCCAACGCCTCGTTTCCGTTAATTGCCACATCAGGATAAAGCCCCGGCGGAATTTCGGTTAATTTCCACAATCTAAAAAAAACAGCAATAGCCAGAATAAAAATCAATAAAAACAAAGTTTTCTTTTGCATTAAAATATTATAACAGATTTGTTGACATCGAAAAAGAAAGATGTAATATATTTCTAGGAGGCAAGATATTGTTTGAAATCAGAAAACCCGAGAGTCTAGATATCATTTCTTATTCTGTCTTAAGATCTAAATATGGAGATACCGTACAAGTAGCAATTGTTCTTGACTCGCTGGATGACGAGAGCTTATATATATTGACGATCCCCAGAAAAGAAATCAGAAAGATAAAGTGGAGTCCGAAGTTACCTAACTTGAAGATAATAACTCAAGCCGAGATTAAGGAAGCAGTAAGCTCTGTTTCAAAATAAAAAATAAACCCAAAGGAAAATCCTGCGGGTTTTTTTATTTCCAAAATATTTGACAAAAATAAGAATATTTACTATATAAAATATAGCTATTATCATTTAAATAGGAGGTGAAAAGAATGAAAAAAAGAATTTGGGTGAAGATTGACGGATTACAATTACACCATTTAGCTTCCGGAGGACCAGATAGGGCAGTATGGGCTTCGCTGAAACTGGCTCCAGCGTTTAATATTAATGGAATTATGATTACAAGTCAGCCAAATGAGGCATGGCAATTTACTAGTAACTTTGGAAATGCCGATGCAAGAATTGTTGATGTTCCAGGTCTACACGAAAAACCGACCAAAGGAAAATTATTCCGAGACGTTATCTTCAAATCTGTTCATGACTTGTGTCTGGACCGCGCAGAAGTTTTGCATCCATTCATTAAAAATGGATGGCCTGGCGATGAGTTAACGCTTGGTTTCTTCAAACCAGAAGATTTGCAAGGAAAATCTCTTGAAATTCCCGTTGATTTTATCCGATTGCAGAATTTCCAGCTAGTGGAAAAAACTGGGGTAGTAACCGCTAATATCCAGATAGGTCATCATCTTATTTTCTGGCATATTAAGATATATGATTCACTTCTACCCTGGGACCCTTTGGTTTGCGGTTTCCATGACGCACCTTTTGGCGAAGAGAGAATTCAAGATAAGGAAATACATAGACTAATTAATGGAATGCTCATAACGGTGCCTGGTATTAAAAAGACGGTATCTACAGTAACTGAAGGAAAAATAGATATGGAAAGTAAGTTTATTGACAAAGTGAATGGTTGTGATCCTGAAGCAACACCGCCGCCAATAAGATTCTATTAAGGAGATCAATTTCCCAATTCTCAAAGGTCCACGAAAGTCAGTGGACTTTTTTTATTTGGGGGCTTGACAAGGGTTTCTGGTTGGCTAAAATGGAATTATCACTCGAAGACCTTGACTGACAATATAGATTTGCTAAAATGAGAATATGCTTACCAAGCGACAAAAAAAGATTTTAAACACCATTATTAAAGAATACATTGAAAAGGGCGAACCGGTTAGCTCTCAACTTTTAGAAAAAAAGCACGATTTTGGAATTAGACCTGCAATGATTAGAATCGAAATGCAAAAATTAACTGACAAAGGTTATATTTTTCAGCCCCATACTTCAGCAGGCCGGGTTCCAACCGATAAGGGTTATCGATTTTTCGTTGACAATCTATTGGCCCAGCAAAATTTCCTTTCGGAAAATTTAAGCGGACGAGAAAAAGAATTTCCTCTAAATGAAAGAATGAAAAAAATAGAAGAGATTTTCAGGGAAGAAGAGGATGTTTTTAGATTAGCTAACCGCCTAACAAAATTTTTAGCCGAAGAGACTTCGAGTTTAGCTATTTTGAATCTTCCAGAAAGGGATTTTATTTTCAAAGAAGGTTGGGAAGAATTATTGAAAGAAGCGGAGTTTTTCGAACAAGATTTTTTTGCCGACTTTGCCAGAGTAATTGAAAGATTTGAACAAAGCTTTAAAGACTTAAGAGTTAATTCAGGTGTTAAAGTATATATAGGTAAGGAGACGAAGGTTCCCAAAGCCAAGAATTTGAGCGTAATATCTTCAAAATGCAAATTGCCCAACAAAGAAAAAGCCACCTTAACTTTAGTCGGTCCAAAAAGAATGGATTATAATCGTAATCTTAGTTTAGTCCAGTCATTAAATAAATTTTTAGAAGATGGAAAAAGAAGTAAATAAAGAAAAACCAAGGGAACCCTCCTTCGCCCCCACCTCCGCTGAAGCTTCGGCGGGCAAGAAAGCTACGGCTGTGCCGTCCGAAGTTCCGAAAGAACGAAGGACGGAGGGCGAAGAAGAATTAAAGAAAAAATTCGAGGAATGCCAAAAATTGAAGGATGAATACCTGACTGGCTGGCAAAGGGAGAGAGCAGATTTTTTGAATTATAAAAGAGAGGAATTGGAGAGGGTGGAAGAAATTTTAAAATATGCCGATGAGGGGTTAATCTTGAAAATTTTGCCCATTTTGGATAATTTTGAGATTGTTGAAAAGAAACTACCTGAAAATTTGAGAAACGACGTGAATATAAAAGGTTTATTACAAATAAAAAATCAAATCTTGGATTTTTTGAAAAATCAGGGAGTGGAAGAGATAAAATCGGTTGGTGAAAAATTTGACCCGCAACTTCATGAAGTCGTTGGAGAAGTTGCGCCCTCCGAAGCCTTGGCGAAGGGGGGCAAAAGTGTAGAAAGTGGCATAGTTATTGAAGAAATCCAAAAAGGATATAAAATAAATGGCAGGTTATTAAGACCAGCCAAAGTGAGGGTTACGAAGTAACCCGAAACCCCGCACCGAGCTTTGCTCTGGTGCGTGGGTAAAGGTCAAAGGAACAAAAACCGTCTAACCCTACGAAACTACGAATTTTTTACGAAAGTACGAAAACGTTTTCGTAATTTCGTAGGAAATATATTATGGCTAAAGCATTAGGAATTGACCTTGGTACATCAATTTCAAAAATGGCGGGCATCATACAAGGCGAACCAAAATGTATTGAGTCAAGAGAGGGTTCAGTTTTAATACCCTCGGTTGTGGCATTGACAAAAAGCGGAGAAAGGTTGGTTGGTATTTTAGCCCAAAGACAGGCAATTACCAATCCTAAAAACACAATTTCCGCCGTCAAAAGATTTATTGGCAGAAGATTTTCCGACCCGGAAGTTCAAAAAGAGCTGCATCGTTTATCTTACGAAACAAGAGAAAGGCCCGATGGCGGAGTGGAAATAAAAATGGGGGATAAATGGTATACGCCGATTGAGATTTCCTCTCAAATACTACAAAAAATAAAATTGGACGCAAAAGAAAAATTAGGTGAAGATATTGATTCGGCTGTCATTACCTGTCCGGCCAATTTCGACGATTCTCAAAGAAAGGCAACAAAAACTGCCGGGGAAATCGCCGGCTTTAAAGTATTGAGAATCATTAACGAGCCGACGGCAGCCGCCTTGGCTTACGGTTTTGGGATGAAAAAATGGCAAAAAGTTGCTGTCTATGATTTTGGTGGAGGTACTTTCGATATTACAATTTTTAATATAGGTCCGCAGGAAGAGACAGATGAGAAAACAAAAGAGAAAAAGACAATACAGACGGTTGAAGTGCTATCTACCGGAGGAGAACCGCATTTGGGCGGTGAAGATTTTGATCAAAGGATAATGAATTGGATAATTAGCGAATTTAAAAAAGAGCAGGGAGTCGATCTGTCAAAAGACCCTTTAGCTTTGCAGAGGGTAAAAGAAGCGGCTGAAAAAGCAAAAATTGAATTATCCAGCACTACCGAAACAGAAATTAATCTTCCGTTTATCTCAGCCGATACGGCAGGTCCCAAACATTTATACTACAAAATTAATCGAGCCCAGCTTGAAAATTTGACTCGCGACTTTATTGAAAAATCAATTGAAAGAACAAAAAAGACAATAGAAGAATCCAAACTTTCCAAAAATGAAATTGATGAAGTAATTTTAGTTGGCGGAACAACTTTGATTCCGGCTGTCAGGGAGGCAGTTAAAAACTTTTTTGGCAAAGAACCCGACAGATCAATCAATCCAGAAGAAGTTGTGGCAATAGGAGCCGCAATTGATGCAGAAATAATAAAAGCTGGAAAAACAGGTACCCTGCTTTTGTTAGATGTTTTGCCTTTATCTATGGGAATTGAGACTTTGGGAGGGATTAATACGCCGATGATAGCCAAAAATACCACTGTTCCTGCCGCTAAAACCCAGATTTTTTCGACTGCCGCTGATAGCCAAACTTCAGTAGAAATCAATGTTTTGCAAGGAGAAAGATCAATGGCAACTGATAATAGGTCTTTGGGAAGATTTATTTTAGATGGAATTCCACCAGCCCCCAGAGGACTCCCCCAGATTGAGGTGGTTTTTGATGTTGATGCCAATGGAATTGTCACTGTAACCGCCAAAGATAAAGCGACAGGGAAATCTCAATCAATTAGAATTGAGGGTTCAATCGGTCTTTCCAAAGAAGAAATCGAAAAAATGAAAAAAGAGGCAGAGATACATGCTGCGCAAGATCAAAAAAAGAAAGAATTGATTGAAGCAAAAAATATGGCTGATAACTTAATTTATACTTCAGAAAAAACTTTGAGAGAATCCGGAGATAAAATTTCGGCCGATTTGAAAAAGGAAGTGGAGGAAAAAATTAACGATTTGAAAAAAGTTAAAGAACTTGATAATATAGATGAAATTAAACAAAAAACTTCGGAATTATCCCAGACAATTCAAAAAGTAGGAGCGGAAATTTATCGTCAATCGAGTGGCAAAAAACCGGAAGAAGGACCACAGACCGAAGAAGGGGAGTATAAAGAGAAAAAATAATATAATCCGAATGACGCGAATTAAATTCGAATGCTGCGAATAAATTATTCGTGGCATTCGCATATCATTCGTAGATTCGCATTATATTTTTATGAAGGACTACTACCAAATTTTAGGAGTTTCTCGAGGTGCCTCGCCAGAAGAAATAAAGCGGGCTTATTATAAGTTGGCTCATAAATATCATCCTGATAAAGGCGGAGATGAAAAAAAGTTTAAGGAAATCAACGAGGCCTATCAGGTTTTATCAGATCGAGAAAAAAAGGCCCAATATGATAGATACGGTCGGGTTTTTGAAGGAGTTCCCGGCGGAGCCGAACCGGGGTTTGATTTCACCTGGGCCTGGGGAAGACCGGGGTTTGATTTTGATTTTGGTGCCTTTGATGATTTGGGAGAAATGGTTGAAGAAATTTTCGGTTTTGGTGCGCCGAGGAGAAAAAGAGATTTAAAAAGAGGAAGGGATATTAAAATTTCTTTGGAGATTCCTTTAGAAGAAACTTTGAAAAATCAAGAGAAAGAAATTATTTTGACCAAAATGATTATCTGTTCTCGTTGTCAGGGGACAGGGGCTGAGCCCGGGACCAAAGTCAAAGAATGTTTTTCTTGTCGGGGAACTGGCGAAGTTCAAGAAATAAAAAGAACATTCTTTGGTTCATTTACCAGATATACCATTTGTCCGGAATGTGGAGGCGAAGGAAAACGGCCGGAAAAACCTTGTAATGTTTGTCAGGGCGAAGGAAGAATTAGAGGAGAAGAGAAAATCAAAATTTTCATTCCGGCCGGCATAGATTCAAATCAGGTAATAAAAGTTTCCGGTAAAGGAGAAGCTGGCAGAAAAGGAGGAAAGCCGGGCGATTTATTTGTTCGGGTTTTAATTAGACACCATCCGGTTTTTGAAAGAAGAGGCGATGATTTATATATTTCGGTTCCAATTTCTTTCAGCCAAGCTGCTTTGGGGGATGAAATTGAAGTGCCAACTCTTGAAGGAGTTAAGCTCCTTTTGATGGTTCCACGGGGAACCGAATCAGGAAAGATATTGCGAATTTCTGGCAAAGGTATTCCTCATTTTTCGGCTGCTGGCCGAGGGAATTTATATGCTGAGTTAATTTTAAAAACTCCTAAAAAATTAACCAAAAAACAAAAAGAGTTACTTGAGCAGTTAAGAAAAGAAAATTTATAAATTTTGATTTTTGCATTTTGAATTTAGTCCCGCGAAGTGGGACACTCGCCCTTGTAGCTCAACCAGGTAGAGCAATTCCCTTTTAAGGAAGAGGTTCCGCGTTCGATTCGCGGCAGGGGCACAAATTTAGTTATTAGTTGATAGTTATTAGTTTGTAGGCGAACTGAGCCACGTTTCAAAGCAGCTCAGTTTTTTGTTTAGAAATGTTAAAATAATAATATGCAGCGGATAATTCTTCATATCGATATGGACTATTTCTTTGCCCAAATAGAGGAGAGGGAAAATCCTCGGTTTAAAGGAAAGCCAGTTGTTGTCGGAGCTGACCCGAGACAGGGGAGTGGCCGGGGAGTTGTTTCAACTTGCAATTATGAAGCCAGAAAATACGGAATCCATTCAGCCATGCCCATTTCCATTGCCTACAAACTTTGTCCCAATGCTATATTTCTACCGGTCAATATGGAACTTTATCAAAAAGTTTCTGAAAATATAATGGAAATTATTAAAAAATACCTGCCCCGTAGTCAACCGAAGGTTGTACTTCGGGGTTCTCCCACTTTTGAACAAGTTTCTTTAGACGAGGCCTACCTAGATTTATCCCATATTTTCTACGATCGTAGAAAAGTTAGGACAAAGAAGATTTTTAAAGAAGTGAGGGTTCTAGCGGAAAAATTAAAAAAAGAAATTTTTAAAAAAGAAAAATTAACCTCAACCGTTGGCATCGGCCCCAATAAACTAATTGCCAAAATGGCTTGTGAAAAAGCGAAGCCCGGTAGTGAGCTTTGCTCTACTACTGGGGCCAAGCCAAATGGTTTATTGATAATAAAACCAAATCAGGTAAAATTATTTCTTGAGCCATTGGATATCGAAGATTTGCCAGGTATTGGACCAAAAACTGCGGCGAAATTGCGAGCCATCGGCATAAATAAAATTAAGGAGTTGAAAAAACCGTCGAAATCAAAACTCAAAGAAATGTTTGGCAGGGTAGGAGAAGAATTTTATGAAAAAGCCAGGGGCATCGATGAAACACCGGTAACTTCTGAAGAAATTATCAAATCAATTGGCAGACAAATAACTTTTGAAAAAGATACCAGAGACCCAGAAATTATTTTTGCAACATTCGATCATATAATAAACGAAGTTTACAGAGGAATGTCCTCCGGTGGCTTTTCTTTCAAAACAATAACTGTCATTTGCCGTTTTCAGGGATTTGAAACTCATACCAAATCAAAAACTTTAAAAGAATCAACTAATGATTTAGAGGTTTTAAAATCAGAAGCCAAAAAACTACTCTTGAAATTTATAATTGAAAACCCAAAATTAATTCGACTGATTGGCTTAAGAGTAAAAATTTGCTAAAATAGAATAAAGAATTATTCTTGGTAAATTTGGTAAATTATGAAGAAAAACAAGATATTTCAAATCGTAACTATATTTTGAGTAATTTTTGCTTGGTTCTTTTCCAGTTGACCGAGGATTTGGCCCCTCGAACGAGCTCGGGGTAAACAAAGTCCGCCGATTCCGCCGGAGATTCAGGTGGCGCAGGCGGCGTTATCCACGCTATTGACAGCGGTTTTGGCTTCTGCTATTATAGTTATAGTTAACCCCCCCCGCGCTGTCTTCGGACCGTGCGGGGTTTTATTTTTGGTATAATCAAAGTATGAACGAGAGTGAACGAATTTTTATAATTATTGACGGAAATAATTTTTATCACTGACTAAAAGAATTAAATTTTAAAAATTTATTATCTTTTGATTATGAAAAATTTGCTAAATTTCTTATAAGAGGAGAGAAAATTGTTATATCAAAAAATTATTACATCGGAGCCGTCCGCGAGGAACGCAATAATCCTAAAAGCAAGGAGTTAATGATTGGGCAGCGAAAATTGACGGGTAAACTTCGAAAAAACGGTTGGGTCGTTAAATTCGGACAGTTGTTGAAAGACGGTGATTATCACGAAAAAGGTGTTGATGTTCAAATAGCAGTTGATCTTCTCATAGGCGCTTATGAAAATTTATACGATACAGCTATTTTAGTTAGTTCTGATACCGATTTAACCCCTGCCTTGATAAAGGTTCGGGAGATGAAAAAGAAAGTTGAATATATCGGTTTCAGCCATAAGCCATCTTACGGATTAATCACTCATTCTGATATCAGAAGATTATTAACCAAAGAAGATATTGAGCAATTTTTTCTATAAATATCCACGAATATCAATGAATATCTATAATGTTGGTAAAATTTCAATAATTTTTGTCTTAATCGTTAGCCTTGTTTTTGGGATCTGGTTTTATAGCGGTTTTCCTCGCCCGCCTAAATTTTTTAAAATAATATGAGTAATATGTGGTATGTCTATGTTTTATGGAGTAAGCGGGATAGAAAGTTGTACATCGGTTGCACTAATGATTTAAAGAAAAGGTTAATACTACATAACAAGGGAGAAATACCAGCTACTAAATTTCGCCGTCCCTTAATCCTAATTCACTATGAAGCATATTTAAACAAATATGATGCTTATTCCAAAGAAAAATGGTTAAAGACCGGCTGGGGCAGAAATCATCTTAAGAAAATATTAGTCCAAACATTGAAAGGATTATGAAAATATTAAAATCTTTACTCATTTTCATCGTAATAATAAGCTGGTTATTTAATTACCCACCCCTTTTATATGAAAATTTAGGCGGGCCTCGCCCACCTAAAATTTTATAATAAATATTATGAGAATAATAAAAAAATTAGCATCCTTTATTCTTATATTGCTTATTGTTTTAGCTTACTTTTATTCCTATCCGCCATTACCATTCCTTGAAAATTTTTGGCGGGCAAGGATTTGGCAAAAGCCGGCGATTCCGC
>Ga0210014_1002998_pt1 | contig 11425 bp, 11 predicted proteins | sample CryGeymeta201519_FD_183983 | JGI IMG/M metagenome (GOLD analysis project Ga0210014, IMG submission 183983) | Groundwater microbial communities from Crystal Geyser aquifers in Utah, USA - Crystal Geyser metaG 2015-19 (SPAdes) (version 2) | ecosystem: Environmental > Aquatic > Deep subsurface >...
CCAACAAAAGTTGTGAGATCGGCTTTGGAAAATGCCGCTTCATCTGCCTCAATGTTTTTAACCACCGAGGTAGTAGTGGCCGAGCTTCCCGAAGAAAAGAAAAAAGGAATCCCGGGAATGTCCGAAGAATACTAATTAAAAGTGGAAATTTAACTAAACCCCGTCCCCTCTTTGGGGCGGGGTTTGTTGTCAAAAACTCGAATTTGATTTAAAATAGAAATTGATTAGAAAGGTCGAAGTTTAAGAGTTACTTAAGAAAATTTATGACCCCAATCCAAATTGTTTTATTAGTTGTTGCCCTGGTCTTCTTCTGGGTAATTTCCGTCTATAATCGCTTGGTTACCCTCAAAAATCGAGTAAAAGAGGCCTGGGCAGATATTGATGTTCAATTAAAAAGAAGATACGATTTAATCCCCAATTTAGTTGAAACGGTCAAGGGTTATGCTGCCCACGAAAGAGAGCTTTTCGAAAAAGTGACCGAAGCAAGAACAAAAGCGATGGGAGCCCAAACAGTCAAAGAAAAAGGAGAGGCAGAAAATTTCCTTTCCTCAACTTTAAAATCCCTTTTTGCCGTAGCCGAAAATTATCCTGACTTGAAAGCCTCAACCAACTTTCTTGAATTGCAAAGGGAGCTCCGTGATACCGAAGATAAAATTCAGGCAGCTAGACGTTTTTATAACACTAATGTCAGGGATTTGAATATCAAGATAGAAAGTTTTCCGGCAAATATTATTGCCGAGACCTTCCATTTTGGAAAAATAGAATTTTTCGAAATAGAAGAAGCCGCCGCCAGAGAACCAGTAAAGGTTCAATTCTAATAGAAAATTTCCCATGACTTTATACACCTACGCTGAATCAAATCTCCGTAAGACCTGGCTTTTAATGACTGGCTTTTTAATCTTCATTGTTGCCCTGGGCTGGCTATTTAGTTATTTATTTGGAAACCAGAATATTTTATTTTTTGCCGTTATTTTTAGCATTTTAACCAGCGTTTCCAGTTATTGGTATTCTGATAAAATTGTTTTGTCTTTGATGAAAGCTAAACCGATTGAAAAAAAAGATAACCCAGAACTTTACCGAATCATTGAGAACCTTTGTATCACTGCCGGCTTACCTCTGCCTAAAATCTATATTATTGAAGAACCCCAACCCAATGCCTTTGCCACAGGCAGAGATGCAAATCACGCAGTTGTGGCCGTCACCCGAGGGCTTTTAAATAAATTGGAAAGGGTTGAACTCGAAGGGGTAATAGCTCATGAGCTGTCCCATATCGGCAACAAAGATATGCTATTGCAAACAATTGTGGTGATTTTGGTAGGAATTGTGGCTCTTCTTTCTAATTTCTTTTTAAGAATAAGTTTTTGGGGAGGAGGAAGAAGAAACTCCAAAGGTTCTGGCGGCTCATTATTGGCAATTTTGGGAATAATCGCAGCAATTTTAGCTCCCATTGCCGCCACTTTGATTCAGTTAGCCATCTCCAGAAAAAGAGAATTCTTGGCTGATGCTTCGGGTGCTCTTTTAACCAGATATCCCGAAGGTTTAGCTCTGGCTTTGGAAAAAATTTCGGCTGACCCTAATCCCTTAAAAGTGGCAAATAATTCCACTGCCCATCTGTTTATTGCTTCGCCATTTCGAGGAAGGCAGGCAAAAAGTTGGTTTACAAAACTTTTTATGACCCATCCTCCCATTGAAGAAAGAATAAAGGCCTTAAGGCAATTAAAAATTTAAATCAAAGAGATAAATCTCTTTTCTATCGAGTTTCCGTAAAACGGAAACTCAATAAATAAGGAGAGGTCGCATAGTTGGTCTAGTGCGCGGCGCCGGAAACGCCGTATACCCGAAAGGGTATCGCGAGTTCGAATCTCGCCCTCTCCGCAAAGGTCTTTTTAATAAAAATAATTATTTAAAAACCTATGAAACCCCGTTAGAAATTAAAAACTAACAGGGCTCATAGTTTTACCTAAATGACAAAAAAAATTTCTAACGGGGTGAAACTTACCCTTTCTATATTGCCGGAAAAATTGGGCATTTGCCATTTGAATAAGAACAGTCTTATCCCTGATTGGGCAAAGGATATTAGTTTTTGTTCTATTACGAGGACAAAAGACGAATTATCAATTATTTGCCCGGAGGATAAAATTCCGGGAGGAGTATTAGTGGAGAGAGGTTGGCGGGCTTTTCAGCTTCATGCTTCTTTAGATTTTACGGCAACAGGCATTGTTTCCGGTCTTTCCACTCCTCTGGCTGAGGCTAAAATCAGCATATTCTGCATCTCAACCTACGAGACGAATTATATTTTGGTTGAAGATAAAAATCTTGAGAAAGCCAAAAAGATTTTGGGCACTTTTTGCGATATTAAAAAAAATAATTTGTAGGCGAAGAGGACTTCGTCCTCTTCTTCACCTACCCGAGTCGCAACGAAGGGTGAAAAAGAGGTTTACCTCTTTGACTTCACTTCCATAGTCGAAAGAGGACATCATCCTCTTTCTCACCTTCACTCCCTTCGGGAGCTCGGTAATGGAAGCTCGGCAAATGATTAGTTCACCAATTGACGAAATTAAAAATCGGCTGGATATTGTTGAAGTGATTGGAAGTTATATTAAGCTCCAGAAAGCCGGAGTAAATTTTAGAGCAATTTGCCCCTTCCATTCGGAGAAAAAACCATCGTTTTTTGTTTCGCCGACTCGGCAAATTTGGCATTGCTTCGGTTGTTCGAAAGGAGGCGATATCTTTGGTTTCGTAAAAGAAATTGAAAATGTTGAATTCGGTGACGCTTTAAGGATTTTAGCTCAAAGAGCGGGAGTAGAATTAAGAAAATATACTCCAGAGTACGCCAAATTAAAAACCGAAAGACAAAGACTATATGAGATTTATGAATTAACCTCTCTATTTTTTGAAAAACAACTTGAGGCAAGCTCGGTTGGAAAAGAGGCAAAAAGATATCTTCTGGGCCGCGGCATAACCGAAGAAAGTATAAAAAAATGGCGTTTGGGTTACTCTCCTGATACCTGGCAAGGATTGTCTGATTTTCTGGTTTCAAAAGGATACACAAAAGCCGAGGCAGAACGAGCCGGCCTATCCATTAAAGATGAAAGGGGCTCATTCTTTGACAGATTTCGGGGCAGAATTATCTTTCCGATTTTCGATTTTAATTCCCAAGTTATTGGTTTTGGCGGCAGAGTTTTTAAAGAAAAAGATAAAGAGGAGATTGCAAAATATGTTAACACCCCCAACACCCTTTTATATGATAAAAGCCGGGTTTTATATGGTTTGGATAGGGCAAAATTAGAAATAAGAAGAAGAGATACTTGCGTTTTAGTTGAAGGTTATACCGATGTGATAATGTCCCATCAGGCAGGGATTTTTAATGTGGTGGCTACTTCAGGAACTGCTTTAACTCTTTGGCAACTAAAAATTTTAAAGAGATATTCAGAAAATTTAATTTTGGGCTTCGATATGGATGTGGCGGGGGATTCAGCCACTAAGCGTGGCATAGATTTAGCTCAAAGTCAGGGGTTTAATATCAAAATCGTTCGCCTCCAGGCTGGCAAAGATGCCGCCGACATTATTTCAAAAAATCCAAAAGAATGGGAAACTTCTTTACAAAACTCAAAATCAATCCTCGAATTTTACTTTGAAACCGCTTTTTCTGCCAAAAATCCAAAAACTCCCGAAGGAAAAAAAGAAATTGCAAAAATTTTATTACCGGTTCTAAAAAGAATTCCCAACCAAATTGAAAAATCCTTCTGGCTCCAAAAGTTATCCAAAAACTTAGAGGTGAGAGAAGAGGACCTCCGTGAGGAATTGAAAAAGGCAAAATTAAGCGAAGAAATTTATGGTTTGGAGCCCGAAGAAATAATAACTCAGCCGCTAAAGTCAAGAAAAGAGCTTCTCGAAGAAAGAATAATAACCCTGATTTTAAAATCTCCACAAAACTTGAATCTTATTGAAAAAAATTTTTTGCCCTATTTTTCACCGGAAATTCAAGAAATTTTAACTAAATTAGAAAAAAAGGAAAATCCTAATTCTGAATTTTTCAGTTACCCGAGCGCAGCGAAGGGTGAAGAAGAGACTCATCTCTTCGACTACCTTTCTTTGAAAGCTGAGGTCGAGGAAATCGAGGAAAAAGATATTGGACCTGAAATAAAAATTTGTTTAAAAGAGATTCAATCTTTAGAAATAAAAAATAAATTGGATGAGCTTTCCAAAAAAATCAAAAAAGCTGAAGAAGAAAAAAATTCTAAAAAAATTGAAAAATTAATTCAGGAATTTAATGAGTTCGCTAAAGAAAAATGGTAAAAACAAAAAAAAGGAAAATTAAAAAAAAGGTGAAAAAGCTAAGAATAAAACCTAGGTTGAGGAAACGGAAAAAGAAATTTAAAATTCCCCGCGGTCGACCAAAAAAAGTCTTTTTACCGGAAAAATTTCAGCAGTTGGTTGAGAAAGGAAAACAACGGGGGTTTGTCACCCCTTCGGAAATTTTATATTTTTTCCCGGAGGTAGAAAGAGATATTAGAGGTTTGGAGAAACTATATGAAGATTTGGAAAAAGAAGGAATTGAAGTGAAAGAAGCCAAAGAGTTTTTGGAAGCCGGACCATCCCTTCGAAAAAAAAAGGAGAGACTTTCGGAAGCAAAAATTGACCCAATTCAAATGTATCTGAGAGAAATTGGGGCTTTGTCTTTTGTCACTGCCGATGAAGAAAAGGAATTATCTAAAAGAATTGAAAAGGGAGACGAAGAAGCAAAAAATAAATTAATGAAAGCCAATTTAAGATTGGTGGTTTCGATTGCCAAAAGATATATTGGTAGGTCCCCAAATTTAACTTTACTTGATTTAATTCAGGAAGGGAATATTGGACTTCGGAGAGCAGTAGAAAAATTTGATTGGCGGCGGGGTTATAAATTCTCAACCTATGCCACTTGGTGGATTCGCCAGGCCATAACGAGAGCCTTGGCTGACCAGGCCAGGACAATTAGAATTCCAGTTCATATGATCGAAACCATTTCCAAATATACTCAAGTCAGAAGGCGGCTTCTACAAAGCCTTGGCCGGGAACCCCTGCCGGAAGAAATTGCTGCCGAAATGGGACTTGAAGTCGATAAGGTTCGCCACATTATGAAAATTTCTCAAGAGACCGTCTCTTTGGAGACTCCGGTTGGAGAAGATGAAGAAGATTCGATTTTAGCTGAGTTTATTGAAGACAAAAAAGTACCTCCACCATCTGTAGGGGCAGCCAGAACTTTACTCAGGGAAAGGTTAAAAGAAATTTTGGTTGATTTAACTCCCAGAGAACAAAAAATACTCTCTATGAGATTTGGTTTAGAAGATGGCATCACTCATACTTTGGAAGAAGTGGGCCAAGTTTTTGGCGTAACCCGAGAGAGGATTCGCCAGATTGAAGCCAAAGCCTTAGAAAGAATGAGAGAACATCGCTCTCTGAAGAAATTGAAAGGATATTAAAATCTATTAAAATCAATAATGCCAAAAAGTCTTTCCCAATTTTTAGTTAAAAGACCAATAACTAGTCTTTCCCTCGGTTTTTTAATTACCATTTTAATTGGAACAATTTTACTCCTTTTACCTTGGGCGACTCATCGGGGTATCTCTTTTATTGATGCCCTTTTTACTGCTACTTCGGCCACTTGTGTTACTGGTTTGGTTGTCAAAAACACTGGGATTGATTTCACCTTCTTTGGTCAAATTGTAATTTTATTTCTGATTCAGTTAGGCGGTTTGGGAATTATGACTGGAGCTGCTTTTGTTTATTTGTTTTTAAAAAAGGGAATTGGAATAAGGGCCGGGTTGGGATTAAAAACAATTTTAGGGAAAGAATATATTACCGAAGTTCGTTCGACAATAAAGTTCATTGTCAAAAGTACCCTGCTCATCGAAACAATTGGAACGATTTTACTTTTTATTTGGTGACGGAGTATCTTTTTTGAAACTTCCCAATTAGCTTTTTACTCTATCTTTCATTCTGTTTCGGCTTTTTGTAACGCTGGTTTTTCGCTCTTTAGAAATAGTCTTGAGAATTTTCGCGGAGATATCGGCCTTAATGTTTTGATTAGTCTTTTGATAATTTTGGGAGGAATAGGATTTTTAGTTTTAAGAGATGTTCAGCACAAAATAACCTCTTTTTTTAAAAAGGAGAAAGCAAAATTGACTTTGCATTCGAAACTAGTTTTAATTTCTACGATCTTGCTTATTTTTTTGGGAGCCTCCTTGTTCTATATCTTTGGAAGAGAAAACCTCAACTTTTTAACCGGGAAAGAAATGGTTCTTACTTCTTTTTTTCAATCCATTACCGCCAGAACTGCCGGATTTAATACCGTAAATATTGGAGAACTTTCCAGTCCTACTCTTTTACTTTTGATGTTTTTAATGTTTATTGGCGGAGCTCCCGGAGGAACAGCTGGAGGTATCAAAGTCATTAGTTTAGCCTTAATTTTTCTATCAATAATTTCCTTTTTTAAAAGAAAAGAAGAAATAGTGATTTTTGGCAGAGCTATTCCCAGAATCTATTTTAGAAACGTTTTTATTTTAGCTTCAATTTATCTTTTATTTTGCCTTGTCATTTTTCTTTTATTATTGTATATTGAGAAAGGTGGATTTGAGGAAATTTTATTTGAAACTTTTTCAGCAATAGGCACGGTCGGATTAAGTACAGGGATTACTCCTCACTTGAGTGTTTTTGGGAAAATTTTGATTACCATTTCAATGTTTGTTGGGAGACTTCTACCTTTATCTTTAGCCATCATTGGCTCAAGAGAGATATTAAAAGCTAAAATTAATTTTCCTGAAGAAAAAATCGTCTTAGGATAAATTATGGTAAAATTGGAAAGAAAAAAAATTGTCGTCATTGGCCTGGGTAGATTTGGTTTTAAATTGGTTGAAGAACTCAGTAAAATGGGATTAGAAGTAATTGCTATTGATAAAGACAGTTTGAAAATTGAAAAAGTTCGAGAGCTCGCTTCCGAAAGCTTAATTTTAGATGCTACCGATAAAGAAGCTTTGGAAAAGAGCGGGGTAAAAGAGGTAGATTCGGTGATCGTTGGTATCGGAAGAGAAACGGAAGCCAGCATCTTAGTTACCACTCTTTTAAAAGAAATGGGTATAAAAGAAATTATTTCTAGAGCTAATGATCGTCTCCATGCCAAAATTTTAAAAAGGGTGGGAGCTGACTATGTAGTTTTCCCGGAAGAAGATCGGGCAGTCAGGTTAGCTCATACTATCCATTTCCCAGGAATTCAAGAATATGTAGATATGAGAGGTCCCTGGGATTTAGCTGAATTTAAAGTTCCCCCCCAAAGTAAAATAATTGGAAAAAAAATTGGCCAAATATACAAAGAGTTTCAGGACACGATTGATATTCTAACGATTGAAAAAGAAAAAGGGAAAGTTTTTAATCACGAATTAGAGAAAGAAAGGGAAGAAAGAGAAAGCATGGTGGCGAGAGATAACTATGTAATAGAAGCAAATGATATTTTGATATTATTTGCCAAACCAGAAAATTTAGAAAAGTTTATCAAAAAATTCAGTTAGCACATAGGCATCGCTTCGCGATGCACTATTCCACTCTAATTTTGCGAGATAAGATAAGGGCGGCATACTCGCTTGCCCTTGGCTCGCTCGGGGTTATTCACCCACTATGCCGCAAGGAGTTTGACAAGGTTTATCCCTTAATGGAAGGTAATCACTGATTAGGATGGCAAAATTAGAGCGGGCTTGTATCGGAATTTCTAAATTCCGATACAAAAATATATTCCGCGGTACCTGCCTGCCGGCACCTGTCTACTGACAGGTAGAGGCAGGGCGCGAGTGCCTACCTGCCGGTAGGCAGGCCTGGCCCTCCGGGAGGCAGGCCTGGCCCTCCGGGAGGCAGGCCTGGCCCTTCGGGAGGCAGGCCTGTGAAGTAAATGAATAGATATTTTGTTTACGCAATAAAAAGTAAAAAAGATAATAGAATATATGTCGGCATAAGTAAAAATCCCGAGAGAAGATTAAAAGAACACAATAATGGCAATACGCCATCAACAAAAGCATACAGGCCCTGGGATTTAATATATAAAACATCTTTTAGTTCTAGAATCGAAGCCAGACAAGAAGAGAAAAGATTAAAATCGGGCTATGGCAAAGAGTTTTTAAAATCATTTATAAAACAATTCATTCCGCGGTAGCGCAATGGTAGCGCGGGTGCCATACAACTTGATGTTCTAGGTTCGAAATGAGATAATAGAAAAATGAGCTATTCTGGTAAGTTAGAGTTAAAACTACAAGCAAGAAATTTACGCAAAAGAGGGTTATCAATAGGCAGAATCGAAGAGTTATTAAAAGTTTCGCGATCCTCAGTAAGTTTATGGGTTAGAGATATTAAACTAACCAAAAAGCAACTTGAAAAATTATATTTAAATAAAAACACAGGAAGATTAAAGGGTAGTATTATTGCAGCGATGAATAAGATTAAAACGAGGGAGGAATTAACCGAAAAACTGATGAAAGAAGGGAAAAAAGAAATAGGCAGATTGTTTAAAAGAGACAAATTTATAGCGGGGGTGGCAATGTATTTTGCCGAAGGCGCAAAAGGAGACAAAAATGTTTCATTCAGCAACACCGACCCGAAAGCGATAAAATTTATGGCTGATTGGTTAAGATATTTCTGTAATGTCCCAGATAAAAAAATTAGGGCAAGTTTATACATACATGATAATCTGAATGAAAGAAGGTCAAGGCAATTTTGGTCGAAATTAATAAGAATTCCCCTTGATCAATTTGGGAAAAGTTATATTGTTAAAAATAATCCTCATCGGTTGAGAAAGATAAAACATATTTATGGAGTATTGAAGATAACGGTAAGTAATGCTAATTTACATAGAAAAATAATGGGTTGGATTAGTGGAGTGTTTCAATAATTTACGTATATTAAAAATAGATTTTTCAACTCCTGAGCTCCGCGGTGGCGCAACGGTAGCGCGGGGGACTGTAAACCAATTTGCAGCTTCCAAAAGAAATTTTGGGATGAACATCCTGGGATAACGGTAAAACCCATTAAGGGTAATACCGTGGGAACCGTAAAGGACCCGTAGAGACTAGATACCGGGGCACCTAAAGTCAGAAAAATTTGATCAAGGTGAAGATATAGTCCACCCCTTTTGGTAACATTAGGATTAGGTGTAATCCCTAGGTTGTAGGTTCGAATCCTACCCGCGGAGCTCAGGAGTTGAAATAGACCAAATTTATTCAACAAAACAAAACGCCCATCGCTGGGCAATTTTTGATAAAGATGCCTAAGTTATCCAAAAGAAATATCCTAATAAATAGAAAAACTGAACCTGAATTATTTTGGGCTAAAATTTTCATTTATTATATTAATCGTTTCGGAGGATTTGATTATGAAGCTAAGTCGTATTCTACCACGACTATTGATGCCAAGGGCAAATCTCGAAGTGGGGAATACCCAGAATTAAATATGCAATTAACTTGGGTGAAAGAATTTGAATTTGATCCCAATAAACCGGTCACCAAATATTTACATTTTTTCAAAGAGAATATTGAAGAGGCCATTGGGCGCAAAACTGATAAATATACCAAAGGAAAGAAAAAATGGGACGTCAGCGATATTATACTTCTTCTTCAAGGATATATGTCTCGGGTTTGGGCAAATGATATATTAACCAGTAAATTTTGCAATCAATATAAATCAAATCCATTTAGGGGTATTTATTATCTTGTACGTCCCACTATCGATCTGAAAGGTAAAGAACATCCCAAAAATGGTGAAGTTCTGTCCATAAAACCCTGTTTTAATTTTAAGAAAATCAAATTATAAATTGTAATTTACACAAATCAAAGAATTGATTGAAAAGTAAAAAATATTAAACACTAGCTAACAATTCTTTCATCTGTCTTAGCGTACCTTCAGGGTACTTAAACACTTCTTCCCATCTCAAAGTTCTCCTCCTTCGTTAAAACTCCGGCGGACAAGTAAAATCGTCCGCTAGGGCGAGCAAAAGTTTTCCACTTGACAAAAAAACATATTAGAGATAACATACAATTACTATGAACACTACCCCTGCTTCGGCAAGGGTAGTTTTTTATTTGTAGCGGTAGTATAATTATCTTGTATGAATAATCTTGATAAAAAAGAAAGGGTTGCTGTTTATATAGACGGGAGTAATTTTTATGGTTATTTAAAAGATAAAGAGATAAATTTCCCCAAGGGGAGTAAATTTGATTTTAAAGAATTCGTAGATTTTTTGATTGGAAAAAGATAAAACAATATCTTCAAAAAGAACGAGATATTTTAGAAATAAGATACTATACCGGAGTTAAATCTGAGGACGAGAAAATGGCCAGTTTCTTAAGATATTTAGATAATGTAGGAATTACTCCTGTAACCAAACCAATAAAAGTAATTAAAATTAACGACAGCGATTCTTTAAAAGGGCTTCGTAATTATTCTGAAATTTATAAATCTAACTGTGATGTGGAAATAACTACGGATATTCTTCTCGAGAGAAAGGAAATAGATGAAATAATTTTACTCACAGGCGACAGTGATTTTCAATACGTGATTAAGAAATTAAAAGATTTAGGTAAAAAGGTTATTATTTTTTCTTCTCGAAAAACCATTTCTTGGGAGATAAAATTAGAGGCATCAGAATATTTTTATTTAGAAGACATTAAGGATCAGATAGCTAGAAAATAAAAAACCGTCCCGACTTGCGTCGGGACGTACTGTAAAACTATTATAATTATAGCAAATCATATCTGCGTGTCAATAGTTATTGCCAATTAGGCGGTTTTTTGGTAGGATAGGATAATAATAATTAACCAATAAAAACATGGAACAAATTCCTCTTCCAATAAAAACAAAAATAGCCGTCTGGTGGATAATAATAGTTAGCGTAATTGGAGCAATTTTCTTTGTAATTCTTCATATGACTACAGATTATACGATGGGCCCGGGTTTTATCATTATGTTTTTCTTATTCATAATTATATTACTACCTAGTTTTTTTCTCCTCATTTCTGGACTTCTTCTTTTAAAGAGAAAAAAGTGGGCTTGGTGGTTTACTATAGTAATATTTTCTATACAGATAGCAGAGCTTATTTATATCGTCTTTAGACAGATAGCAAATTTCATCAATACGCCTTTTCCTTTTACTATTTTCGATATTGTTTTCGATTTATCTATTTTAATTTTTTTACCTTCTCTTATTCTCCTTCTCCTTGACCGCAAAAACTTCTTCAAAATTGCCTCATAAAACAGGTTCTAACCCCAAGTAGTACACTTCGACGAGCTCAGTGACTACGGGGCTTCGCATCCCTCCTTCGTTTCCTCCTTCACTAAAGTTTCGGAAGGACAAGAAAACTTCGGACGGGCAATGCGTCCAGTCGGGGCCCTCCTTCATTAAAATTACGGA
>Ga0210014_1003024_pt1 | contig 11350 bp, 10 predicted proteins | sample CryGeymeta201519_FD_183983 | JGI IMG/M metagenome (GOLD analysis project Ga0210014, IMG submission 183983) | Groundwater microbial communities from Crystal Geyser aquifers in Utah, USA - Crystal Geyser metaG 2015-19 (SPAdes) (version 2) | ecosystem: Environmental > Aquatic > Deep subsurface >...
AAGCCTTCGGCCTGACGCGCTTCGCTTGCCAACAGCCGTTTTAAATTGAAGAAAGGGATACCGAAGACCAAGACAAAAACCGGGGCAACGCCGTGCAGTTGCGAGTGAAAACGGGACCAGCTTAAATTCAAGGAAAAATTGTCTTGACGTTGGGGTCCACTTTATACCAACGGCGGTCGAACCGGGATGCCAGCACGATGCGCCAGCGAGCCGAGACCCATACCCAGCGCCACGGCGCTCATGCTGCCATCTTTGCGAAGCAACTGGCGATGACTTGTGTGCAACCTGGCAATGGCGGTACTCCGCCTTTGCCACTGACTGGCTCAAGCGGCTGTCGAACTGGTGACAAGTGACGATGTGGCTTTTTTTAACAAAGGCACGACTTAAAAAATGCCGCATGGTCACGCTGCTGGCAATAGCGTATCCAGCACGATGCGTCAGCGAGCCAAAGCCCAATGCTTTGGCATGGCGGTACTCCGCCTTGCCAACTGACTGAACACGCTGGCCGTCGATCACCGATAAGCAGTGGTGCTGGTTGCCCTGCCATCGGCGCAACGCGCCCTTTAATGGGCAGGGTAAGCGGCACGACTGCGCTGCTGGCCGTAGCTGACGGCGTATCGGCCATGTCTGCGCCACAGCGCACTGACTATCACTTGCGAAGCACTGACTTTGACTTGCATCTTGCTTGACTAAACGGTTTGTCTGCTTTGCGCCAGCACCAAGAAGCCAGATACATCCATAAGCCAAGCGCGTTGGCCGACGGTGTATGTGTCATGCAAACCAGCCGGTATGACCAACTGCACTTTTTCAGACTGCATTTCATTGGTCTGGTTCAAGCTGATGCTGGGCTCCAGCGTGATCAGGTGCTTCAACGGAATGCGCACTGCCTCGTTCAGAATTTGCCGCCAGCGATCTTTGCTGGTGGTCTTCGATGCCAGCATGGTCAAACGGTCACTCACAAATTTTTTATCCCTGTAGCACTCAATGCTTGGAAAAATGAAATCTGGCTTGAGTTTGCCCTCGGTCACGGGTGTTCTGGTGTAGGTCACCCCGTGCGCCTGAAACACTTGCTCAAGATGATTTTCCAGTGCGCTTCCAGCGCGCGACTTGCGCCGTTGAAACGCGCTCATCGCAATTTTCATAACCGGGTCAGGATCAATAGCGCCGTCATGGAACAACGATTGCAATTTCGCGGACAACAGGTGTTTTTCGAGCGTCCGGAAAAGAATTTCCTCCCGGTCCATCCAGGCGAGCAACGCTGCATCCGGAGCATCCTGCGCCAGTACGTCAGGCACTGTCGAGCGGGCATAGGCCGAAAAAACAAGGGTGTTGGGGAAACTGCCACCAAATTTGTCAAGCATCTGGTCGAGGTAGTTTGGCGCAACTTCGTCGGTCTCGATGCCAATCTGCTCAAGCACAACACGCGCCGCGAAACCAATTCTGTCCTGCTCGGTCTCCAGTTCCGATTTCACTGAAAAGCCCGGGTGCTCGATGTCCAGCAAACCAAACAACCAGCGTATTTGCTTTTCAATGGTGCTGCTCTTTTCTGCAACGATAACCAGCAGGCCACCGTCCCGGCGTTTGGCAATTACCAGCAAATCACCCTCCGCAGCATTCAGGGAAACGTTCGTGGTTCGCTGTGTGTTGTCACGTCTCGTAGTGACTTTTAGCTCACTAAAAAGTTTCCGCCAATAACTATTGAACTAATAGCGTTTTGCGCTTATTTGGCAAGCGCTAGAGGCAGTTTTAGCAAAGATTTCAATCAGCTGATTTTCTGCCCGCGTAGGCTATCCGCCAGTTGTTCAATAGACCTTTTCTGTAGATCATCTGGTGTGTCTTCTGTTTGAACCAAAGCATAAAACTCATGGAAGTGATGATCTAGATCGGTGTTGAATTCTGGAAAATGAAGATCAGGTACGCCGACTGATTTCGCTAAAAAATACTGATGATCAATGAGCGCCTCGTTAACCATTTTTTCAGCGTGTTGAATCGGAACACCGTTTGGATTGGAGAACACAACATCACCCCAATTTTTGTAGTTGCCCGCGTCCCGATAAAGATATTCCATACGTATATTCATGTTCATCCCACAAAAATGTGCTCTCGGTGATAGGCCAAAAAAGCCGGATTGGGTCTGAATTTTTCTGGCACGTTGATAGGTTTTCCATCGTAGGCGAGAAGGGCTGATCGGAAAAAATGGTCAGACACGCTTGCGTATTTTTTTGACACACAGACTGTCAGGTCGTCATTCAAGCCGATGATTCCAATGTCAAATGCCTTGTCGTGAAGCATGGATAGACAGAGACCGTTTCGTGGATTTAACCGATTGGCGCTGTCAGCGCACCACGGCACAATATGACTTGCGACCAATAACTTGGGTATCGCCATTCCGGTGATGCAGCAGCGGTAATGGTAGGCACTCAATACAGCGCTTCGGAAGAACGATTGCCCCACACGTACCATTGTTGAAGCTACCTTGTTCACGCCTTCGTAGTTACCAAAATCAAGCGCTTCGTCTTCGTTGGTGACGTCAGTATTGCCATTCGCATTCGACAGTTGGCTTACTTCGGCCTGCGTTTCAATGGCAAATTTTTCCCAATCTGCCTGCATCTCGTCCCACATTGCCCGATCCGCCGATGAAGCACCCGCCAGCCCTTTACGACCACTGCCAGTTATGACTGGATCGATGCTGGCAATATTGGTCAACTTCATTGCCAATGCCGAAGGAGTTCGCCCTATCATTTCGGCCATGCGAATAATCTCTGGATTACCACGGTGCATCTTGCCAAACGGCATGCGGCAATAGAGATAAAAAGCGATCAGAAGCTGATTGCGTGACCAGCCCGATTGAGATGCCATTGCCATCCCTGTCGGTCAAGCCGCTGCCAACATCAAGTGACCCACGTCCGCGTTTGCAGGTCGAACTTTGATCTCTATGTCAAAACCCAAGCGGGTCAAGCAATCCATTAGCTTACGCTCTGACAGGTTGGCAAAGTCGCCACGCATCATGTCGGACACTTTGGGCTGTGTTATGCCCATGCGTTTGGCCGCTGCCAACTGCGTCAGACCCAGTTGGCGCATGGCTTTTCTGATCTCGATCACCAAGCCTGTTTTAATTTTGAGTTGATCCGCACCGGGCAGCCCCAGATCAGCAAACACGTTGCCAGAACTGCGATGAATTTCAATACCGTCGATCAGTCGAGTTTTCATTTTCGAAGCTCCTTGATGTACGCCTCAGCAATTTTCAGGCGGGCGTGAATGATGTCCATGTCTTCCTTCGGTGTTGCAATACCGCGCTTGCTCTTTTTCTGGAAGCAGTGAAGGACAAACACGGCCTCGGCAAATTTCACGGTATAAACCGCGCGATAAGTACCCGCCTCATCGTCTTCCACCACCTCAAGCACGCCAGCACTACCAAAGCCCTTGAGTACTTTGGCCGAATCATGCTTGTCGCCAGCTTGCGCCAGCGATAAAGCAAAGCCGAAAAGCCGACGCACTTCCTCTGGCAGGGATACCAAATCTTTGTAGCTACTGCCAATCCATTCGAGCGGTCTTTCGTTACTAGCCATGGTGGTGAATATACATGAACTGGGATAAAAATTCAACGTGCATTTGATTTGTGGCTTTTCAATGAGGCTTGTACTGCCGGTCGATTTGTTTGCGTTACATTGCTGCCGAACTGTGAAATGTAATGAAGCTCTTAACAGTACCCTTATTCAGATTTTGACATGTGTGTCTGTTGATGCCGACTGAAAACTGACCCACTTTTGGAGACTGTGCCGATTCAAAACTGACCCAGGTGTTTTACTAGCTCTGCCTACTTTTTGGGCAGGAGCAATAAAGGTGATCACTATGGAAATGTTTGGAAAAGTCAGACGGATGTACAAGCGCGACAAGAAGTCGCTGCGTGAGATAGCCAAAGGCACGGGGCTATCACGAAACACGATCCGCAAATGGGTGCGCGATGCAAAAGAGGGAGATGAGCCCGAGTACCGACGCAAGACAGCCGCGGGCAAACTCACAGCGTTTCATGCGGCGTTGGAGCTGGCCCTCAAGGCCGATGCATTACGTACCAAACAATACCGGCGCACAGCCAGAGCATTGTTTGGCGAAATCCAAAAACAGGGTTACACCGGCGGCTACAGCCGGGTCACCGACTTCATTCGGGAGTGGCGTGGTACGGCTGGCAAAACACCCCACGCCTTCGTGCCGTTGAGCTTTGCGTTGGGTGAGGCCTTCCAGTTTGACTGGAGCACCGAAGGCCTGCTGGTAGCTGGCATCTACTACAACAAGGTGCAACTCTCGCACATGAAACTGTGTGCCAGCAGGGCCTTCTGGCTGGTGGCTTACCCCAGCCAAGGCCATGAAATGCTGTTCGATGCCCACACCCGCTCGTTTGCTGCGCTCGGTGGTATTGCCGGGCGGGGCATCTACGACAACATGAAGACCGCCGTGGACAAGGTTCAAAGGGGCAAACAGCGCGTTGTCAACGCACGATTCACGGCCATGTGCGCGCACTACCTGTTTGACGCCGACTTCTGCAATGTTGCCAGTGGCTGGGAGAAAGGTGTCGTCGAGAAGAACGTGCAAGACAGCCGCAGACGCATCTGGCTCGATGCCCAAAAGCGCAAATGGAACTCATTCGATGAACTCAACGCCTGGCTGGGTCAGCGCTGCCGCGAATGCTGGAGCGAACTGCGCCACCCCGAGTTTGGCCACTTCAGCGTGCTGGAAATGCTGGAACAGGAACGCCTGGCGATGATGCCCATGCCAACCCCCTTTGACGGCTATGTCGAGAAGTCAGCCAAGGTATCGAGCACCTGCCTGGTCAGTGTGGATCGAAACCGCTATTCGGTACCCTGCGAATGGGCCAACCAGCGCGTCAGCACCCGGCTCTATCCCACCCGAGTGTGCGTCGTCGCGGGTGACGCAGTGGTGGCCAGCCACGAGCGCGCTTCAGACCGTGGCCACACCTGCTACGACTGGCAGCACTACATCGCGCTGGTGCAACGCAAACCCGGCGCGCTGAGAAACGGCGCGCCCTTTGCCGACATGCCTGAACCCCTGCAGCAACTGCGCCTTGGGCTGATGAAACACGCCGGTGGTGAGCGGGTCATGGCACAGGTATTGGCCGCTGTTCCCACAGCCGGGTTGGAGGCCGTGATGGTGGCTGTCGACCTGGTTGTGGAATCTGGCGCACTCAGCGGCGAGCATGTTCTCAACGTGGTGGCCAGGCTCAATGCCAAACCTGTGCCCGATTCTGTCGAGACCACCTTGGCGCTCAAAGAGCCACCGCTGGCCAATACCGGCCGCTACGACAGCTTGCGTGATGCGATTGAGACCACCCAAGCCGTGGAGGTCGATCATGCGCTGTGATGTCACCACCGAACTCAAGGAGCTGCGCCTGCACGGCATGCGCCAAGCATGGGATGAATTGACAACACACGAGGGCAAACCAGATGATGTGCGCATACAGACATCGCGCTGGTTGATTGAGCACTTGCTGCAAGCCGAACACACCGACCGGGCCATGCGCTCAGTGAGTCATCAGCTCAAGGCTGCCCGCTTTCCTATCCATCGTGATCTGGCCCGGTTTGACTTCGCCGCAAGCGCGGTCGATGAAAGCCTGGTCAAAACACTGGCGACGATGGACTTTACCGACACCGCGCAGAACGTGGTGTTCATTGGCGGACCCGGCACCGGCAAGACGCATCTGGCCACGGCGGTGGCGGTCTCGGGCATCACATCCAAGGGGATGCGGGTACGCTTTTACTCAACGGTGGATCTGGTCAACCAGTTGGAGCAGGAGAAAGCCCAGGGCAAGGCCGGGCGCATTGCTGCGTCGTTGCTGCGGGTGGAGCTGGTGATTCTGGACGAGTTGGGGTATTTGCCGTTTAGCCAGGCCGGTGGCGCTTTGTTGTTTCACCTGCTGTCCAAACTGTACGAGCACACCAGTGTGGCGATCACCACCAACCTGAGCTTCTCGGAGTGGTCCAGTGTGTTTGTCGATACCAAGATGACAACGGCCTTGCTGGATCGTTTGACCCATCATTGCCACATCGTGGAGACCGGCAACGAGTCGTATCGGTTTGCGCACAGTTCGATGGCGGCCAAGTCACGTATCCAGGAGCGTGAGCAGTCGCGCAAGGCAAGCAAGGTTGCCAAGGTCGCAACCATCCCTGAGACATTCTGAGGGCCGCGCAAGGGGGACATCCGCTACGGGCTTCGCCCTTCGCTCCTGTCCCCCTTGCGCCATGAATCAATTCAGGGAACCAAAGTCAGGGGGCAGTTCAAACCAGCAATTCAGTATACTTATCCACAGTTGCACATTCAAAATGCAGCTACCCGCCCTGGGTCAATATTGGATCGGCAGGGTGGGTCAATATTCAATCGGCGCGGACAGTGGACTCCTTCAGGAGTTTGCTAAAAAACGGACATATCAAAATTGGTTCAATTGGTAATGAAAAAGTAACTTTTTACTACTTGATGGAAGGGCAGCGGAAGAAGCTAGAGAGTGGTGAACTGGTTGTCACTGGAACTGACGAATACGGCGGAATAGAAGTTGGGTATTCTGGGGCTGAATCAATCAGTGGCAGGCCAAAAACTCAATGGATGGCTACATCGCATAGTGCTACAGACCACGGTACGTCCATGCTTCGCAAAATTGTTCCGGGTCGGTCATTTCCCTTCCCTAAGTCGCTTTATGCAGTTGAAGATGCGCTTAGGTTTTTTATAGGAAATAAAAAGTCCGCCACGGTTCTTGACTTCTTTAGTGGATCAGGAACCACTGCTCATGCCGTAATGCGTCTCAATCGGCAGGACGGGGGAAAAAGACAATCAATTTCCGTAACAAATAATGAGGTGGCTGCTGACGAGCAAGTCGCTTTGCGAAAGAAGGGACTTCGTTCAGGTGATGTTGAGTGGGAGCGGTGGGGTATCTGCGACTACATCACCAAACCGCGTATTGAAGCGGTGATTACGGGGGCAACTCCTGAGGGCAACCCCATAAAGGGAAAATACTCTTTCAATGATGAGTTTCAAATGGCCGAAGGGTTTGAGGAAAACGCGGAGTTCTTCACCTTGACTTATGAAACCCCTGTCTCGATCAGTCAGAACCGCGCGTTTGCTCGTATCGCCCCGCTACTTTGGCTTCGTGCTGGCAGCCGTGGATCGCGTATTGACAAACTGCCAGATGCTGGGTGGGCCGTGGCAGACGCTTATGGACTATTGGTTGACGTGGATGCGGCAACGCCATTTTGCAAGGCAGTCACTGCTGCGAGTAGCCTGCATTTGGCCTACATCGTGACCGACGATGACCGTCGCTTTCAGGCCATTGCTCACCGTCTACCAGATGGCGTAGAACCAGTGCGTCTGTATGAGTCATACCTGACAAATTTCAGTTTTACTAACGGCGAATAACAAGGCATTAGGAATGAAGTTCACTCTCAAGGACTACCAATCGGACGCGGTGCGCGATGCCTTATCGAATTTAAAAAAAGCGCGTAAGCGATGGCGTGAAGATGCAGATAAACATGCCTTCTCGTTAACCGCTGTTACAGGCGCAGGTAAAACTGTCATGGCCGCTGCTGCGTTTGAAGCACTGTTTCATGGCGACGATGAGTACGATTTTGATGCCGACCCGGGCGCTGTGGTGATTTGGTTTAGCGATGACCCTAACCTGAACGAGCAAACCCGCTTTCGGTTGATGGAGGCTTCTGACCGAATCCGTCATACCGATTTGGTGGTGGTGGAAAACACTTTCAACCGTACCAAGTTTGAAGCCAGAAAAATCTACTTCCTCAATACACAGAAACTAGGCAAGAACAGCTTGCTGGTGCGCGGCCATGACCCTGAAGAACTGGACGAAAAGGCCGGCAACCTATTGCCTGAAACTCGGCCTGACATGCACTCGCACACAATGTGGGACACCATCCGAAACACCATCGAAGACCCGGAACTGACCTTGTACTTGGTGTTGGATGAAGCGCATCGTGGCATGGGTAATCCCAGCAGTGCGGCGCAAAGTGCCAAGAGCACTATCGTCAAGAGACTTATCAATGGTGCTGCTGGTGTGCCCGGCATTCCGGTGGTGTGGGGTATTTCTGCTACCGTAGAACGCTTCAAAAAGGCCATGGAAGGTGCACTGAATCGCAGCATCTTGCCAGACGTGGTGGTGGATTCAAGCAAGGTGCAAGAGTCTGGACTAATCAAGGACACCATCATCTTGGATATTCCTGATGATGTAGGTGATTTCGATACGGTGTTGGTGCGCCGCGCCACTGACAAACTTAAGGAATCTACAGACGCTTGGGCCAAATACGCCAAGGAGCAGGAAGAACCAGAGACCGTGCTTCCCCTGATGGTTTTGCAAGTGCCAAACACTCCCGACAGAAACGAGATTGGACGTGCCTTGGATACCGTTTATCAACAATGGCCGGGGCTGCCCAGCGGAAGTGTGGCGCACGTATTGGGTGAACACACTACTCAGCAATACGGCAGCCGCAATGTTCCGTACATTTCACCGGAACGGGTACATGAATCGAACTGGGTGCGGGTGTTGATCGCAAAAGATGCCATTAGCACGGGCTGGGATTGTCCCCGTGCGGAAGTGATGATTTCGTTCCGCGCAGCTACGGATCGAACACACATCACTCAATTGCTCGGGCGCATGGTGCGTTCTCCATTGGCCCGACGTATTCCCGGCAATGACCGCTTGAACGCGGTGGATTGTTTGCTGCCCAAGTTTAATGCAAAGACAGTGAACGAGGTAGTCGATGCACTGATGAAGGGTGATGACACGCTGCCAGCACCCAGCGGACGTGTACTTATCAACCCGATAGAGGTAAATCCGAATCCTATGGCTTCGCTGGCCGTTTGGCAGAAGTTTGAGTCATTGCCATCACAGACGAGACCTCAACGTAGTGCGAAACCTGCGAGGCGATTGACTGCATTGGCTCATGAACTCGCATCTGATGACATATTGCCCGGCGCTGGAAAGCAGGCACATGCTGACATGCACAAAGTGCTGGATAAGGCCCAAGAGAGTTACAAGACTCAAATCGAAGCCAGACGCAAAGCCGTAATGACGGTGGACGGAAAAACAGTGGTGGCCGACATGAAGGGCAAGTCCAAGACCTTTGATGAGTTTTGGGAAGCGGCAGACATGGCAGTGATTGACGATGCCTACCGACGAGCAGCACGCATATTCAGCCCAGACATTAGCCGCACCTACGTTGACGCTCTCGCTTACAGGGTCGCAAACCCAGACGAAACCGACGATTTCGAGGAGGCACTTGTCGAAGCGCGTGTTTCAGTTGCTGCACTTGGCATGGTGACGGAAGTGCAGATCGGCTTTGATTCCGAAGCTGACAAGCTGGCCAAGGGTTTGCTGGCGAAATACAACGCTGCAATCAAGGGTTTGTCGCATGATCGACAGGAGTCATATCGTTTGGTGCGGGAGATGAGTGCTGAACCCCAAGACGTGGACTTGGTAAAGCCAGAGGCCAGATTTGAACCAACGAAGGTACGCGAGAACGACGTTGAAAGGTCAATTCCGACGTACAAGAATCACCTGCTTTGCGATGGTCAGGGCATCTTCCCGGCGGAAATGAATGCTTGGGAACAAAAGGTCGTTGAGACAGAAATGAAACGGGAAGGCTTCTCTTTCTGGTATCGCAATCCCCAGCAACCGGGCCAATCGTCACTCGGTATCGCTTACCTCGAAAATGACTTGTACGGCATTGTTCGTCCTGACTTCATATTTTTCGCAACCCAAAGGGATGGGACAGTGGTCGCTGACATTGTTGACCCACACGGTCTTCATTTGAAGGATGCCTCACCAAAGTTAAAAGGACTTGCCTTGTTTGCCGCAACGCACGCCAATGCCTTCAGACGTATTGAGTCTGTTGCTGAGGCGATGGGCAAATTGCGGGTATTGGACTTGACTAAAGAGGATGTGCGTAAAGCCATTGCCGATGCAAGCGATGCAACGACCCTTTTCAGCGGGGCGCTGGCAAGAGATTACTGAAGGTCTTGGAAGATTGATTCGTGGGAGGCGGGGAGGTCTTGGCACCCATCCTTTGCATTGAAGCGTGCTTGTGGTGTCGTAGCGTGACTAATACTTTGAAGGATTCGACGTGAAGAGAATTTTTGTACCTACAGCATCGGGCAGCGACTGGCAGCAACTGCTTGCGAAGCCTGTTACTCACTGGAAGCAAGGGGCCTCAGCAATGACTGCCGCTGCTGCTTGGGAGGCGGCTGATGGTGCTTTGCCGCCCGAGATAACCCGCATTTTGGAATCTTCTCGTGAACCACTGCTCATGGGTCAACAGTTGCTGGCGGCGCTGCCTGAGTGGCAAGTCCCATTACCGGGTGGCATCACCACTTCAAATACTGATGTTCTTGCAATTTGCAGGAATGAACGGGGACTGTGCATCATCGGTGTCGAGGCGAAAGTCCTTGAAGACTTCGGCCCACTGGTCTCCAGCAAACGGGCAGAGGCATCATCAGGTCAAGGTGAGCGTCTGGCCTACCTTCATTCGCTTTTGCGCGTTGACAGATTCGATGACTCGATTCGGTACCAACTTTTGCACCGAACCGCGTCTGCGCTCCTGACAGCCAGAGATTTTCATGCTGCTGCTGCCGTTATGCTGGTTCAAGCCTTCGACACGCCTGTGGCACGACGTGCTGATTTTGAAGCGTTCAGAATGGCGATGGGCGCACGGGAAGTCGCGCCGCTGATTTACAAGGTGGATTCGTTCACTGGCCCTGCGCTGTATCTGGCGTGGTGCGATGGCGACTCGCGTTTCAGGGACGTAGCGTTACCAAGTGCGCATCAATTCATGGTCGAGACAACAGGAACATCCACGTAAGAGCGGCACAGTGAGGGAACACAAGGGCGTAAAGGGCAGTCCAGTGTTTTTCCCAGTGCGCAACCACTCACCCCTAACCCAATGTTTTCAAGGCAGTCCGGGCGATCCTAGGGGCTTCCACAGGGCGTTTCAACGTGCTTTCACTTATAAAGTGTCAGCAGGTTTGGGTAAAGTACTCACAGGAGGGTGGCAGCCAATTTGTAAGAGACTCGATCAGTTCTGCACTGCAATTGGTTGCAACGATGGACAGAAATGGACCTACATCCTAACCCTGGCCTAACCCGGACTTCCAAAAGAAAAAACCCTGCTACCGATTAAGTAGCAGGGTTTCCAGTAGCCATAAGGCTTATAGTGGCTCCTCGACCTGGGCTCGAACCAGGGACCTACGGATTAACAGTCCGGCGCTCTACCAACTGAGCTATCGAGGAACAAGCCAAGAATTATAGATGTGGTTTTTAGTGCTCTGGCCCGTCACAGAC
>Ga0210014_1003043_pt1 | contig 11307 bp, 10 predicted proteins | sample CryGeymeta201519_FD_183983 | JGI IMG/M metagenome (GOLD analysis project Ga0210014, IMG submission 183983) | Groundwater microbial communities from Crystal Geyser aquifers in Utah, USA - Crystal Geyser metaG 2015-19 (SPAdes) (version 2) | ecosystem: Environmental > Aquatic > Deep subsurface >...
CCATCCTGACGCGCCATGAGCAGATCGCGGCCTTCATGGCCGACGGATTTTATCGAGTGGCCCACCAACCGGTAGCCACCTTCTCATCGTGTGGGCCGGGATCGATCAATATCCTGATCGGCCTTGCCGAGGCCATGTCCAATTCTGTTCCCTTCCTCGCTCTCACTGGAAACGTGCCTACGTCTCAGTTTGGTGCCGGGGCACTTCAGGAGACATTTTTCCATCAAGGGGGCGATTTCCCGCAGGCCATTCGAGGATTCTGCAAAAGAAGTTTCCCAGTCCCCAGGGTTGACCGCCTCCCCAATATTCTGGGAAACGCGTTCAGAGTGATGCTTTCGGGCAGGCCCGGACCGGTCAACATCGATGTCCCATACGACCTCTGGATGGAGACCGCAGAGGTAGATATTCCGGAACCGAGAGAATGGTCCAAATCGGTCAGTACGCGTATTCCAGGAAACCCGGAAGCATTAAAGAAAGCCCTTGACCTGCTGGTCAGTGTGGAAAAGCCTCTGCTCCTTGCAGGGGGAGGGGTGATCCTGTCAGAGGCCTGGGACGAACTCAAGGTCCTCGCCGAGACCCTCGGTATCCCTGCCTATACAACACTCATGGGCAAGGGTGCTATTTCCGAGGACCACAGATTGGCCTTAGGGGTAGCGGGAACCTTCGGGACATATACGGCCAATGAGGCTGCGCGGTCTTCCGACGTGATTCTTGCCGTCGGATGCCGGTTCTCGGACATTCATGCCAGCTCCTGGACCCCGGGCTACACTTACAATATCCCGCCCACCAAATTGATCCAGATTGATATCGATCCGGCCGAGATTGGCCGGAACTATCCGGTGGAGATCGGGATCGTGGCTGATGCCAAAACTGCCTTGGGTCAGCTGGTGGAGATGGCGAAGTCGATACGAAAGCCTAATCTCTCAAAATGGATTTCTGAAGTCGAAAAGGCCAGGAAGGAGTGGGAGGCCTGGATCAAACCCAAATGTGAATCGAACGGGGTCCCCATTGCGGTTCAGCGCCAGCTCACGGACATGCGGGATGTTCTCCCTGATGATGCCGTGGTCACGGGCGATGCCGGAAACGCTGCGGCCTGGGTGGGGCAGTACTGGAAGACGCTTCAACCCAAAACCCACCACCAGCCCGGTGGTAACAGCTCCATGGGTTTTGGCCCTGCGGCTATCCTCGGCTGCAAACTGGCAGATCCCAAACGAATCTGTGTGTCGGTGAGCGGTGACGGCGCCTTCATGATGAACCCTCAAGTCGTGGCAACCGCCGTGGAAAACGATATCCCCTGCATCTGGATCATCCACAATAATTTCACCCTGGGCGCCATCTCCTGGCTGCAGGACGCCGTCTATGACGGAGAGATTGCTGCTTACTTCAAGATCCACAAGACCGGCGAGCGGTGGAACCCCGATTTTGCCAAATTGGCGCAGGCCTGCGGCGGGCTTGGCGAGAAGGTCACCAAGCCAGGAGATTTCAAGGGTGCCCTTGAAAAAGCCATCGAGTCAAATCGGCCCTATGTTCTGGACGTGATGATCGAGCCGGAAGGCGGTTGCCCGACGACCGCGGGTTGGCAGATGCCGCCCCTGCCGATCCTGGGCCCCAGCTTTGGAAAACCCAAGGTGCGGTAAAATACTTAACACAGGAGGTGAAGCGTATGGAAAAGAGGGAGAAAAATAAAGGGAAGGGGGTTAGTCGGCGTTCGTTTTTGAAGGGTGCGGCGGTTGCAGGAGTGGCCGCGGCCCTTTCTACGGGGCCTTTCATCAGCACCGCCCGGGCTGAGGTCACCCTCAGGACGTCCTGGTGGGCATGGGAGCCTTCAGCCCTGTTGGAGGAGCTCTTTCCTGAATTCACCAAGGAGACAGGGATCAAGATCATCGGTGACTGGGTGCCCTTCGCCCAGCTCCATGACAAGGTGGCCGTAGCCATGGCTGCAAAGGACCCCAGCATCGATATGCCAGTCTGCGATAGTCAGTGGATGGGGGAAATGGTAGAGGGAGGCCATATCGTCCTTCTGAATGACTGGATGGCAAAGCCGGGCACGATAGTGAAGGTCAGTAGTTTCTATCCCAACATCGCCAGTTTTATCGGGGAATACCCCATCGGTTCTAAGAAACAATACGGGTTGCCGGTCATTAATGATGGACAGCACCTGGTCTATCGGAAGGATCTGTTTGAGGATCCAAAAGAGAAAGAGGCTTTCAAGAAGAAGTACGGCCGTGAACTCGGAGTTCCCAAAACCTGGTATGAGCTCCGGGATATCGCCGAGTTCTTCACCCGACCGAACCAGAATCTTTACGGTTTGGCCTGTTACTATTCACAGTCCGACGATACGGTCTCCACGATGTGGGATCAGATTCTCTGGTCATGGGGAGGGGACCTTTGGAACCCGAAGACCAACCAGGTCGAAGGTTATGTGAATAGTAAAGCCGCTGTGGAGTCGTTGGAGTTCTTTGTCGGCTTGAAGAAGTTCTGCCCTCCGGGGGCCGAAAATTACGGTTTTGAAGAAGTGAAGAATGCAATGGCCCAGGGGATCGTTGCCATGGACATCATCTGGTTTGCCTTCAACTCGGCATTCATCGATCCCAAGGCTTCGAAGGTCGTTGACAAGGTTGCGTTTGCCACATTGCCTGCCGGGCCGAAAGGGCGCTATGTGAGCTTGGGTGGCCAGGCGATCACGATTTCGAAGTACTCTAAGAATAAGGACGCCTGCTTTAAGTTCCTGAACTGGCTGTATCGAGAAGATACGCAGAAGAAGTTCGCCATGAAAGGGGCGCCCACGGCCCTTAGAAAGGTGCTCGACGGGCCTGACTTTCCTAAGATCAGACCCTGGAATAAGGTGATCCTCGAGTCGATTCCACTCATGAAAGACTTCTGGAACGTGACCTGTTACGGCGAGATGCTCGATGACGAGCAGAAACTTCTTAACGCCGCGGCCACCGGATCGATGACCCCAAAGGCGGCGCTCGATGAAATGGCCAAACGGCATACGGCTGCCATGAAGAAGGCTGGCTACCTGAAATAGTAACCTGACCCAGAGGGAGGGGGCACCTTCCGGATGCCTCCTCCCTCTTTTTGGAAATTGAGGAGAAGCGATGAACGGTGTTGTGAAGATGGGTTTAACGGACAACCAGATCAAATGGTTCTTCATCATACCGACGATTGCGCTGATCCTGTTTATCGTCATCTATCCGCTGTTGTGGTCGGTTTTTCTCAGTTTCCATGATTATAACGCTTTGAGAAAAGAGGCGCCTAAGTTTATAGGGTTTGGCAATTATGCGGAGATTCTGCGAGACCCCATCATGTGGCGTTATTTCCAGATCACCGGAAAGTTTGTGTTCCTTGCCGTTCTTTCTCAGTTCGTCATCGGCTTCGGAGTCGCCCTGCTTCTCAACCGGCAGTTTGCAGGAAAGGGAGTCATGATCACATTGATGCTCACGCCGATGATGCTCTGTCCGGTGATCGTGGGAATCTTCTGGCGTTTCTTATATGATCCAACCTTCGGGGTGCAGAATTACTATATGAAGGCCCTGCTGGGCATCCTTCCGATCGGGTGGCTGAGCAATCCCAAGTACGCCTTACTCTCTATGGTGATAGTGGACACATGGATGTGGTCTCCGTTTATGATGCTCATCGCACTGGCCGGTTTATCCGCTATCCCGAAATATCTTTACGAAGCGGCTGAGATCGATCGGGCCTCCTGGTGGTCGAAGTTCATCCATATCACATTGCCTCTCGTAAGGCCTTTATTAATGGTCGCCTTGCTCATCCGGACGATGGATGCCTTCAAGCTGTTCGATTTGGTATACGGCTTGACAGGGGGTGGCCCAGCCGACACAACCTCCACGCTCTCTTTCGAAATTTACAAGACTGCCTTTGTTAAGCTTTATACCGGAAGGTCCTGTGCACTGGCTTTTATCCTGAACATCATCATCATTGCGTTGAGTAGCGTATTTATCCGCACGATGAATCGTTTGAAAGCCTGAAACAGAGGGGATGATTATCATGGCTGAAATCTATCAGCGAAAGGGAATAGGCCACTATGTCATCATTGGATGTCTGGTCGTCATCCTGGCCATGTATCTATTCCCCACGTTCTGGCTCATTTTAACCTCCCTGAAGACCCGCATGGATAGCTGGGCTCTTCCGCCAAAGTTTATCTTCTCCGTCACCTGGGAAAACTACGAGGAGGTCTTCTTCAAAAAAATAGGTGGGGTGGAAGTTTTTTCTGAGCTCGCCAGATTCCTACTCAATAGCGTGATCATCTCTGGAGCCTCAACATTTCTGGCGGTGGCTCTGGGAACGTTATCCGCCTATTCTTTCTCCCGATTCAAGATGAAAGCCAAGGACGATATTCTCTTCTTCATCCTCAGCACCCGGATGCTCCCGCCAGTGGTATTGGTCATCCCTATCTTCCTTCTCTTCTCAACCCTGTACCTGATGGACTCTTATACCGGGATGATCCTCCTTTATACGACTTTCAACCTGGGATTCGCCGTATGGATGATGAAGGGTTTCGTCGACGAGATTCCCAAAGAGTATGAGGAGGCTGCCCTGTGCGACGGCTACAGCAGGCTGCAAGTCTTTCGAAAGATCGTCCTGCCGCAGGCTGTCACCGGGATGGCGGCCACAGCCATTTTCTGTGTCATCACCTCATGGAATGAATTTATCTTTTCCCTTATCCTGACCTCCGCTGTCGCCCGGACGGGCCCTCCGGCTGTGGCCTCTAACGTACTGAGAATGTCGGGGACCAACTGGGGGGTCATGGCTGCTTCGGGATTTGTATTGTTTCTACCTGTCCTGATTTTCACGTACTTGGTTCGAAACCATTTGCTTGCTGGCGTGACCTTTGGGGCCATCAGAAAATGAAAGAACGGAGAAAGAGATGAATCAGAAGCTGAAAATTCTGCTGGAGCGGGTCGCGATCGGGGTGATTTTTTTGGGTCTGATCTTCCTCTGTCAGCCTTTCTACCTGCCCCTTTACCGGATCGGGTTTCAGGTCCTGCTGTTTGCCACGTTGGCATTTATTGTCGTCTCTCATTTCAAAACCGAGGAAGACTGAACAAGAGGAGGGAGGGAAAATGAAATTTGGAGCAAATACCTATATCTGGACATCCCCTTTTCGTACCGAAGAAATCGGTCTGCTGAAAAAAGTCAAAGAGATGGGATTCGATCTGATTGAGATCCCACCGGAGAATGCTTCTCTCATCGACCTCAAGAAAGTGAGAGCCGAATTGAAGGCCACCGGGCTCGACTGTTCGATTCTTTGCGCTTACGGCGCCTCCCGGGATATCAGCGCCGAGGAACCCTCGGTTCAGAAGGCGGGCGTCCAGTTCATCGAGAATTGTATCCGCGTCGCCGCGGAACTGGGGAGTGAAATGGTCTGTGGGCCTATCTATGCGGGGATTGGAAACCTGCGCCCTTACTCGGACGAGGACCGGAAGAAGCAATGGGAGCGAAGCGCGACAAATCTTAAGCGGGTTGCCGATGTCGCTAAACGAGACGGGGTGACCCTCGCCATTGAACCCATCAACCGGTTTGAGACGGACCTGATTAATACGGCCGAATATGCCATCCGGATGGTCGAAGACATCGGCCACCCCCAACTCAAGATCCAGCTTGACACTTTCCACATGAACATTGAAGAGAAGAGTATTGGCCAAGCTATACGCAAAACAGGAAAATATCTCGCTCATCTTCATACCTGCGAAAACGATCGCGGCATTCCGGGTACTGGGCATGTTCCATGGACGGAAGTGAAGGAAGCGCTCCAAGCGATTGGCTACAATGGTTACGCGGTGATCGAATCCTTCACTCCGAAAACGAAGGAGATTGCGAAGGCCGCCTGTACCTGGCGACCCCTCGCTTCGGGCCAGGATGCTCTGGCCATGGAAGGACTCCGGTTTCTGAAAAAGCTTTTCGCCTGAAACCTTGAAGGGAGGATAAAAGTCAGCGTCTATGCCAAAGGTGTTGATCAGCAATCTTTATAAATACTTTGGAAGGTTCTGCGCCGTGAAGAACCTAAGCTTGGAGGTCAAAGAAGGAGAGTTTATGGTCTTGCTTGGTCCTTCCGGGTGCGGCAAGACGACGACCCTCCGATTGGTGGCCGGCTTAGAGGAGATCGACAAAGGGGATATCTTCATTGGCGATCTGTGCGTGAACGCTTTGCGACCGGCTGCACGGGATATCGCCTTCATGTTTCAACTCTATGCTCTCTACCCTCACATGACCGCCTACCAGAACATCGCCTTTCCTCTGAAGAACCAGGGGATGCCCAAGGAACAGGTCGATACCGAGGTGAAAAATGTAGCCAGGTTGCTTCGGTTCGAGCATCTACTGTCGGAAAGACCTGGCTCCCTAAGCGGCGGAGATCTGCAAAGGGTGGCCCTTGGCAGAGCCGTGGTTCGCCGCCCGAAGGTCTTCCTGCTCGATGAGCCCCTGGGCACTCTGGACGCTAAGCTAAGGGAAAAGATGCGTTTGGAGCTCAAGCGGCTTCAGGTGGAGAGCGGAGTGACCACGATCCTTGTCACTCACGACCAAGCTGAAGCCATGTCCATAGGCGACCGCATCGCCATCATGGATAAAGGGGAGCTGCAGCAGTTGGGGACGCCCCGGGAAGTATTCAATAAGCCCAAAAATCTGTTTGTTGCGAACTTCATTGGCAGCCCGGGAATGAACTTGATGGATTGTCGGTATGACGCTTCAAAGAGCAGATTCATCGTGGGAACGGAGGATTTCTATGTGCCACTACCATCCGAAATGAAAGGAATCACCAAGGAAAACGACCTCTCTGGCTCATTGCTGTTCGGAGTCCGCCCCGAGGATGTGTTGATGGAGGGGAACGCTGGAGGCAACGGAATCGAGTTAGAGATCCAGTTCTTCGAGCCTTTGGGTTCAGAGAACATCATTTCTTTCAGGAAAGGTAGTGTTTTTTTGTTGGCCCGCACGAAGTCTTCCTTTATTCGGAAACCGGGGGAACGGGTGTGGATTCATTTCCATCCGTCCCACATTCATGTTTTTGACAAAACGACGGGCAGGGTTTTCACCTGATCCGGAGGGGAGGTTTCCTTTTGGCCGAGGTCAGACTGGAAAAAGTCACGAAACGGTTTGGTAAGGTAGTTGCCATCAACGAGATCTCTTTGGACATCAAGGAAGGAGAGTTTTTTGTCCTTCTGGGTCCTTCCAGCGCTGGTAAGACGACTACCTTGAGGTCGGTGGCAGGCTTGGAGCAGATCGATGGCGGGGAGATCTATATCAACAACAATCCGGTGAAGCATTTAAGCCCCGCCCAGAGGAATATCGCTTTTGTCTTTCAGTATTACAACCTTTATCCGCACATGACGGTGAAGGAGAATCTGCTCTTCCCATTGAAGGCCGATGTTTGGGACATTGAACACGGAGAGAGAGAACGACGGGTGGCCAAGGTCAGCAAGACCCTCCACATCGAGCATCTCCTGGACCGACGGGTTAGCAACCTGAGCGGTGGAGAGATGCAGCGGGTAGGAATAGGTCGGGCGATTGGTCGGAATCCGGACATTTTCCTGATGGATGAACCCTTGAGCAATCTCGATGCGAAGCTGCGGGAGGAGATGAGGATCGAGCTGAAACGCCTGCAAAGTGAGATCGGATCGACGATCTTTTTCGTCACCCATGATCAGGTGGAAGCCATGTCTCTGGCCGATCGGGTTGCTGTATTGGAAAAAGGGGTGATCCAGCAGATCGGTACCCCTGACGACATCTACACTCGACCGGGCAATACGACCGTAGCTTTGTCCGTGGGAAGCCCTCCGATCAATTTGATCGACGCGGTCATCGAAGACGACCGTTTGAAGATGGGGCCGGGGATCTATGATTTGGGCGAAGTCAGGCGCCCTTCCGAACCGGAGAGTGGACGGCCGAAAGGAGAGGTTATTCTCGGGGTCCGGCCGGAGGATATCACCCTATTTCAAACCAGTCGCCTCGATGTCTTTCGCGCCGAGGTCTACTTGGTAAACTATATGGGGCATGCTTGCTATGTGGAACTGAAGGCGGGCAGCCAAATCCTTACGGCTAAAGTCCCCTCGGATTTCGATGTTCGCATCGGCGAAAACGTTTGGGCTGCCTTTGAGAAAGACCGCGTCCTCGTCTTTGACCGCGAGACACGAAAGAGAATCGGCCTTTCAATGCAGCCCCCCGTCACCGCAAGGTAAGCAAAACAGCTTTCAACTCTCCTCCTCTTTTTTTGAAACCTGAGCGAGACCTCTCCCTTCCCTTGCTGATGCGTTCTTGAAAATAGAAAAACCTCTTCCCGGAGCGTTAATCCATCCCTCCATGGCCACACACTCTCTTTTCCTTTGAGTGCTTTACGCTTCATTTCTTAGCATAGCGAAAGGGCGAGTGTAAGGAAAGAACCTTTCTCGGATCAACTTGGGCTGGGGCTAAAGATTTTTCTTGACAGCTGCACAAATGATGAGCATACCAAAGACGAAAGCACGAAATCCGAAATCCGATTGATTTCCAATGTTATCCGCTCCTGCCGCCGTTTACCGTCCCCGGAACCCGCAATCTTCTGATTATTACCGGTGCGTGGAGGACCATTTTGAAACCTTTGTTCAGGTCTAGAGACGTTTGAATTTTCCAAAATTTGGATAGGGTCCTTTTTTCTACCCGGTTTTTCAAAAAATCGGGACTCGGCTAACACCATTACCGACGAATGTTGAGCAACTTTCCAGTTATGGCGACACGGTTAACCTCAAAACGTTCAGTTACGGGAGCTGTTTCATGGCTGATCTGCCCGTTGCTCCGCGTCCGGGCAGACCTCTCCCTATATTTACACCGTTCCGAAGATTCTACCCCCTCGGAACAGATTGAAGGCCATCTGCCGGAAGAGGGCATCGATGACATTTTTGACTATCCTGGTAAACCGTGCTCGGAAAGCCCGGCTGTGCAGGTGGCTTAACCCGAAGTACTACTCCACAATATAACGCTTTTTTGATATCCCTTTGTTCCGCTCTTTCTCATATCCGTCAATTTCGTTGACCGTGTGTCCTTCCTCATGATGCCGTCTGCGATACCGTTCATGTGGAGGAAGCCCCTGTTGGGTTCGCCATAATATCCCTTGTCGGCATAGACCTTCCCAATGGGGTCTTCGGTATGGCAACTGGCGGCGATGCAATGGGGAAGATAGATGCTGTCACTGACCGAGGCCGGGGTCAGATCCGTGGAGAGGACAAACCCGTGATTGGTATCCACGGAGGCGTGCTCCTTTAAGCAATGTCTTAGTGCGCCAGGCAAAGCTTGGCGAATCCAGTTGGTTGAGAAGCCAGCCTGACAAAGTTAGCCGACCGTCAGAACCGAGTTTTGCATTCATGCGGGTAATCGTATGAGTGAAGCGTAAACAGGGTGACCGCAGGCCGTAATGCGAAAGCGTGAAGGTGTTCAGCCTCGAAGATGCTTATGTTGTGGAGCGAGCCCAGGTGATTAAGACTACTGAAGGCAGCAACGGTGCCATCGTTATAGGCGAGATGGCGGATACTCCACCGGGGTCATAGTCCACGGCATGTAGTCCAAGGGATTCGTCAGGAACCTGGGAGAACCTGTGCCTTCCTCTGATAAAGGGGTACTCATAACCGAGGAAACGAGGGTTGAGGATGAGGGACAGGTAGTCGGATCAACTCATAGTACCGTTGAAGCCGGGTAATGTCGGTGGAGGGAAGGGGTTGACAGGCAGGTGTATCGAGGCGGGGAAACAATGCGGGACACAGAGCCCGGGGGAAACATTGTCACCGAAACCGACTCGACTATCGGTAAAGGGCCGGATGTTTTGTCCGACCCTCTTGGATCTAGCAATCTTGACCACAGCCGGCGTCATGAGTACAACCGCCAGCGCAAGTGTATCTAGCATAACAACTTTTACATTCTGCTAAAACATCAGCGTGACGATTTTGCAATTCATTAAGACGGCTTAGATCAACAACAAATTTCTTTTCTTGTGGTAGATAATTACCTAGGCGAAAAAGATTAAAGTCTTTATCCTCGGCGTCTACTACTTCAAGACAGGCGGAAAGAAATCCATCGTGAGTTACTATCATTGATCGACCGCTCGCAGCGCCGCAAAAATATCCATTGCCTTTTACAAAATGACTTAAATGACCATTTGTAATTTTCATTTTGTATTCTTTGGCAATATCCAAGGCTTTGAGAAATGGGATTACCATTTCATTTCCATTGGGAGAATAAATGTCATAAAGATTCTGATTTTTCCCAAATGCGACTATCCCATATTCTCTACCGTGTGGGAAAAGAGGCTCAAAGTGTAGGCTACGAACCTTTAATCTTCCAAAATATCTGATAATTTCTTCTACATTATCGGCTGGAGAAAAAGTTAACCTAACTGTAAATTGATAATTCGATTCAACCAAATGCCTGATGGTTCTCTCAACTATTTCACTGGAATTATTGCCCGTTGCCAAAGACCTATTGCGGTTTTGAATATCTGGCGGGCCATCCATGGAAATTGAAATGCCGAAATTTTCTGACATAAGCCAATCAGTGAATTCGATATCGGCTGTGCCGTTTGTTACAATTTGAAATCGCGTTTTTTTATCGCGAATATTCTTAGCTTCTGCAACTGTTACCCTTATCAGATTTTCTTCAAGAGTTGGCTCGCCGCCCCCATGAAAGCAAATTCGTAAAGTATTGCTACTCAATTGGCTGCTGAACCATTTTAGTGAATTTAAGGCTAAATCTAGAGACATGCTTTTACCATCAGGTTTCGCGCTGGCATAACAATATGAACAAGCTAAATTGCATCTTCGCGTGATAAGAAGCGTTAGTGAACTAAATCCTTTCCAATTCGCAATATTGTCACGCCGAGTTGACATGGGAAGTTCTTCAAAAAATCCGAGTTCTTTAAGTTTGAAATGAACCCCAGAACCAATGCTGGGATAAATTGACGTTCTGATTATTTTTCCTTTGTATGGCGAATATATTATATATGTTTTGCCGTCTTTAACTACAAGAGTATCGGAAACAAGAGAAGCTTGTGGGTTCATTTCCTCACCTCCTTTCAGGCAAATTTGTTTATGAAATTGTCAAAAATCTATACAAAAACACCCTTATTTTCCATCTAAATCTGTCTAAATCATACAAATTCCACTTGAACTTGTCAAGTTAAAATATAGTTAGTTCAACCACAACAAACAAGATGCTTTTTTTCAAGATAGTCAAAATTAAGAAGATTTGATAGGATAAAAGCATGAAGATAATAAAAATACTTAAAAAAATACACCTAAATGATTATGCATCAATAAAATCTCCATA
>Ga0210014_1003053_pt1 | contig 11296 bp, 8 predicted proteins | sample CryGeymeta201519_FD_183983 | JGI IMG/M metagenome (GOLD analysis project Ga0210014, IMG submission 183983) | Groundwater microbial communities from Crystal Geyser aquifers in Utah, USA - Crystal Geyser metaG 2015-19 (SPAdes) (version 2) | ecosystem: Environmental > Aquatic > Deep subsurface >...
TCGTCTGGGCGATCCTCCGCCGCATCTGGCGAAACCGCGAATCGTTTGCCCTCATCACCGCCCTTTTCTTTTTGCTCTATCCCGGCTTCAACCAGCAGTGGGGTTCCTATCTTTACAGCCATTTCTTCATCGTGCTCAATTGCTACCTCGCCTCGCTCTACTTCATGTTGCGCGCCCTCGCCGACCCGCGCCGCGCCCGCCTCTTCACCGCCCTCGCCCTGCTCTTCTCCGCGCTCAACTTGTGGATGATGGAATATTTTTTCTTCGCCGAACTCGTTCGCCCCATCATCCTCTTCACCGCTCTCCGCGAACGCAATGAAGGTGGACAGGTAGACAGGTACACAGGTAAACAGATAGAGACGGAACACGCAACACGCAACATTGCAAAGCATCCCCGTGGGACGCAACAGACTCTCCTCTACGCGCTTCGCCTCTCCATCCCCTTCCTCCTCGTCTGGCTCGCGGACCTCTTCTGGCGCATGTTCATTTTCAACAACCAGGTCTATTCGACGAGTCTGCTCGGCGATTTGCGGATGGACTTCTTCGCGACTCTCGCGCGTCTCATCCAACTCGTCCTCGCCTCTTTCTGGACCGTGAGCGGGTCGGCCCTCTCGCAGGTTTTCCAACTCCCCAGCCCCTCCGCCGACGGTCCGCGTGCGACCCTCATGGTGGCGGGAGTTATCATCATTGTGTTCCTGGTTACGCAATACGCAATACGCAGTAAAGGTACACAGGTAAACACGTACACAGGTAAACAGACAGAGACGGAACACGCAATACGCAACATTGCGAAGCATCCCCGTGGGACGCAACTCGCAACTCGCATCTCCCCCCTCCTCCTCTCCCTCGCCGCCTTTCTCACCGCAGGCTGGCCGTTCTGGCTGATCGAATTTCCGCCCGCACTCGCGCACCCCACAAGTCGCTTTACCCTGCCGTTCATGTTCGGCGCTGTCCTCCTGTGGGCGGGACTGCTGGAACTCATCCCCTCGGCGCGCTGGAAATATGTGCTGGCAGGTTTGCTGATCGCCTTGATGGCGGGACGGCAAGCCTTTTGGATGAACGACTACCGCCGCGAATGGGACTCGCAGAAGACGCTCTTCTGGCAGATGACCTGGCGCGCTCCCGGCCTGGTTCCAAATACAACCGTCCTCCTCAATGATCGCGCCTTCCTATCTCCCGCCCCGCAACTCGCACCGGTGGACGCGCGCGTCTTCAACTATTACGCGGACAACTCCCTCAGCGCGGCCTTGAATTGGATTTACGCCCCCGATAATCACAGCGACCAGATGGACTACCTTTTGCTTTATCCCAAGTCGCGCATCGGCGGATCGTTGCCGTCGTTTGAAAAGGACCTGCCCATCAATTATGATTTCCTGGCAGGCAAGTTCGCGGGCAACACTTCGCAGGTGGTCGCGTTTTATTATTCCCCGCCCGGCTGCCTGCGCCTGCTCGACCCGGAGATTGACACCCTCAACCGCTTCATGCCCGACGAGACTTTGATGCGTGAGGCCGCCGCGCTTTCCTCGTCCGCGTGGATTCGGCCCGAGGAAACGGCGACCATGCCCAACGTCTACGGGAGCGAACCGCCGCGCGGCTGGTGCTACTACTTCGAGCGCGCGGACCTTGCCCGTCAAATGAAAGATTGGGAGGAGGTCGTCCGCATTGCCGGGATTGCGTTTGAGTTGGACGATCATCCCAACGATCCGGTGGAGCGATTCGTTTTTATCGAGGGCTACGCCCACGCGGGCGATTGGGCGCGGGCGCAGGAACTGTCGCTGGAATCGTATCGCGTCTCGAAGGAGTATGTCGCGCCGATGCTGTGTTCGTTGTGGTCGCGCATCGCGCGCGAGACCGCGCCCGGCGCGGAGCAATCCGCGGCGCTGGATGCGCTGCGCGAAAAATTCGCGTGCGCTTGGTGAAGTGTAATGTTTGGCATTCTTGATTGGTGACTTAACTGGCTTGTTCAATTTGCGTGTTACGGCTAGAATATTTTTGTACAAGCGATTATAATTTTATGTATAGACAATAAGGAAAGGAGGCGCCCGACCCAATCGTTTTGTACGTTCGCAGATTCGATCCAAACCAATACTCTTTAGGAGGAGTATCCTATGCGTAACACACTATCCAAGATCGCCTTACTGGCGGTGATTTTCGTTCTGACCCTCTCGGCCTGCGGACCGAAAGTCGTCCCGACCCAGCCCGCCACCGAAGCCCCGGCGACTGAACCGCCCGCCACCGAACCGCCCAGCGGCGGCCTGCAAATCCCTGACGTGGAAGAAGGCAAGTTCAACGTCGCCATGGTGCTGATTGGCCCGCACGATGACGGCGGCTGGTCGCAGGCGCACTACGAAGGCCTGGTCTACGTTGAAGAGAATGTCCCGAATACGCACACTGCCTATATCGAGAACGTGCCCGAAGGCGCGGATTCCGAACAGGTCTTCCGCGCGTTGGCTCGCAAGGGCTTTGACCTGATCCTCGGCACTTCCTTCGGCTACATGGACCCGATGGAGACCGTGGCCGGTGAGTTCCCCGACAGCATGTTCATCCACCTGACCGGTATTAAATCCAATACCACCAACTTTGGCAACCTGATGGGCGCCATGGAAGATATGAAATACCTGGCCGGTATGCTGGCCGGTGCGCGCGCCAAGAAGGATGGCGTCTTGAAAATCGGTTACATGGCCACCTTCCCAATCCCCGAAGAGATCCGCCTGGGCAACGCCATCGCGCTGGGCATGAAGAAGACCTGCCCCGAATGCACCATGGATGTCCGCTGGATCAATACCTGGCACGACCCGGTGATCGAGAAAGAAGCGGCGGCCTCCTTGTTCGACGCCGGCGCGCAGGTGGTCTTCACCGGCGCGGATACCCCGGCAGTGGCCGATGTGGCTCAGGAAAAGGGCAAGTGGGGCGTGACCTATGACTGGTACGGCTCCTGCAAGGTGGATGCCTGCTTGACCGCTCCGTACTGGGTCTGGGGTCCGATCTATGCCGGTATTGCCAAAGGCATAATCGCTGGAACCTACACCCCTGGCTGGGACTACTTCGATGCCGATACCGGCGCCCTGGGTCTCTACGGCTTCATGGAAGGCCAGACAATGCAACCCGGTGTTGCCGACCTTGATCCCGAAGTGATCGCGATGGTTAAGGACACCCTCGCCCAAATGCTTGCGGGTACGTTCACCCGCTTCGATGTATTCACCGGTCCGATCAACGATAATCAGGGCAATGTGGTCCTGCCTGCTGGCCAAAGCCTGGAGCAGGTTGACCTCGACGCCTTCCCTGAATATGGTCTGCCGTGCACCATTGATGTCTGCATGAAGTGGTGGGCCGAAGGCATCACCGCGGAACTGCCTGAGTAGAACGATTTGATGAAGGGGTCAGATGCCGTTGGGGTGTCTGGCCCCTTTTGGGTGGGCGAGTAAACACGTATACACGTACACAGGTACACACGTATACAGTGTCTACCTGTTTACCTGTGTACTTGTGTACTTGTGTACCTGTTTACCTGTCTACCCAGCATAGGAGACTCCAGTGACGGCGACCCTCAACACCACCTCCGAAACCATGCCTCCCATGGTCGAGATGCGCGGGATTGTCAAGCGTTTCCCGGGCGTGCTTGCCAACGACCACGTGGATTTTGAATTGCGCGCGGGCGAAATCCATGGTTTGCTCGGCGAAAATGGCGCGGGCAAAAGTACGCTCATGAATGTTTTGGCGGGTCTTTATAAACAGGATGCCGGAACTATCAAGGTTAATGGCAATCCCGTTATTTTTTCGTCTCCGCGGGATGCCATCAAAGCAGGGATTGGCATGGTGCACCAGCACTTCATGCTCGTGCCGTCCCAGACCGTGACCGAGAATGTTTTGCTTGGCCTGGATGAGCCGCGTTTTTTCATGCGCCTGTCCGAATACGACTCGCGGATCGCGGAACTGGGCAGGAAATTCGGCCTTAGCGTGGACCCGCGTGCCAAGATTTGGCAACTATCAGTGGGTGAACAACAGCGCGTGGAACTGCTCAAGATGCTCTACCGCGGCGCCAACGTGCTCATCATGGACGAACCGACGGCCGTGCTTGCGCCGCAGGAAATTGAAGGTTTGTTCAACACGTTACGCTCCATGGTCGCGCAGGGCAAGTCGGTCATCTTCATCAGCCACAAGTTGAACGAGGTGGCCGCCATTGCCGACCGCGTTACAGTTTTGCGGCGCGGCAAGGGCACCGCGTCTGGGGTTCCATCAAGGGGAGTGACGCGACAGGAACTGGCTCAGTTAATGGTAGGACGTGAAGTCGTCTTTTTTGTCGCCAAAAAGCCGTGCAAACCGGGCGACGTCGTCCTGGATGTCAAAGCCATTCACGCGGAGAATGATAAAGGCCTGCCAGCCCTGCGCGGGCTTTCGCTTAATGTGCGCGCGGGTGAAATTGTCGGGGTGGCGGGTGTGGCTGGCAATGGACAAAATGAACTCTCACAGGTTATCACAGGCTTGCGCAAATGCAGGCAGGGTGAAGTGATGTTGAATGGCGACAAGGTCAGCAATCGTGATACGTTGTTTGGGATACAGCACGGCATGGCTTACATCCCTGAGGACCGCACACACGTGGGCTCCGCGCCCAACTTAAGCGTGACGGACAACGTCATCATGAAAAATTATCGCAAGTCTCCCATTTCAAAGGGCGGGATGTTGGATATGCCTGCGGCGACAAAATTTGCCAACGAACTCAAACAGGCATACGATATCATCGTCCCAACTGTAAATACGCCCGTTCGACTTCTTTCCGGTGGGAATTTGCAACGCGTGATTTTGGCGCGCGAAATATCGGGACAGCCCAACTTCATGGTTGCGGTTCAACCTACGCGTGGGCTGGATGTCGGTGCGATTGAGGGAGTCCACCGCCTGTTGTTGGCTCAGCGTGAAGCCGGTGCGGCTGTGCTGTTGATCTCTGAAGAGTTGGAAGAACTTCTGTCGTTGAGCGACCGTGTCTATGTGATCTACGAGGGGAAAATCATGGGGGAGATACAGGTTGGGGGCGCGGAACCAAACGAGGGCCTGGTTGAGGTCGTAGGATTGATGATGACCGGTACGCCGCTGGAGCAAATTCGTAAAGAGGGAGTCGCCGCATGACCAAATCCATTTCCCGTCCACGATGGACGGGCTATCGAATCAAAATCGAACCGCGGCTGGATCAGCCGCCTGGGTGGTATCCTGCGGCCGTATCCGTGGGCGCAATCGCGTTTGCCTTGATCCTTGGCGGTATTTTGATTGCCATTGCGGGGGGAGACCCTTTCCTTTCATACGCCCACATTGCCCGCGCCTCGTTTGGCGAGATTGGCGTATTCTCCGATACGATCGTGAAAGCCACGCCGATCATTCTGGCCGCGCTGGCCTGTTCGGTCGCATTCCGCATGAAGTTGTGGAACATCGGAGCGGAGGGCCAGTTCATCATGGGCGCGTTCGGCGCCAGCGCGATTGTGCTAACGCCCATCCTGCCGCCTGAAACAACGCCCTGGCTGTTTATCCCGGTGATGGCCATGGCGGGCATGGCCGCAGGCGCGGTCTGGGGCTTCATCCCCGGTTACCTCAAGGCGAAATATAATGTCAACGAGATTATCAGCACATTGATGTTAAATTACATCGCAATAGCCTGGGTGAACTACTGGATCTTCGGCGTGTGGACCGAGGGCGGGTTCCAGATGAGCGCAAAGTTCCCGGAGACTACCTGGTTGCCGCGCCTTTCGGATTACGCTTCAACCATCCCGATCTTACGGGGTCTGACGACCCACCTCGGTTTGCTGCTTGGGATTGTTGCGGCAATAGCGCTTTGGTTTGTTGTCTTTCGCAGTCGCTGGGGTTATGAGATCCGCCTGATTGGCGATAACCCGCGTGCCGCCCAGTACGCAGGCATCAATATTGCGCGCAACACCGTACTCGTGATGGCGCTCTCCGGCGCGCTGGCGGGACTGGGCGGTATGAGCGAAGTGACGGGAGTTATCCATCGTTTGCAGACTGCGCCGCTGGCCGCGGGCTACGGTTTTACAGGCATCATTGTGGCCTGGCTGGCAAAGCTGAACCCGCTCGTGATCATCCTGGTTTCAATCCTGTTCGGCGCGCTGATCCTTGCCGGGCGCGAAATCCAGCCTTCGGGCGTGCCGAAGATGATCCAGGGCATCATTCTCGTCAGCCTCATCGCCAGCGATTTCCTTCTGCGCTACCGGGTCCGTTTTGTGCGCGATAGCGCGGACACGGATGCGGAGGAGTAAAGCATGGATTTCATCATCATCCTACAGGCAGGCGTGGCAAGCGGGACCGTTTTACTTTTTGCCACACTCGGCGAAATCTTCTCCGAGCGTTCGGGCGTTTTGAATCTGGGTGTGGAAGGCATGATGCTGATCGGTGCGATGACCGGTTTCAGCGTGACCATCGCCACCGGCAACCCGTGGAGCGGCGTGCTGGCAGCCATGTTATTCGCAGGCCTCATCAGCCAGATCCACGCCTTCATCGTTATCACGCTCCAGGCCGACCAGGTTGTCAGCGGACTGGCGCTTACCTTCCTCGGCGCAGGCATCAGTGTCGTGTTGGGCGAGGGGTTGAGCAAGGCAGGCACCGTCTCTCTGATGCCGAATTTCTCCATCCCTTTGCTTTCCCAAATCCCCGCGCTGGGGCCCATCTTTTTCAAGGATCAGAGTGTGCTGGTTTATGTCGGTTATTTGATGATACCGCTGGCCTGGTATTACATCAATCGCACACGCGGCGGACTTCATTTGCGCGCGGTGGGTGAGTATCCTGCCGCGGCGGACGCGCTCGGTATCAACGTTTTCCGCATGCGCTATCTATACGTTTTTGTCGGGGGCATGCTTGCAGGCCTTGGCGGCGCGGCCATCAGCCTGGCCGTTTCACCCGGCTGGTTCAGCGAGCTGACCACCGGAGGCCAGGGCTGGATCGCCGTCGGTCTCGTCATCTTCGCCCAATGGGATCCCGTCCGGGCGGCGGTCGGTTCGTACGCGTTTGGCGCGCTCCGCCGCCTCATCCTCGACATCCAGGGTCCCACCATTCTCTTCGGTCTCGCCAATCCGTTTTACTACAATCCATATTGGGGCTTCTTCCTGCAGATGATCCCCTACGCCTTCACCATCATCGTGCTGGTGGTCGGTTCGCGCGAAGCCATGCGGAAACGTCTCGGCGCGCCCGCCGCGCTCGGCACCCCCTACATTCGCGGCGAACGCGGGTTGTAATTTTTTTAAACACAAAGGACACAAAGGGGCACAAAGGAAATTCTTCATTCTTTTCCTTCGTGAACATAGTGTCCTTCGTGTTTAATATTTTAGATCATGACCCTCTGGCAAAATTACCTCCGCCCCAAAACCATATCCGAAGCATTGGACGCGCTTGCCCACGCGCCCAAACCCCTCGCGCTGATTGCAGGCGGAACCGATTTACTGCTCGACTTGAAACAGGGCCGCCACGCCCCCGTCCACACTTTAATTGATTTGACCTTCGTCCCGGAGATGACCGCGCTCGAACTGCGCGGGGACGAACTCTACGTCGGCGCGGCCGTCCCGGTGGATCGCGTCGCGCGTGACCCGTTGGTGGGCGCGCGCGCCCGGGCTTTGGTCGAAGCCTGCAACCTGATCGCAGGCCCGCAGGTCCGCAACACCGCCACGCTCGGCGGCAACGTCGCCCACGCCCTCCCCGCCGCGGACGGGACAATTGCATTGCTGGCGTTAGACGCGCAAGCAGAGATCGCCAGCATTTCAGGCTTACGCCGAGTTCCATTTCATAAATTATTTCTCGGTCCGGGTAAATCATCCCTCAAACACGGCGAAGAGATTCTTGTCGGATTCCACTTACCAATTACCCAATTACCAATTACCAATTCCTACCAGGCCTCCTGCTTTAAACGCATCATGCGTCCGCAGGGAGTTGCGCTTCCCATCTTGAATTGCGCCGTCTGGCTCGAACGCGAAGGGGATGTTGTCAACGATATTCGCATCGTCGTCGGCCCCGGCGGTGCGACTCCCTTCCGCGCCACCGAAGCGGAAGCCACTTTGCGTGGACAATCCTTCAACGAAGCAACATTTGAATCCGCGCTACAAGCATTGCTCGCCCAAGCCCAATTCCGCACCAGCGCCCGCCGCGCCAGCGCGGACTATCGCAAGCACGTTGTTGGTGGGTTGTTCAAGGATGTGCTCGAAACCGCGTGGGAACGGGCAAAATGAATCTAGATGTAATTGTTCGTAAGTATGTTTCTAAGATTAGGCCGCTTGCTCAGGCTGAACTTGATTGGTTTCAGTCTCAGCCCGATTTGAGCGTGGTAATTAAGTATGCTGGGTTGGCAATTAACTGCAAGGGCAAAAGATATTCGCATCAAAGAAGAATTAAGAGGGGAGTGCTCCCACAAGCAGAAAAGATTTTGGTAACCAATATGAATATATTGAGCCAATGCTCCAACTTTGATGAACTTTTTGATTTGATTGATACTTTGTTGAAACCAGTTGGTGGTATTGGTGAATTGTATGTTTATGACACATCCTTGAGGATTGGGGCAAAATTAAAAAAATTGCCCACAAAGGTTTATTTACATACAGGCACACGTGAAGGGGCGAAAGCATTGGGCTTTGATGGCAGCGTCAAGTCCATCGAGATATCTGAATTACCACCAGAGTTTCAAAAATTAGAACCTTATGAGATAGAAGATGTCTTGTGTATTTTCAAAGACAAATTCAAACAAATGAAATTTGACTTATCTGACGAAGAGATTAGTCGCCGTAGTTTTTGTAGTTGATATTTTCAATGTAATTCGCTGATAATTTTAGGAAAAAACATGAACAATCAAATCTCCCTTACCGTTAACGGACAATCCCATACCCTCGCCCCCATCGCGGGCGAGACTCTATCCACCCTTCTCCGCCAGAGACTTCACCTCACCGGCACAAAAATTGGATGTAACGAAGCCGAGTGCAGCGCGTGCACTGTCCTCGTGGACGGCGAACCGATCATGTCCTGTTGATTACGGCTGGAGGCCGCGCTATGAGCAAACACAAAAAGAAAACACCCAAAATAAATCTGCGCCTGCTGGCCCGTCCCCGCCTCGACGCGTTGTTCGAGCGCCGCGCTCGCGGCGAATTGGATGACGATGGGCTGTACGCCGCCGTTCAGTCGCTCATGGATGAGGACGGCTACCGCCCGGCGATTGACGCCTTGGTGAAACGCATGGCAGGCGCGTCCGATGCCGAGCGGGAAACGCTGATGATTCTTATTCCGCGTTTACGCCATCCTGAGGTGATTGATTATCTCTGGCACAAAGTAAAAAAGCCCGGCGCGCTGCCGCTGGACGCCAAGATGACCGCCCTGGTCATTCTCAAAGAGATGGGCGAAGATGTGGACCTCTCCGATACCAGCCGCTACTTCCCTACTCGCGACTTCAAACGCCGCGATATCAAGACCGCGCAAGGCTTATTTCGGACGGGCATACGCGGCCTTGCGAATGACCTGCGCAACGCGAACGATCCGGCCGAGGTGGAGGCTATGATGCTGCACCTCCGCCAAATTCCTGGAGGAACGATTGACAGTGAGGATCTTCTGCTGGAGATGACCGCGAATATTGAGGCGGATGCCGATGACCTGGGCGCCGATTTCCTCTTTGCTTTAATGCATACCACATCTTTCCCGCAGGTCCGGCAGGCAACCGAACGCGCCCTCGCCCGCCTGGCCGCAAACGGAGTCAAACCCGTCACCCCGGCTATTCTCGGCCTGGGCCAGGACAAGTTCTACGCCGCCTACATGACTGACCCCAACCAGCCCTGGCAGCAAAACGTGATTGTCGCGTATGAGCGGGGCGGAGGCGTGATCCAGGCGCTGTCCTTCCTGCTCGATTTCGGTGTCCCGTGGCGCGGCGCGATCAAGGATATGTTTGCTACGCGCGGCATGGCGCCCTCAGAATTTCAGAGCAAGGTCGTAGAGAAGTGGGGCGGCGGCGAGCGTCTATATCGTGTCCGCCTGGACCGCGTCCAGGCAACCATCGCCGCAGCCTTGAAAACCAACCGCGCCTCCAAAATACCTTTGCCCAAAGAATTCAACGAAATTAGCCACCTGGTCGAGCGCTGGGCGCAACATCCCTCCGCTGAGGCTCTCGCCGCGGATACCACGCGCGACGAGTTGGGCGATCGGCCTCTAATTCCTGACCGCAGCGGTCAGCCGATTTTGATGCATATGCACGATCTCGAACACCTCGATGAAATTATGAGCGGGAACAAGGTTCCCCTCCCTCCCGACGAAGATGAAGCCTTCTTTGAGGAAACATAATTGACCAACCAAATCTCACTTACCGTTAACGGACAATCCCATACCCTCGCCCCCGTCGCGGGTGAGACTCTCTCCACCCTGCTCCGCCAGAGACTTCATCTTACAGGCACAAAGATCGGATGCGATGAAGCCGAGTGCGGCGCGTGTGCCGTCCTCGTGGATGGTGAGCCGATCATGTCCTGTGTCTATCCCGCCGAGAGAGCGGACGGCAAGACGATTGTGACGATTGAAGGACTGGCGGACCTCACCCCGACCCCCCTCCGTCTCCCCCCATTTTCGCAGAAAATGGGGGGAGAGAAAGAGGGGGGTGTGGAGGCGAAGTTGCACCCGTTGCAGGAAGCCTTCGTGGAACATGGCGCGGTGCAATGCGGATTCTGCATCCCTGGGCAGATTATGACCGCCTATGCGTTGCTCAAGCGCAATCCAAATCCATCGTCGGAGGAGATTCGCTTTGCGTTGAAGGATACGCTCTGCCGTTGCGCGGGTTATCCATCCATCGAGAATGCCATCCTCGCCGCGGCTGAATCTTTGCGGACAGGCGAACCTGTAAAACCACCGCACATTCCTGATTCAATTCATAACCATGCTGTCGTTGGCCGCACACACTTGCGACCTGACGCAGTCGAGAAGGTCAATGGCAAAGCCATCTACACCGACGATCTTGTCTTCGATGGTATGTTATATGCCAAGGCGCGCCGCGCGATGATTCCGCATGGCTTCTTGAAAAAACTCGATATTTCAAAAGCCCAAGCATTAAAAGGTGTAGTGGCGGTTTTAACCGCCGAAGATATCCCTGGCGAGCACAATCATGGACTGGTCATTTACGATTGGCCGGCCATTGTCGGGGTCGGGGAACGCGTCCGCTACGTGGGGGACGCGATCGCGCTCGTAGCCGCGGAAACGCCCGAAATCGCCGAGCAGGCCGCGGGTCAGATCGAAGCGGAGTTCGACCTCCAGCCTGTCATCACAAATCCAGTGCAGGCGCGGCAGGAGGGTC
>Ga0210014_1003080_pt1 | contig 11249 bp, 12 predicted proteins | sample CryGeymeta201519_FD_183983 | JGI IMG/M metagenome (GOLD analysis project Ga0210014, IMG submission 183983) | Groundwater microbial communities from Crystal Geyser aquifers in Utah, USA - Crystal Geyser metaG 2015-19 (SPAdes) (version 2) | ecosystem: Environmental > Aquatic > Deep subsurface >...
ACTGGCAAAACTTTATCGTCATTGATCCCGAGATCCATCACGGCGAACCCTGCATCACGGGGACGCGCGTCCCTGTCGCAATCCTCATCGGCAGCATCGCGGACGGGATGACCATCGAGCAGGTCATCCAGGAATATCCGCAGTTGAAGCAGGAAGACATACAGGCGGCCATGGAATATGCGTCTTGATCTGGACAAACTCCAATGTCCCGAATGCGGCGGGACGAAACGCCTTGGCACAACCACCTTTACCGTTGACCTGGGTTTCGGCGTCATCGTTGTGCGAAACGTGCCTGCAATGGTCTGCTCCCAATGCGGCGCGGACTGGATCGCCGATAATATCGCCGAACGCCTTGAAGCGATGGTCAGCGACGCACGCAAACGACAACGGCAAGTGGAAGTTACCGCTTTTCAAATGGCGTAAATGAAACTCAAAATTGACAAAGAAAGCGACGCCCTCTACCTCCACCTCGACGAAGCCGAAATCGTTGACTCGGAAGAAGTCCAGCCAGGTGTGATCCTTGATTTCAACAAGGAAAACCGCGTTGTTGGAATTGAGATTCTCAACCTGTCCACCCGCATGGGAAAAGACAAATTGAATTTGGTGCAATTGGAAACCGTGTAATAATCCATGAACGACAAACTTCAAATCAAAATTTGCCCAACCTGTGGCAGCAACAAAAGCAAGCGCGTGATACGCGACCTCACCCGCATCTACAAGGAACGGAAGTATATCGTCCCGATGGTGGAATTCTACGATTGTCCCAATTGCGGCGAGAAGGTCTATGACCATGAAGCCATGCTGAAAATCGAATCCCATTCACCAGCGTATCGCAAAACAAGGTCAATGACGCCCGCCCTCCGCAAAAACCATAAGCCTGCCAAGCGCATCCCTGCCTCGCCTGCATAACCCCAAACCGCGGCCTCTCCCTCGGACAGGTCGCGGTTTTCTTCGTCGCATCCCAACCACTGTTTCCCCCTCTCCCCACGGGAGAGGGGACAGGGGTGAGGGCGCATCCCCGAAACCCCTCCCACCGACAGTGACCATCCGCCCGCGCGCGTTCCCCTCTCCCCGCCAACGCGCGACGCCCCTATGCACACTTGACGTTTAGCGCGTCACGTTATACAATCCCCTCGTGATTAAATCCTTCAAAGACGAAGAGACGCACAAAATATACCTGCGCCAGCGTTCGCGCAGGTTTCCGCCCGACATCCAGCAGACTGCCCTACGGAAGTTGCGTATGCTCAACAACGCGCAGGATTTGAACGATTTGCGCGTCCCGCCTGCAAACCGATTGGAGCGTCTGACTGGCGATCGCAAAGGACAGCACAGTATCCGCGTCAATGACCAATGGCGCGTCTGTTTTGAATGGATAGAAGGAAATGCTCATAACGTGGAAATCGTTGATTATCATTAGGAGTAAAAATGGCCGATAAACTCTCCCCCGTTCACCCTGGCGAAGTATTGCTGGAAGAATTTCTCAATCCGATGGGACTCAGCCAGAATCGCCTGTCATTGGATATTGGCGTACATGCGCGCCGCGTCAACGAGATCGTGCTCGGCAAGCGCAGTGTGACCGCCGACACCGCCCTGCGACTGGCGCGTTACTTCGGCACCACGCCCCAATTCTGGCTGGGACTGCAAGCCGACTATGATCTCGACATCGCCCTCGACAATCTAGGCAATCGTTTGGAACGTGAAGTGCGAGTCATGCCTGTTGCTGCGTAGGTAATCCCAAAATCCATGACCCTGAAAATCAAAACCTGTCCCACCTGTGGCAGTGACAAAATCAAGCGTGTGACCCGCGACCTTCCTCGCCAATTCAAGGGACAATCCTATATCGTCCCGATGGTGGAATTCTACGAATGTCTCAATTGCGGCGAGAAGGTCTATGACCATGAAGCCATGCTGAAAATCGAATCCTATTCGCCCGCCTATCGCAAAGTCAAATCAATGAGACCTGTTCTCCGCAAACGCTTGAAGCCCGCCAAGCGCGCATCTGTATCGGCATGAAACAAAAACGCGACCTTCCTTCTGGTGACTGGCTTACCTTTTATGTCGGCGACAGCGACGACTTTGCCGAAGAAGTGAAAGCCGCGTCTCAAAACAAGGAATTGATGAAGTTCCTGTCCGAACGCGCAAAGAAATCCAAAAACAGCAAGCGGACTTCCATCGAAAAGGTGAGGGAAGAACTTGGCCTGAACGCAAAGACGAAAGAGTAACCCCAAAACGCGACCTCTCCCTCGGACAGGCCGCGTTTTTCTTCCGCCGCATCCCAACTTCCGTTTTCCCCTCTCCCCGCGAGAGCCCCACAGGGGTGCTTCGCGAAGGGGACAGGGGTGAGGTCTCTTCCCCACATCATTCCGTACCTCCCCACCGAAAACGCGCGCCGCATCGGGTATCAGTGCTGTATAATCCCGTTATCTCAAACTTGGAGACGACAATGCGCCAGCAGGAACGCAACAGACTCAAAGCAGAGTTCAAGCATAAACTGAGTGAATTCGTTGACCCCCTGAAAGGGCATATTTCCACGCCTGACGAACAATGGACAATCAAAGGTTTCATTGATGTTTTCCGCAATATCTACACGATCTCTGCGGACACAAAGATCGTCTCCAAGATTTTGGAAATTCACCTGTTCCCTAAATTGCTTGAATTTGCCAATGAGAACAATTTCTACATTGTGCTGGCTGAACAACAAAACTACTATCCTGACTTGTCTTTTGTTCATGCCAAAGACGAAAAGATAAAATTTGCGCTGGATTTGAAAACCACCTATCGCCTTCCCGATAAGCCTGAATTCTGCAATGGATTTACGCTTGGTTCGCATGGCAAATATTTCACCAACAGAAAGAGCAACAAAAATATCCAATTCCCCTATGCAGAATATCTGGGGCACTTTTGCCTCGGCATCATTTACTCGCGTTCTGCATCCGAACACGTGGACGAGACCAGAACCTATAAACTGGACGAACTGAAATCCATCGTTTCCGTAATTGGCGACTTCCAATTCTTTGTTCACGAAAAATGGGAAATTGCCAGCGACTTGCAAGGCAGTTCAAACACAGCCAATATTGGGAGTATCACAAGGATTGACGATATTTTGAACGGCAATGGCGTTTTCAAGAATCTTGGCGAAAAGTGGTTTGATGATTACTGGATAAACTATGGCAAAATCCAAATGACCACGCCGGATGGCAAAGTCAAGAAAATAACCACGTTGAAGAATTACTTGTTGTATCGCGGGAAAGACGCGAAACTCGCCAATCCAACCCCGCACAAGCCTGCCCGAAAGAAAAGACAGGCGCAGAAATGACCGTAAAAGTCCCGCCCCTGAAATGCCAGGGCATCAAAACAAAACTGACCGAGTGGATTAAAGATCATGCCGCGCTGGAAGAACCTGGCACGTGGTTTGAGCCTTTCATGGGTTCTGGCGTGGTCGGATTCAATGTCCGCCCGCGCAAGGCGGTTTTCGCGGACATCAATCCCCACATCATCAACTTTTATAACGCGATCAAGGATGGAAGCATCACGGCGGGAATTGCCAAAGAATTTCTCGAACACGAGGGCGAAATTCTGCAAAAGCAGGGCGAGAGTTATTACTACGAAGTGCGCGAACGCTTCAACAAGGATTCAAAGCCTCTGGATATGTTGTTTCTGAACCGCGCCTGTTTCAATGGCGTCATGCGTTTCAATAAAAAGGGCATATTCAACGTTCCATTTGGACACAAGCCGCAAAGGTTCGCCAAAGCCTATATCACAAAGATTTCCAATCAAATCAATTATGTCTCTGATGCGGTCAGTCAGTACGATTGGACATTTACCTCGGTTGACTTTCGCAAACTGATTCCTGCGGCAACGCAAAGCGATTTTGTTTACTGTGACCCGCCTTACATCGGCAGGCACGTGGACTACTACAACTCCTGGGGGGAACAGGAAGAGCAGGAATTGTACGATTTACTGAGCGCTACGTCCGCAAAATTCATTCTCTCGACGTGGCACAGCAACCGCTACCGAAGCAATCCCGCCCTTGAAAAATACACCTATCGCTTCACGATCTTGACTCGCGAGCATTTCTATCACGTCGGCGCAAGTGAAACGAATCGCAATCCCATGCTCGAAGCGATTGTGCTGAATTACAACCCATTGACGCCAATCGAATTGAAAGTGGAAAAGCAACTGGTGTTGATGGAAAAGCCCAAAGAGGAATATGTGGTGGTTTCGAGACCGTCTGCATAATTTTTTCATCCTTCATCCTTCCGCCTTCATCCTTTATAATCCCCCCCATCCAGTCCAATTCAGGAGCGAGTCCATGCCCAAGAAAAAGGGTTCTGTTGTGCTTCCCCTCGAAAAAGAAGAGATCATCAAAGACTACCGCCTCGCCTACCAATCGCGGCAGGCGAGCCTCATTGGCCGCCGCGAAGTGCTGAGCGGCAAGGCTAAGTTCGGGATTTTTGGCGACGGCAAGGAAGTGGCGCAACTCGCCATCGCGCGCGCCTTCCGTAAAGGCGACTGGCACTCGGGCTACTACCGCGACCAGACCTGGATGTTCATGCTCGGCGTGATCAACATCCAGCAATGGTTCGCGCAGCTTTACGCCCATGCCGATATCAACGCGGATCCCATCACCGCGGGCCGCTCGATGAACGGCCATTACGGTTCGCACTTTATCAACCCAGACGGCTCCTGGCGCGACCAGATGGAAATGTACAATGTCGCGGCGGACGTCTCACCGACTGGCACACAGATGCCGCGCACCGTCGGTCTCGCGTACGCCTCCGTGTTGTATCGCGAACTGGATGAACTCAAAACCTTAAAAGGATTTTCGCGGGACGGCAACGAAGTCGCATTCGCCACCATCGGCAACGCCTCCACCGCCGAGGGCATGTTCTGGGAAAGCGTCAACGCCATCGGCGTCCTGCAGGCGCCCGCGGTCATCACCGTCTACGACGACGGCTACGGCATCTCCGTCCCCAACCAATTCCAGATGGTCAAGGAAAATATCTTCGCCATCCTGCAAGGCTTCCAACGCGACCCCTGTCCCGAACCCGAATGCGAGCGCGGCTTCGAACTCTATCACGTGCGCGGCTGGGACTATCCCGCGCTGATCGAGACCTACCAGTCCGCGGCGGAGATCACGCGCGAATATCACATCCCCGCGCTCATCCACGTCACCGAACTCACCCAGCCGCAGGGACACAGCACGAGCGGTTCGCAGGAACGCTACAAATCTCCCGAGCGACTGAAATGGGAACAGGAATTTGACTGTGTCCGCAAAATGCGCGAGTGGATGATAGACAGCCGCATCGCATCTGACGTTGAGCTGGCCGCGGCGGAACAAGCGGAGTACGCCACCGTGGAGGGATTCCGCAAAACCGCCTGGGACGCCTACCTCGCCCCCATTCTCGAGGAGCGCGGCCATGTGATGGACATGTTCGACGAGATCGCGGGCAGTTCGAGTCACGCCTCGGAGTTGGGCGACGTCAAAGAACGGCTGGCCGCCCTCCCGTCGCTGACGAGGCGGGACGTCCACGCGGCCGCGCACGAGGCGCTGCGAATCCTGCGGGACGAGGCAAATCCCGCGAAGGGAATCCTCATCCAATGGAAACATGAACAGGATGCCATCAACGGAACACGCTACAGTTCCAACTTATACAACGGAACCGCGCTCCACGTTCCCGAGGTCAAACCCAAATACTCCGACACGTCACCAACCATGATGGGCTTCGAAGTGATGAACGCCGCGTTCGATTCGATTTTGAACCGCGACCCGCGCGTCATCGCCTTCGGCGAAGATGTGGGACTGCTTGGCGACGTGAACCAGGGCTTCAAAGGGATGCAGAAAAAATACGGCGTCCTGCGCGTCACCGATACGGGCATCCGCGAGGCCACGATTTTGGGACAGGCCATCGGCATGGCGATGCGCGGGCTGAGGCCGATCTGCGAAATCCAATATCTCGATTATTTGTTGTACGCGTTGCAGATCATGGCCGACGATCTGGCGAACCTGCACTGGCGCACCGCAGGCGGACAGAAATCTCCCGTGATCGTGCGGACGCGCGGACACCGTCTCGAAGGCGTGTGGCATTCGGGATCGCCGATGGCGGGCGTCCTCAACCTCGTGCGCGGCATGTACGTGCTGGTGCCGCGCGACATGACGCGCGCCGCTGGCTTCTACAACACCCTGCTGAAATCCGATGAACCTGCGATTGTCGTGGAAGTGTTGAACGGCTACCGCGTGAAAGAGAAACTGCCCGACAACATTGGCGAGATGACCGTGCCGCTGGGCGTGCCCGAAACGATCCGCGAGGGTAAAGATGTCACCATCGTCACCTACGGCGCGTGTTGTCGCATCGCACTCGACGCGGCAGAGAAGTTGAGCAAGGTTGGCATCGAAGCCGAAGTGATTGACGTACAATCGCTTTTGCCCTTCGACATTCACGGAAAGATCGCCGAGTCATTGAAGAAGACCTCGCGCGTTTTGTTCGTGGACGAAGACGTCCCAGGCGGGACGACCGCCTACATGCTGCAGGAAGTCATCGAAAAGCAGGGCGGCTACTTCCACCTCGACTCCCCCGCGCGGACGTTATCCGGCAAAGAGCATCGTCCCGCGTATGGAAGCGACGGCGATTACTGGTCAAAGCCGAACGCGGAGACGATTTTCGATATGGTCTATGAAATGATGAATGAGGTTGACCCTGGACAATATCCGAGAATTCTTTAGGAGAACGTGGCGCGGAATGGCATTCCGCACACCCTCAACTTAGCGGGATACCATCCCGCTCCACGAAGCACATCACTTACATCCCGTCATTGCGAGCGTTCTTTGCGAAGCGATCCCCGCGTTCCAGGAGATTGCTTCGTCGGGGAGAGCGCCCTCCTCGCGATGACGGGTGGAAAATGGATTTCAGTAAAACACAAATTTGATTCCACCTACTCTTACATCCCGTCATTGCGAGCCGCCGTCCTGAGTGCTTCACAATCGAAGGACGAGCGGCGAAGCAATCCCCTCGCGAACAGGAGATTGCTTCGCTCGCTTGGTCTCGATACGGCCTCGGAGTACCTCGGCCTACTCGACCAGCGCTCGCTCGCAATGACGGGTGGAAACAAGGAGAAATTATGGCAACAAAAGTTTTAGTCCCTAGACTCGGCGAAGGCGTGGACGAAGTCACGATCACAAAATGGCTCAAACAGGTCGGCGACACTGTCAAGGAATTGGAGCCCCTGCTCGAAGTCAACACCGACAAGGTGGACACCGAAATCCCCGCGCCTGCTTCGGGCGTGATTCTCAAGATCGAGATGCAGGAAGGCCAACCCGCGAAGGTGGGGCAACTTCTCGCACTCATCGGCGCGGCGGGGGAGGCAGTTGTCAGTGATCAGTCATCAGTGATCAGTGAGCCTGCGAAGGTGGAGTCGAAAGTCGAAAGTCAAACGTCAGAACCGCGACCTTCAACTTTCAACCTTCAACCTTCCAACCGAGACCTCGGCTTCATTTCCCCTGTCGTTGCCAAGATTGCGGCAGAAAAAGGCATTGACCTGTCCCAAGTCCCTGGCACTGGACTTAATGGCCGCATCACCAAGAACGATGTATTTAATTATGTCGAAAGTCGAAAGTCGCAGGTCGCGCCAGCCACTCCACGCAACACGCAACACGCAACACCCATCATCACCCCCGCGCAAGGTGACACCCTTATCAAACACACCCTCATCCGCAAGCAAATTGCCGAGCACATGGTCATGTCGCAGGCGGTGTCGCCGCACGTGCTGACCGTCATGGAAGCGGACATGTCGCGCGTCGCCAAACATCGCGCCGCCAACAAAGCCGCTTTCGAGCGCGACGGAGTCAAACTCACGTTCACGGCATATTTCATGATGGCGATCGTCGCGGGACTGAAAGCCTTCCCCACCGTCAACTCCTCGTGGACGGACGAAGGCTTGCTCATTCACAAAGCCATCAACCTTGGAATGGCAACTTCATTGGGAGAAGAGGGACTGATCGTGCCGGTCATCAAGGGCGCGGACAACCTGTCCCTGCTGGCGATGGCGCGTACGGTCAACGATCTCGCCACCCGCGCCCGCTCGAAGAAATTGCATCCCGATGACGTGAAAGGCGGGACGTTCACGCTGACCAACCACGGCATCAGCAGTTCGCTGTTCGCCTTCCCAATCATCAACCAACCGCAATGCGGTATCCTCGGCGTGGGTGCGATGCAGAAGCGCGCGGTCGTGGTAGATGACGCCATCGCCATCCGCCCGATGGTGTATCTCTCCTTCGTCTTCGACCATCGCATCCTCGACGGCGCCTCCGCGGACTGGTTCCTGGCGAAGGTCAAAGAGACGCTGGAGAATTGGGCGTAGTTTTTTTAAACACAAAGGACACAAAGGCAACGAAGGAGGATTGAGCGACGATTGTGGCTCTTTGCTTTTGATCATCACGAGCGATGGTCAAAAGGAAGTCACCCCATTGCGCCATTCAACAAACCTTTGAGCCCCTTCGTGTCCTTTGTGTTTAGGCTCTTTCCACCAACATTGGAAGCATAGACAATTATTGCGAAACGGAACAAAATGACAAACTTCGATGAACGCGCCAAAGACTGGGACTCCGACCCCCAAAAAGTAGAACGCGCCCGCATGGTGGCAGACGCGATCCGCAAGACGATCCCGTTATCCACGCAGATGCGCACCCTCGAATACGGCTGTGGGACGGGACTGCTCAGTTTCGCGTTGCAAGCAGATCTCGGCCAGATCACGCTGGCAGACACGTCACAGGGTATGCTGGATGTACTCGGGGGAAAGATCGCCGCGGCAGGTATGACGAACATGCACCCTGTCAAACTTGACCTCGCCGCCGATCCATTGCCCCCGGAACGCTTTCACCTGACCTATTCGTTGTTGACCCTTCACCACATCCATGACGCGAAGGGTGTCCTCAGCAAATTCCATGCCTTGCTGGAACCAGGCGGATTCCTGCTGGTTTCAGACTTGGACAAGGAAGATGGTTCCTTCCATACGGACGGCACTACCGATGTGCATCTGGGGTTCGAGCGGGGCGAACTCCAAAAATGGGTGGAAGCCGCGGGATTCGGAAACGTCCTCTTTTCGACGGCCTTCGTGATCAAAAAGAAAATTGATGGTATGGAGAAGATCTTCCCCGTCTTCCTGATGTCAGCGCGGAAAAAACTTCCGTAAACGGCGGGCAGGCCGAAGGTCACGCGTGAGGCGGCGATGTCCAGCAGGTGAAATCAAAAGCGATGGTCAGCCCGTCGCTTTTTCGTCCATCTCGCCGCGTTCCGCCCGCAGGGGGAAGAAGCGGTCCTTCAAATCCAGGATGGGTTTTTCGAGATATTTGTAACTGAGCGAGGCGACGGTATACGTGAGTATCGCCGATATTACCAGCGTGAGCGGCTTGGCGACAAATTCATGGATGCCAAAATCGCGGATGCGGCGCACGAACCAGACGATGGCGAAATGGTAGACATAGAGTCCATAGGAAATTTTGCCGAGGTAACTGACAAATTTATTGTCCAGAAAGCGCAGGAAGAGTTTTTCGCGAACCACAAGATAGATCAACAGGACGCAAAGATAGGATAGATAGAAATATCCCCACACCTGCTTCAAATCCTTGTTGAGCGGATACGCAAACCCGAACGCCGTGCTTACACCATAATCGCCTGTGGAAAAATATGTGGTGGCAAAACCGACAACGGGAAGCAGGATAAGCAGGGCAAAGAATTGCCAGCGCGCTTTGGGAATCTCGAAGCGGGTGATATATGCGCCCAGCCCGAAGGCATCCAGATAGGAGAACGGAAGCACGTAGATCACCACCGACATATCCGAGTAGAGGAACGGCACGCTTCCCTGGAATTTATACAAGGCGGAAATCGCGAGGCGGAAAAGCGGTCCCGCCAGGATGGCGCCAACGAATAATTTTTTCAGGCGCTTCTTCGGCGTCAGAAAAATAAGGAGCGGCCAGGCAAGGTAGAACTGCTCTTCTACGGACAGCGACCACAAATGCCCAACCAGCCAGGACTCGCCGTTGTAGGCGGGACTGGCGTTGAAAAAATTGTAGATGTAGGCCAGCGCGTAGGGAAGTTGGTCCTGATAGAGTCGCATGTAATTGATGCGATACCCGAAGGAAATGAGGGCCGCGGTAACGATGAACATGATCAGCAAATAAAAATAATACAGCGGGAAAATTCGCAGGAAGCGGCGGCCATAGAATTTCTTGAAGTAGCCGCCCGCGCGCAGGGTGTCTTTCATCCGCAAAAGAATGTCGGTGATGAGAAAACCCGAAAGCACGAAGAATAATTGCACCCCCACCCACCCGATGTAAACGTAATCGGTGTGCACGGAAAAAACAAGCAGGAAGGCGATGGCGCGGATTCCGTCGAGGCCTGGGATCATTGCGAAGACCCCGCAAGAAGATAGTCGAACTGTCCCGTGTTCATTTGCCAGATGGCGATGAGACGCGCGCGGCTAAAGAGCGGACCGCGCACGATGAGCGCGAGTTGATCGTAGTACGCGGCGAGATTCGGATCGCGGATCTGGTTGACGCCCGTCCGCAGGGTTTGGAGGTAGCCTTCGGGGACTTCCCGCTCGAAATGGCCGATGCGCCACTTCCCCGACGTTTGGGCGGGTCGCCGCGCCAAAAGCGGATCGCACAGCGCGTACAGGTCCACGATGTGGACGGCTGGCCCCGCGAAATAGCCGATGAACCCGACGTTCTTCTCGTCCACCACAGACTTGCCGTTATCGCGCAACGCGCGTCCGTGCTCCACCCAGCCTTCGCTCGAAAATGGAATCTCTTTGCCGGGCTGGTAATTCATCAAACCTGAAATGGGATAGTAGTAGGCGCGCTCGTCGTTGATGCCCGTCAGCAGGTCGTGCTCGGTGAAGCGCGGCTGGTTCAAGTCGAGGATGAAATTCGGCGGTTGGGCAAACAGACCGAGGATGACCACCGCTCCGACCGCCGCATATTTCCAGCGCGGGGTGAGATCGCGCGACAGGCGGACAAGCAACAGCGCGCTGACAACCAGCGAGGCGGTGAAGAACCGTCCGCTCATGAAGTCGCCGCCAATGGACAACACGTAAACGAGATAGAGCAGGTTGCCGAGAGCGAGCAGGCGTTCGCGCGTTTGTCCGCGCCAGAGAGCGAGGCCGATGCCCGCGAAGATGACGATCAGGGTCAATGGGTCGCGCGTAAACGAGTCGGCGAAGTAAACCAGTCCCTGCGCGAACAATTTGGCCTG
>Ga0210014_1003093_pt1 | contig 11226 bp, 7 predicted proteins | sample CryGeymeta201519_FD_183983 | JGI IMG/M metagenome (GOLD analysis project Ga0210014, IMG submission 183983) | Groundwater microbial communities from Crystal Geyser aquifers in Utah, USA - Crystal Geyser metaG 2015-19 (SPAdes) (version 2) | ecosystem: Environmental > Aquatic > Deep subsurface >...
ATTTTCGTCCTGCGCACCGACCAACTTCAGCCTGCCGACAAAATTTTATTTGAAACAGTGGCGGGTGTTATCCTGGATGAAAAAAACGGGACGCTGGCTGACCACGCTCTGCGACTCACCCTCCAGCAGACTCGACTGCCGAAGTTCACCGCTTCACTCTCCCCGACAATTGATCCTGAACCGACGAAGCCGCTCACCCTTCCAGGTGATTTGCTATTCGACAACGGTATCGGCGGATTCAGTCACGATGGGCAGGAATACGTTATCCACCTCCAGCCGGGTCAGCATACGCCGCATCCGTGGGTCAACGTCATCGCCAATCCGCAGTTTGGCTTTCTGGTTTCCGAATCAGGCTTGGGCTGTACCTGGGCAGAGAACAGCGGCGAGAACCGTCTGACTCCCTGGCGCAATGACCCGCTCACCGATATGCCAGGCGAAGCGATTTACATTAGAGATGAAGAGACTGGCTTAGTTTGGTCGCCGACGCCCATGCCTGCTGGCGCAGATACCGCGCACGTGATTCGTCACGGCGCGGGCTATTCGATCTTTGAGAGTCAGAGTCACGGACTCAACCAGAACCTGCGACTGTTCGCCGCGCCAGATTCTCCTGTCAAAATTGCGCAACTGCGTCTGCAAAATCTATGGGAGCGTCCGCGCCGTATCACCGTCACCTGCTATGCCGAATGGGCGCTTGGCACAACGCGTGACATGCATCAAGCCCACGTCATGCCGGAATTTGATCCCGATAAAAATGCTTTGCTCGCCAGCAATCATTTCAATAGCGAGTTTGGCGAACGCGTGGCGTTTCTGGCGTCCAATAAAAAACCGCATAACATAACCACCGACCGCACCGAGTTTTTGGGGCGCATGGGAAGTCTGCGCGCGCCGGCGGCTCTCGCTCGCATTGGATTGGACAGCGCGGTGAATGCCGGGCTGGATCCATGCGCGGTCATTCAACTTCACATTGACCTGGCGGCGGGCGCAACGGAAGAAGTATTTTTCCTGGTCGGCGAAGGGAAAAATCGGGATGAAAGCCTTTCGCTGATCGGGCAGATTCAGGCAGAGGGTCAGGTTGAAGCGGTCTGGCAATCCGTCCAGCAGCAATGGGATGACATCCTGAATACCGTCACGGTTGAAACGCCTGATCCCAGCATGGATTTGATGCTCAACCGCTGGCTGATGTACCAGACACTTTCCTGCCGTCTGTGGGGACGCACCGCACTGTATCAATCCAGCGGGGCGTTTGGGTTTCGCGACCAACTCCAGGATGCGATGGCGTTACTGCATACCCGGCCTGAACTTGCGCGTGCGCAGATTTTGGAAGCGGCGCGGCATCAATTCGAGGCGGGCGACGTGCTCCATTGGTGGAATCCGCCTGCGGGGCGCGGGGTGCGTACGCGCTTTTCGGACGATCTGCTTTGGCTTCCGTATGTCACCGCCGAGTACGTTTCCGCGACCGGCGATGAATCCATTTTGACTGAGAGCCTCCCGTTCCTGAAAGGCGAAGCGCTCAAAGCGGGCGAAGCGGAACGGTACACGCAATACGAAGCGGCGAGTGAGTTGCATACGCTGTATGAGCATTGCCGCCGCGCCATCGAAAAAGGGAACACATCCGGCGCGCACGGCTTGCCGCGGATGGGCGCGGGCGACTGGAACGATGGCATGAACCGCGTCGGCATGAACGGGCGCGGCGAGAGCATCTGGCTGGGCTGGTTCCTGCACGCCGCACTCAAGCGTTTTGCGGCGCTGGTTGTGTTAATGAAGGATGACCCTGCGCCATATTTTCAACAGGCCGGGAAATTGTCTCAGGCGCTCGAAGCCCATGCCTGGGACGGCGACTGGTACTTACGCGCCTTCTATGACGATGGCACGCCATTGGGTTCGCGCGAAAATATTGAATGCCAGATCGATTCCATCGCGCAATCGTGGGCGGTTCTATCGGGCGCGGCAGACCCGGCGCGGGCGGCGCAGGCAATGGAATCAGTCAATCGGCGGCTGGTAAAGCCGACAGAGCAGATGATCTTGCTGTTGACCCCGCCTTTCGACAAGTCGGCGCGCGACCCGGGTTACATCAAAGGCTACTTGCCGGGCGTGCGCGAAAACGGCGGACAGTACACCCATGCCGCCATCTGGACAGCCTGGGCGTTTGCCAAACTTGGGCAGGGAGACCGCGCCGTTGAGTTGTTCCGCATGTTGAATCCCATCAGCCATGCGGATACGCCCGAGAGCGCAGCGCGCTACAAGGTGGAGCCTTACGTGATCGCCGCCGACATTTACAGCGTATCCCCGCATATCGGCCGCGGCGGCTGGACCTGGTACACCGGCTCCTCCGGCTGGATGTACCGCCTGGGCATTGAAGCCATTTTAGGAATCACGAGAGTGGGCGCTGCGCTCAACTTCAACCCGTGCATACCCAAAGATTGGCCAGGATTCAAAGTGGATTATCGTTTTGGAAAGGCGCATTACAAGATCAGCGTGGAGAATCCGAACAAAGTTAATCGAGGCATCCGGCAGGTTGTGCTGGATGGAAATCCACTGCCCGGCAGCCTGATCCCGCTGGTGGACGACGGTCAACCGCACGAGGCGCGGGTGGTGATGGGATGAATTCGTTATTAGGCGTCGCCAGCCGTACGGAAGCGGCAACTCTCGCGCTCCGTAACCGCATCGTCCCCTAAAGCCCCCTCCGTCCTCACCCGCACTTGCGCCTGGCGCAAGTGCCGGACGCCTCCCCCAAGTGGCGGAGACAAACACTCCCCAGCCGATGGATGCGGCTGGGGAGTGTTTATTGTAAGATGAATCCATGAAGCCGCGTACGGTTTCAACTCATACGCCGATCATGGCGCGCTATTCAATTGTGAAGGAGAATGAACATGAACAAGTCAACTTACCACTCAGCAATACCATCCGCCTGTTGGTAATTGCTGCGTTAGCTATCGCGCTCACATTGGGCTCAGGGCAAACGGCGCTGGCTTTTGCAAGCCCAGCGTCGGTAAACCTTGGCGCGGCTGCGTCTTTTGCGATTTTGGCAAAAACAGGAATCTCAAATGTTCCGACTTCCGCCATTACCGGAAATCTTGGAGTGAGTCCAGCCGCCGCGACTTACATAACCGGATTTCCATTAACAGCGGATGGCACGAATACGTTTTCAACCACACCTCAAGTTACCGGGAAAATATACGCAGCCAACTATGCAGACCCTACTCCTGCCAACTTGACCACGGCTGTACTCAACATGCAAGCTGCCTATACAGACGCCGCCGGACGGTCAAACCCTGATGCCACCGAACTGTACTCAGGAAATCTTAGCGGCAGAACCCTGGCTCCTGGCCTCTACAAATGGAGTACCGACGTTTCAATAGATCCAGCAACAAATGTAACGCTCGCAGGTTCTGCAACCGATGTCTGGATATTCCAGATAGCAGGAGATCTTACGCTGAACTCGGGCGCGCAAGTTTTGTTAAGCGGTGGCGCACAAGCCAACAATATATTCTGGCAGGTTGGCGGCGGCACGGGTGTCACGATTGGCACGACGGCGCACGTTGAGGGCACCATACTGGCCGCAAAAGCAATCACTCTGCAAAGCGGCGCGTCGCTGCACGGCAGGGCATTAGCGCAGACTGCGGTTACTTTGATCCAAAATACGATTGTGATCCCTGTGGTGAGTCCTTTTGTGGTTCACCGCATCTTTTTGCCCCTCATATTCAGGTAGAATAAGCCTTTGCAGATGGCCCATTTGGGGGCAAAAGTTTGGGTTCCCTGTGTAGACTCTGTATTGCAAAGGTGACAGCCGCTTCGCAAGCGGCTATCACCTGTACACTCTTTCTGTCTCCCTGCCTGCTTCCTCATCCTTCCAACTTTCCCTGTGTGTAGGGCGCCTCGAACGGCGCGATGAATTTTTTGATGCCGTCGAGGTCGAGCCATTCGGTGTTGTTGTCGCTGGTGTACGAGAAACCTTCGGGCAGGGGTTTGCCTTCGTAGTGCATGTCGCGCTTCCAAAGCGTTTCCGGCGGCTTGATGATAAACATTGTCTCACGCTCGACTGCGTTGCGGGCTTCATCTTCGGAGAGCAGGTTCTCGTGCAGTTTTTCGCCGGGACGGATTCCGATGATGTCAATCTGGGCATCGGGAGCGATGGCGCGCGCTAGGTCAATGACCTTGGTGCTGGGGATCTTCGGCACGAAGACTTCGCCGCCCTGCATCTCTTCGATGCAACTGATCACAAAGTGGACGCCCTGCTCCAGCGACAACCAGAAACGGGTCATGCGGTCATCGGTGATGGTGATCTTGCCGTTCGCGCGCTGTTTGAGAAAGAGCGGCACAACCGACCCGCGCGAACCAACCACGTTGCCATAACGCACGCAGGCATAACGGGTGGCTGAACCGGCCGCGTAGTTATTGGACTGGATGACCAGTTTCTCCGCCACGAGTTTGGTGCCGCCGTAGAGGTTGGCCGGGCTGACGGCTTTGTCGGTGCTGAGGGCAAGGACTTTTTTTACGCCCGCGTCGAGCGCGGCCTCGAGCACGTTGGAAGTGCCGATGATGTTGGTCTTGACGGCTTCCATCGGATTGTACTCGCAGGCCGGCACCTGCTTGAGCGCCGCGGCATGGACGACGATGTCCACCCCGTGCAGGGCGCGCACGAGGCGCTCGCGGTCGCGCACGTCGCCGATGAAGTAGCGCAGGTTGGGCTGATTAAATCCTGCCACCTGCATTTCGTGCTGTTTCAATTCATCGCGACTGAAGATGATGACCTTCTTCGGCTGTTTTTCTTTCAGCAGGATCTCGGTGAACTTCTTGCCGAACGAGCCTGTGCCGCCGGTGATGAGGATGACTTGGTTTTTCCAGTCCATGTTTACTCCGTGTTACGTATTGCGTGGTGCGTATTGCGTGATTGGTAATTGGTCATTGGTAAGTGGTAATTGCGAGGCGGCGACTCAATCCCGAAGGGATGGAACGATTATAGAACGCGGTCCGCATTTTGCATTTCAACCCCGAAGGGGTGTTACAAAATTATGTCATCCCTTCGGGATTGGCATTTCTGGATCGACGGCCGTTACAATCCTATCATCCCTTCGGGATTTACTTCTGCGCCTCGAACATTCCAGAATCCTTCGTAATGAAAATCTCACCGTCGCGTTCAAGTTGCTCGCACAATTCCTTCTCGATCTTCGCCATTTCAGTTTCCGAAAAATTCACCGCGCGAATTCCAGAGCGGATATAGGCCATGATCGGTTCCACTTCGGTCACGCGCAGGTTGTCATCGTAACGAGACAGTTCTACCTTTGCGAAGAATTCCTGCAACTGGCTCAGTCCATTTTCCAGCAGGAAGGGCTGGGTGAAGCGAGCCAGGTCATTTTTATTTGTTGCGCGCGACAGCCACGCGCTGATCTCTTTCAAATGATGGTCACCGACTGTGGTGGCAAACAAGCGGCCGTCCGCTTTGAGCGCGCGCCGGATCTCGGTCAACGCCTTCTTCCGGTCAGGGACGTGATACAGCATGTGGTTGGCGATGACCGCGTCGAAGGTCCCATTAGAATACGGGATGGATTGCGCATCAGTCTCCTCGAACTTGAAGTTGCGCCCGGTGACCACCAGGTTCCTCCACGCCGCGTCCACCATGCCAGGGGATAGGTCGCTGAGTGTCACATTCCAGCCGGAGGGGATCCGTTCGATGCGCGCTTTCCACAGATAGGCGGGGCCGCATCCAAGTTCCAATATTTTCGCGTTGCCCGGCAATTTATTCAACGCGTCGAAGACCCAGTTGAACCAGCCATACGGGTTCGTGCTAAAGCGTTGATGGATCGCCGCCCGCGCGTCCAGGTTGGACGAGTCGCGATATTGGTCGGTCTTCAAATAATCCGGGTTGGTAAATTGAGTTGCCATTTTTCAATCACGTGAAAGAAACCACTGCCCTGAGCGGAGTGACGAGCGAAGCGAGGAACGCAGTCGAAGGGCAGGTAGATTCAAACTACTTTTTCACATGCAACCCGTCTTTCGACTTCGGGTCTCGATACGCCCCGACTTGCACGGGGCTACTCGACCCTCCGCTCAAGACGGCGATTACTTCTTGACAACGATCAGCGGATATTGCCCATTCTCGGCAAAAAACTTTGGGAACACGCCCTCGAGCCAGAAGACGACTCGCAGGAACGCGCGCCCGCCAAACGGACGGACGAACCAGCGCAACAAGCGCGTGCTCATACTGCGCCAGGGTTTGATCTCGATGGTCATCGTCGAACCAACTTCGCGCTTGAGCCATTCGGGAGTCATCTTTTGGACGAAGGTCCCAGCGGGCTCTTCCTCGTTCAACCACTCTTTCTTCATTTTTGCGGAACGTCCCGATAATTTACGCATTAATCCGATCAACGGCTCGGCCATGCGGCTCAGGAACGGTTCATGCCAGCCGTTGACAATGGCCGCTGTCCGTCCGCTGGCAAGCACGCGGTGGATTTCATTGTATGCGCGCAGATGTTCCGTCAACGCCAGGTGGTGGATCGCATGCATGGACACCGCACCGTCAAAGGCGCCGGACTGGAACGGCAGGTTGGCAAGATCGCCCACCACGAACAGGCCGTGATCCCCGATCCGATCCCGCGCTGCGCGCAATGCCTGGATGGAAATATCGAGGCAGACGCGCTTCCGGTATCCCTGCGAATAGACTTTGTATTCCTCATATTGCACCGGGCCGGAGCCTGCATCCAACAAAAATCTTCCGGTTGGGATCAGTCCATCCATCACGCGCAAACGCGTCTTGTGGATGTACTCGCGCGCAACGGGACGCAGGTCTTCGTAGCGGGCGTTCTGGTAAATCCCCTCGCCGACCTGCGTCCAGCCGACCTGGTCATAAAATTCGCGCACTTGTTTTTTTGTGTTCTCGTTCATTCGATTTTATTGGCACACGGATTTCACGGATGGGGCAGATTTACACGGATCTTTTTATTTATCCGTGCGAATCCGCCGAAGGATCCGCGTAATCCGTGTACCGAATTAATCCTTCCACGTAAACGGTTCGCCAACCAGAAATTTAAACGTATCTCCAAACTCGGCGCGGCCTTCCGCGCTCAAAACTTTTTCCAGCGGCCAGGCTTGCAGGTCGTCCCAGAAATTCATCAGCCGCCACGGGAACGGACGCGGGTACTCGAAGAAAAATCGGTAGGCGTAATTCCAGGCCGCGGCCGTCTGCGATTCGCTCAGGCGATGCGCGGGCAAATCCGAAAGGACGCGCTCCAACGCCGCAAAATACTCGTCCCACGAGGCGGGGTCAATTGTAAACCCTCGCCCGCGATAGTGCGTCTGTCCGCACGAGATGACGGGCGTGCCGTTCATCGCCGTTTCGAGTCCCACCGTGGTGGTGTACGCGAGTCCCAGATCCGCGATCTCGATCAGGTCGTAGGTGTTGACCTTGTCCGCCGCGCCGATGACGTGGATGTGGTCGGGTAGACTCGGCAACGCTTCGCGGACGACCTGCCCCATGGACTTTGCCTTCGGGACGAGCGTCTCGCCCGGATGGACCCGGATCACCATCTGGACGCTTCGACTTCGCTCAGCGCTAGCCTCGGGCCTGTTCGCGAAAAACCGGACGGTTTTCGTGATCCATTCGGTCATCGAGTCTGCGAAGAGGTCGCGGCCAAGAGTCAGGCTGTCACCCAGCACGTTCGCGGCGAGCATGACCACGGGACGGCTGTCCAGGTGGAGCGTGTTGCGTATCGCGTCTGCGCCTTGCGAGGAGACGTATTGCCACAGCCGCTTGGATTTTCCCCACACGCGCGCCCCGCGGCGGGCGTTTTCGAGATCGGCAACCCTCTCGAACATGGCATCGGTCATTGGCAATTTGCAACGCGCTTCCACAAGGTAGTCTGTGTCCTGTTGCATGATGGACGAGTTCTGCGCCAGCCAGATCTGCTCGCGTTGGTCGTTGAACTCGTAGGTGACGGCGGGGATTCCCAGATGCCGCGCTACGCGGAAGACGATTCCCATTTCGAGGATCAGTCCGTTCGGGATGAGCGCCACATCGGGTTTGTTCGCCTGCATCCACGCCAGGGCGGCGCGGGCGGCGAATCCGTTGCGCTCGAGGCGCAGGTGATACAGCGCGCGGTCGGACGCGTCGCGCATGTCCACTTCTTCGCGCATCAGCGTGTACTGCGCGTCCCACAGGGAGACCTGCTCCACGTCAGCCTGGAGAGAGGCCGGTAAAACGGAGGCCGGTTTGAGGTCGAGGAAAGAGGCGTGTTCCACGAGCGGATCCAGTCCAGCCAGCGCGTCGCGCGTGTGCAGGGCGCGCTGTCGCTGGGTCAGCCTGTCCATCTGCTTGTGCCACTCGGAGTAGGGCAGGGTCAGCAAGGTGACTTTGTGTCCGAGGCCCGCGAGGGCGAGGCTGATGACGGCGGATTGCTCGATCCAATAATGCAGTGTGGCGAAGAAGAGGATCTTTTTACCCGCGGGCGCGGAGGCGGCAAACGGCGCAGCGACCTTCGCCAGCGCAGGCAGGGACTTCTCCAACCGATGGAGGTTGTAATGATCCTTGCGGGCGCGGTTCTTTTGCCGAAGGATGTAATCCAGTTCGGCGGCGAGGGGGAGTTCACCGAGGAAGTTGCGGAGGGTTTTGTTCATGCTGGGGATTGGTAATTGGTAATTGGGGATTGGTAATTACCATTTACTAATTACCATTTACTAATTACCATTTACTAATTACCATTTACTATTCGCCGATCTTCTCAATCTTCCACTCAAGTCGTGGCCGTATCGGCCCGACGCGCGGCTCCGGCCATTGCGTGCCGGGCGCGCCGCTGATATCCACGTTGAAGGCCAGCGCGTTCTCGTCCATGAAATAGCGGCGCACGCCGAACGAACTGGCGTTCACGCCCACGCTGTAGCGGCCTTCGTTGAAAATGTCCGCGGGCAGTGTGGCGCGGCTGAGGTAGCGACCCGTGTTGCGTGTCGCGTGTTTTTCAAAAAGGAGGGGGTCGTCCGTGTCAAAAGAAGTGAGGATGTACTCGCCGCGCATGGTGGAAAGATAAACGCCGACGCGCAGGCCTGTGACAGGCGCGTCGAGGCGATATTCGAACTCGAGCGTGACCGGTTCGGTGGAACGGATGGTGTCCACAACCTTGCCGCGTCCATCCTTGACCTTGAGGCTGATCGGCCAAAACGGCGCGCTCGCGGCCGCCGAAGGCTCGTCCGCGTCCCAGGCGCGCTCGCCCGCCTGCGCCTGCCCCGACGAAAGATAAAAGTCCACGGCTTCCTGTGTGGGGCCGCGCATGATGAGCTTGCCCTTGTTCAGGACGATGGCTTCTGTCGTCAAGCGTAAAATGGCGGACATGTTATGGCTGACGAACAGCACGGTGCGTCCCTGCTGGGCCACGTCGCCCATTTTGCCGAGGCACTTCTTCTGGAATTCCGCGTCGCCGACGGCCAGCACTTCGTCCACTACGAGGATTTCCGGTTCGAGGTGCGCCGCGACCGCGAACGCCAGCCGCAGGTACATGCCCGAGGAGTAGCGTTTGACGGGCGTGTCAATATACTGGGTTACTTCGGAGAAATCCACGATCTCGTCGAATTTGGTGTCAATCTCAGCGCGCTTCATGCCGAGGATGGCGCCGTTCATGTAGATATTTTCGCGTCCCGTCAATTCGGGATGGAAACCCGTTCCCACTTCGAGCAGCGCCCCCACCCGTCCGCGCACTGTGACCGTCCCGCGCGTGGGTTCGGTGATGCGCGAGAGGATCTTGAGCAGGGTGCTTTTGCCCGCGCCGTTGCGTCCCACAATGCCGAGGACATTCCCCTCCTCGAGGTCAAAAGAGACATCCTCCAGCGCCCAGACGAAGTTCTGGTTGGCGCGCCGCTCGGACTTGCCGACCAGCGCCTTCGCCAGCCGCACGGGCGCGTAGAAGGTATCCACCAGCACGTCGCGGAGCATGTTGTAGCGGAACTTCGTCTCCGCCGCGCCGATGCGGTATTGCTTGCTGAGGTTTGTTACACTAATCGCTGTGGTCATGTTTGATGAATTGGTAATTGGTAAATGGTAAATCGTAATTGGCAAACGGCAATTACCATTTACCAATTACGATTTACTAGATTGTGTCCGCGAACGTTTTTTCCATGCTGCGGAAATAGAACAGGCCCGTAACCAGGATCAGCACGGAAATGGCGACTGAGATCCACAGCGCCAGGTCGGGACCGTTGCCCGATCCGAGCAGCGCCCAGCGGAACCCGTTCACCACGCCCGCCATCGGGTTGAGCGAATAAAGCAGCAGCCATTTTTCCGAGATGACCGAGGAAGAATATGCCACGGGGGTCGCGAACAGCCAGAACTGGGTCAGGAACGGAAGCGCCTGGTTCACGTCGCGGTATTGGACGTTGATGGCCGAAAGCCACAGGGCTACGCCCAATGCAGTCACAACCGCCAGCAAAAGGAAGAACGGCAGGGTCCACAGCAAGTGCCAGGCGGGCGTCACTTTGTAGTAAATCAGCAGGCCTAACAGGATGACGAAGGCGATGGCAAAATCCACGATCCCCGCGAAGACCGACGCCATCGGCAGGATCAGGCGCGGGAAGTATATCTTCGTCACCATGTTGTTGTGCGCCACAAGCGAGCGGCTTCCCTGATTGAGCGCGGTGACAAAGAGTCCCCACGGTAATAACGCGGTAAATGAAAAGACAGGGTAGGGAATGCCGTCCGTCGGGAGTTTTGCCACTTTGTCAAACAGAAACGTGAACACCAGCATGGTCATCACGGGCTGGATGACTGCCCAGGCCATGCCCAGCAGGGTCTGCTTGTAGCGGACTTTGATGTCGCGCCACACCATGAAGAAGACCAGTTCGCGGTACACCCACAGGTCGCGCAGGTTAAGCGCGGCCAGGCCGCTGGAGGGTTTGATGTAGATGGTGGTGGGTTCGTGTTTTACGAGTTCTGTCATCGTTTTCATTTCTGGTTGAACGTTGAACTTTGAACGTTAAACGTTCAACGGATATTGCTACGATTTTCTTTGAACCATTCGATGGTGCGGCGCATGCCTTCCTCGAACGGGACTTTTGCCGACCAGCCGAACAACTCCTTCGCGCGGCTGACGTCCAGTCCGCGGCGCGGCTGACCGTTGGGTTTGTCCGTCTGCCAGGTGAGTTTGCCCTCGAAGCCCGTCATGCGGACGATCATCTCGGCCAGGTCCTTGATCGAAATCTCGTAACCCGAGCCGAGGTTGACGGGCTGGTCGCCGTTATATTTTTCCG
>Ga0210014_1003128_pt1 | contig 11136 bp, 12 predicted proteins | sample CryGeymeta201519_FD_183983 | JGI IMG/M metagenome (GOLD analysis project Ga0210014, IMG submission 183983) | Groundwater microbial communities from Crystal Geyser aquifers in Utah, USA - Crystal Geyser metaG 2015-19 (SPAdes) (version 2) | ecosystem: Environmental > Aquatic > Deep subsurface >...
CAGTAGTGTCCGCTAAAAATTTATCATAAGGTTTGAACTCTCTGTCAAAGGTGATAGAATATCACCTATAAAATCAATAAAGACAGGAGGTTCAAGCCATGTCACATCTTAACACAATTTATAATCAACTTCTACACCTTATACCGAGACATCAATTTGAAAGTCTTGTTCAGAGGTATAATGGTGACTATTATGTGAAGTATTTCACCTGCTGGCAACAACTCATAACCCTTCTTTATGCACAGATTAAATACAAAGATAGTCTGAGAGACATAGAGACATCTCTTAAGGCACAAAGCAATAGATGGTATCATATAGGGCTTGAGGATATAAAGCGTTCAACTTTGTCAGATGCAAATAACCAAAGGGATTACAGAATATATGAAGATTTTTTCTATACCCTTTTAGACAGGTGTAAAGGTATTACACCTAAACATAAATTTCGTTTCAAGAATCCCCTTTATACCTTAGATGCTACAGTTATAGATTTATGCCTTAGTCTTTTCCCTTGGGCAAGGTTTAGAAAGAGGAAAGGGGCATTAAAACTTCACTATCTTTATGATCATAGCGGTTCGATCCCCACATTTCTTGTAGTAACTGATGCAAAACAACATGAGATTAAAGTAGCTAAGGAACTGGATTTACCGATTTCTCCAGACAGCATAATTTCTGTAGATAGAGCTTACATAGATTATAAGTGGTTGTATTCATTGAAGAAATCAAGGGTATCTTTTGTTACAAGGGCGAAGAAGAATTTAAAGTATGAAGTTATCGGACAGCATGAGGTGAATGAGAAGAAGGGGTTGCTATTTGACAAAACAATCAGATTAACAGGCTATTATCAGAGCAGGTATTATCCAGAGCCATTACGCCTTATTGGATTTATAGACCCTGAGACAAAGAAAGAACTAATATTTTTGACCAATAATTTCATGCTCTCTGCATATACCATTACACAAGTCTATAAGGCAAGGTGGCAGATAGAACTTTTCTTTAAGTGGATTAAACAGAACTTAAAGATTAAATCCTTCCTTGGAACTTCAAGAAATGCGGTATTAACACAGATATGGGTCGCTATGTGTTATTACCTCTTGCTTACATACATAAAATATACATAAAATACCAGACAAAATATTCTTATTCCCTTTTGGAATTGTCATGGATATTCTCAGAAATGATATTCGAAAGAGTAAGTCTTATTGACTTGCTTTCTTGTAGACACTACAATATCTCAAAGGTGAGAGAGCCTGACTTACAACAATCTCTATTTTAAGCGGACAGTAGTGACTTTCAAGCATAGTATAATTTCCTATGTTTAACCCCATTGAAATAGCAGTAATTACTAGGAATATCATATGCAAAAACGACCGAAGGAAATACTACCGCTTTAGACCTTCAAGATTCTATGGCGGTATATCTACCGCAGACTGTGTCGGTTGCTGTCTGAGATGTGTCTTCTGCTGGGCATGGGAAGAGGTTACGAGACCACAGGAACACGGTGAATTTTATAGCCCTGATAAGGTTGCAAAGAGGCTCGTCTCTATCGCACGAAGAAAGAATCTAAACCAGTTAAGGATAAGCGGCAATGAACCAACACTTTGCAGAGAACATCTCATCAGGGTTCTTGAATTAATCCCAAAAGATTATCAATTCATTCTTGAGACAAATGGAATACTTATAGGAAGTGATGAATCTTATGCAAAAGACTTATCGATGTTTCCTAATCTCTATGTCAGGGTAAGCCTCAAAGGTACATGTGAAGAGGAGTTTTCAAGGCTGACAGGTGCTTACCCAGATGGATTTCAAATGCAGATTAAAGCCCTCGAAAATCTTATGAAATACAGGGTAAATGTCCACCCTGCATGTATGATAAGTTTCAGCCCCGCGGAAAATATCAAAGCTTTAAGAAAGAGACTGAAAGCATTATACCATACATTTGAGAATTTTGAGGTGGAGGAGATAATTCTTTATCCATCTTTTGAGGAAAGGCTGAAGAGATTAAAGGTAAGTTATATAACAGGTCACAGGCCCGAAAACATACCTGCAGAGCAGATTTAAATTTCGCCTTTCCCTCATTCAGACTCAAATATGGAATACATCCATTTAACTTTTTACATCCCCTACAGCCAACATATCAGTAGCATCCTTAAAAGGAATCTATTAAGATATTAACATGGAGCAAAAGGATTATTACGAGATGTTGAGTGTAAATGAGAAGGCTACTCCGGAGGAGATAAAGAGGGCATATCGGAAATTGGCCTTTAGATACCATCCTGACAGAACTGGTGGTAATCCAGAAGCTACACAAAGGATGAAAGAGATCAATGAGGCCTATGCAACATTGAGTGATCCTGTGAAAAGAAGAGAATATGACACTTTAAGGCAAGGCTATGGCTCAAATGCCTACACTCATTTCAGAAAGACCTATTCAGAGGATGATATCTTCAGGGGCTCTGATATCAACCAGATATTTGAAGAGTTTGCCAGGGTGTTCTCTGGATTTCGAAGACCGGAAGAGTTTTTCAGCCAGACTGATTTCTATGGCCCTCGATATCGGACATTTGAATTTAGAAGGCCGGGTTTTTCTGTTAGAGGGGCATTCTTTAACCTCAGGTTTGATCCAATGGGGAGGGCTTTTCAAAAAGACTGGCAGTCCAAAGGGGAGACCATATACCAGCCAGGCTATCGAGTGCCTTTACCTTTAAAAATATTGACTAAGCTTTTTGGCCATTTTCAAAAGAGACTTTTAAAAGAGCTGGAAATTCCTGAGAGAGGAAGGGATTTGCATGATACAATCTATATCAGTCCTGAAGATATTAGTAGAAAAATAGAGTATCCTGCAAGGAAGAGATGGGGAAGATCAAAAGACCTACTGATAAGGATTCCGCAGGGTATTAAAAATGGTCAAAGGATAAGGCTGAAAGGCCAGGGAGGTAACGGAAAATATGGAGGAGAGCCTGGGGACCTCTACCTTGAGGTTAAAATAAGACATTCGCTGCCACAGATGATTGGCGATTTTATTAAAAAATTGGTAAAAAGGGGGATGTAGAGAGGACATATTATGCAAAGAGATATCTTCGAAATAATAAAAACCAGAAGAAGCATAAGGAGATATAAAAAGGAGATACCTGATGAAGTACTAATTAGAAGGTGTATAGAGGCTGCCTGCTATGCCCCTTCCTCCAAAGATTCCCAGCCATGGTCGTTCGTCTTAGTTAAGGACAGAGATAAGATAAAAGAACTCAGCAAAACCCAGCCCTATTCAAAGTTTTTAGAGAATGCCCCTTATGTCATAGTAGCTCTGGCAGATGAAGGCAAAAGCAACCACTGGTTAGAAGATTGCTCCTGTGCCATCATGTTACTTCTGCTTGAAGCCCACTCCTTGGGTTTAGGTACATGCTGGAATGCCGTTTATCATCCAGAGATTCAGGAAAGGGAAGATTATGTTAGAAAGGTTCTTGACATAGATAGAAGATATCGAGTGATTGCCAATATAGGCATAGGCTATCCCGATGAGGAACCTTTACCGAAAAAGGTAAAAAGTTCAAGAGAGATTATTTTAAAAGTGGTTTAAACCCATGATGCTATATATATTATTTTTGAAGTAAATTGTAGGATAGATTAAACTCCTCAAAGGCCTTCTCATCTTCTGAAATGATGCGGTAAATAGTTTCAATTCCTGAAAATTGATAGATATCAATCCAGTCGTCCTTGTGGCGTATCTTTATAACAGAATTAAGAACATATTGCCCCCTGTTTACTCGTTTAAACAATTTCCTGCAATAGGGATTGGAGCTGTTTGTTTCATTTTTTGCAAGCAGTGCCGATATATACTGCCTCTTTTTTCTGTATTTAGGAATCACACTCTCAGGCATGTTGCCCATCATCTTTGCGATCTCAACAGCACTAAGGGTTGGGGCCTTTTTTATATAATTTACAATTGAAGGTATCTTGACAAAGAAGAGGTTGAAGAGCAAAAACTCACCTTGCCTGCTGTCAATCTTGACGAGCCTATCCTCAATCCTGAGATTTATACCTGAGGGTAAAAGGATTTCATGTATCTGGGCAAAGGTATCAGCAAAGGCATTACTTCCTACTGCCACCTGAAAGCCCTTCTGCCACGCCGTCATTCCATGATTATCTATTGCCCCTCGGTCAGCTCCCTTGGAGAGTAGCTCCTTTACAAGGCAGATGTTGCCTGTCTCTGCAGCAAGTATTAAGGGAGTGCAGTTAAATTCTGTTCTGTGGTCAATACCGTAAAGCCCGCATTGCCTGAGTAACTCCTTATAGGAAGGACTTCTGTATTTTGCAGTATAATTTGATAGAAAGTTTTTTCTTTGCTGGGTATATAACTGGCTGTTAAAGGTCAACTTTCCATCTCGGAAAATGCATATCTGTTTTGCCTTTACAAACTCATACCTGCTTAAAAACTCTATAATCATCGGCAGATCATAAAAAAGGGCATACTCAAAGAGTATCTTTCTCGGTCTTTGAGGATTGTCCTTTGCTGTGCGGATTTGGGTTACGAGTCCCTTAAGCCTTTCACTGGTGCATATGTCCCAGGGTACTGGCTGTGTCTTTAATATCGTGCGTCTGATCTCCTCTGCCTGTTCCTGCTTTCCCTGAAGCTCAAGCCTGCGTGCCTCTGCATGCCATTCTTCAATGCTTGAGTGAGAGGCATCAATCCTTATTTGCTCCAGTGCATTTTTTAGGCTGAGTAACTGCAATAGGGGATGCGCTGTATCTTCCTCCATAATATAAAGACGTTTCATCGCACGTGTGACTGCAACATAAAGAGAGTTAATGAAGAATTTATAGACATCAAGAGATTTATCTCTTTTATCAGAGGCTCTCATGTATCTGAGCTCGCCCTCTAAGTCCTCTTCTGTAACCCCATTTATAATCTCCTGAAAGTTTTGGCGCTCTCCTGATACGAAATTCAGGAGTATGACATTTTCATACTCAAGGCCCTTTGCCTCCTGAATACTGAAGATAAGGGGCGTTTCAAAGAACCTGCGGGCTGAGGTCTTCTCGTCATCACGCATGACAAGTACAGCGAATTTTGTGGAGCGACGGATGGCTTTATTCATCTCGGCCTTGACCCTGTCTGTGTCTTTCAGAAATACGACATCTCCCTTATCCTCTAATAGGCTTTTCATAAGATAGCTGCTTTCCCTGTCAATAGAGCCGAAGCGCCTCTGCTTAATCATCAGAAGCTTATTTGAGAGGTCGGTTATGGTTTGAGAGTTGCGGAAGTTTGATTGTATGATTATCATTATCTTTTTGCCCTCTATCTCTGTTGATGTATAGAACATGGATTTGAGTTTGCTCCAGGAAAAGAAGTTTGGATGGACTACCTGATTGGAGTCTCCACAGAGGATAAAGTTTTCAGGGTTTTTTAGACTTTTAAGGATAAGATAAAGCTGTATATTCGTTATATCCTGCACCTCATCCACTACTACAAAGTCGTATATTGGACTCACATCCTTCAAATAATCATGGGCTACAATATTCGGGTCATAATACCCGTTTTCCTTAAGAAAGGTGAGGTATTTCTCAAAGAGTGTATATACCAGTTCTCTATCGTCGTCAAGAAATATAGATTGCCTGACACCAAGATTTAAATATTCTTCACGACTGAGATAGGGTTTGTCTATGCAGGAACCTGTTATTACTCCTCTGAATTCTTCATATAGCCTGTGTGCATCGGCAACACGCTGCCCACGCGGGAATCTATAGAGCCAGTTTGACAAGATAGTGTATCTTATCTCTTTACCATCAGGAATGCGCATAGTTTCGAGGAATTCCCTGAAAGAGAGAAAGGTGACCTCCTGATTTTCGTCTTCGTTGCGATGACTGTAAAATATACTGCGGGCATTCTCAGCAAGATAGGGAGAGAGCGTCACATAAATGCCCTTGCCATACAGGAGCTTTATCTTTTCAAGGGTAATTGCGGTTTTGCCACTGCCAGCAGGTCCAATAATTATAAGTGGAGGGTTGGCAATATAGGCATCTTCTTGTTCAGGATCAAGGGATATGACCTTATCAAGGAAATGAAATCGCCTGTTTGATGTATTAATATAAACCAGAGACGGTAAATTATCGTCTTTTATTTCACCCAGCGGGATCTTTGTCTCATCAATTTTAGTACCCCTTAAGAATTTTGATCTATCATAGGCATGATTGAGCACAACCTCAAGCATCAGGGCATAGCGTTCTCCTTTATATTTAACGAGCTTAAAGATGAGCCTGTTTGTGCTATCGAGTTTTGCCCTGTAAATGCCTTCTTCAGCGATTTTTTTAACCTCAGCAGACCTGAAATCATTCTTTTCAAGATAGGAGATGACTTTTTCGTATTGACGCCTTACCATCGAGATATCAAGGTCATTGTATTCAAGGATTTTCATATAAAACCTCTATATCGGGGTATCTTCTGATGCATAGCTCAGCAGGTATTTTTGTATCCTATTTTAACATTTTTAAAAAATTGTGATTCACTGTTCTGCTGGGGTGGGAAGGACTGGGCTGTTTGCTGCCTGTCTTGCAAGAAGGGTTCTTGGCCTTTCAGGTGAGGATGCTATCAGATGGGTAAGAAGATTTATTCCGGAAGCTGTTGAGACATCCGAGCAATGGCAGATGGTAATAAATATGTAAGTTTTTACTTTGCCAATGCTTCTACTATCTTCTTGCCAAACCTCTTTGCAGCGTTCGGTCCATTTGCAGTTATGATTCTGCCATCAACCTCTACATCTGCCCCTGTGTATTTAGCCCCTCTGGATTGGAGCCTTCTGGCTTCCGTCTTCCATACAGTTGCCTTCTTGTCTTTTAAGACATCGGCATTTGCTAATATGGCAGGCGCTATGCATATAGCTGCCAGTACCCTATTATGTCTGATTGCCTCCTTAGCAATGCTGTGTGCCACGGGATTATTCAGGTATTCAGTTGCCCCTGCTCCTCCAACGAATACTATGGCATCATAATCAGTAACCTTTACCTTTTTAATCAGGATTTCAGGCCTTACCTTAGCCCCGAGCATTCCTGAAGATGTATCCATTGATGAAGATGCAACTGTTACCTTTGCCCCATTTCTTTCAAATACCTCCTTTGGCTCAAGAAACTCCTCATCTCTAAAATCCTTTTTTGCGATAATCATCAGAACCTTCTTCCCTTCAAGCCTCTTTTTCTCGGCACAAATGCCATGTTGAATAAACACTGACTGATAAATAAAAAGAAGAAGAAAAAGAAAAATGAAATTTCTTCTCATGTACATCACCCCTGTTGTCACTATAACAAAAATATTTTAAAAACTGCTATTTTACCGCTTCTTTAAGCGCCTTGCCGGCTGTGAATTTAGGCACCTTGCAGGCAGGGATTTTTAGTTCCTCACCTGTTCTTGGATTTCTGCCCTTTCTTGCATTCCTTCCAGCTACTGAGAATGTGCCAAAACCTACAAGTGTAACCTTATTTCCCTTCTTTTAAGGTTCTTTTGATGCTATCAATCACTGCATCAAGTGCCTTCCCTGCCTCAACCCTTGAAATCTTTACTCCTGATGCGATCTTGTCAATCAATTCTGTTTTTGTCATGTCGTCCTCCTTTTTATTTTAATGACAAGAGTATCTTTTTGTCTGGATAATGCTCCTCGTTTCTTGTAGCAATTTTGTGTCCTCTAACAACAGCTGTTGCATTAACAAGGCAGTCAATAGATGTTAAAGTAATGCCTTGTTTCTTGTAATGCCTGTAAATCTCACCAGCCTTTTTGGTTATCTCTTTTGTTACAGGTTCAATATTACATGCATTTATGAAATTCTCTGTGTCCTCTTTTTCATTTTCACGCATTCCGGCGTAGAGTTCGTAAACTGACAGGATGCTCAAATATGCAGTGTTTCCATCCCATAATCGGAGCATAAGGTCTCTGGCATACTGGATGCCTCTCAAATAATCAATTGCAATATCTGTATCAACGATTACGGTCTGCATAGCGGCGGCTGTCCTCTTTTCTCAGTTTGTTAACGATTTCAACGCTGCTTTTATCTCTCTTTTCCCATTTTCCGAAACTAGTAATAGCTTTTTCTACCTTTCTTTTTCTCAGATACTCCTTAAGGGCCTCTGCTACCGTCTGGCTAAAGTTGTCTGACAACCTTTTAGCTTCGTTGTAAATTTCATTAGGGATGTTTATAGAAGTTTTTACTGACATTTTTATTCTCCTTAGATAGTAATAAAAGATAATATTATTATAAATTATTACTAAGAAGTAAGCAATTAATTTATGAAATCTTTAAACCTTTAGCGCTATCCATGGCAGCTTTGCAGGTATAATGGACCCAGAAAATCGGACAGTATGTTAAGTTACAGTTGAGGTCAAAAAAGGAGGAGGTCCATGAAGAAAATGAGGGCAAACTATCCCCCGGCCTTTAAGGCAAAAATAGCATTAGAGGCAATAAAGGAAGATAAGACCACATCTGAATTGGCAAGTCAGTATCAGGTTCATCCTGGGCAGATAAGGAATTGGAAGGCCATAGCAAGCAATGGCATAACAGAGTTATTTATAGGGAAAAGGCAGAAGGCCGATCAGGATAAGGATGAGCTTATAGAAGAACTTTACCGGCAGATTGGGCAACTAAAGGTCGAGCTTGACTGGCTTAAAAAAAAATCTGGAATTAACACCTAAGGAGAAGAAATTGCTTATTGACCATACAAACGAGATACTGTGGTAAAAATCAAGCCAAACCCACCCTGATTAACTTTTTCCTTAAGACAAGCAATTGAAAACTCCACTTTATTTTTATAAACTGCATGGGCTATTAACACTAATTTCCTCATAGCTGCTATAAGGGCCAATTTTTTAGGTTTATGATTCTCTATAAGCCTTTTCTGCAAACCGCTGTTGTGAGAACTCTTCTCTCCATCATTCCTAAATCCTGATTTCGCTGGGAATCAGTGAATATTTCTCCGTGAAAATTTATGCTGTCAAAACCTGCTGCTTTCAGGAACTCAGCCAATCCCTCTTTGGTATAGAGTCTCTCACCATAGAACTGGTCTACTACAACCCCTTTTGCTGTATGACAGATCACTTCTCTTGTTAGTAACCGCTGTTTATCTATCGAGAAGGAACGCTCCCGACAGACAAAGTGCTTTTTATCTATCCATTCCCATGATCTTGGCTGAAAGTTTTTCCTTAAATATTCACCATCCGCAACATCTATAAGAACTCTCCCATGGGGCTTGAGAACTCTAAAAACTTCTCTCAAAACCCTTAAATCATCCTGAACAGTTTCAAAATAGCCATAGCTATTTCCTAAAATCATCACAACATCAAACGTATCAGGGGATATAATAAGTTTTCTGGCATCTCCTTCTCTAAATTTAATAGACAGCCCTTCATTTTTTGCCTGGGTTTTTGCCTTTTGGATTAAATAATGCGAACAATCCAGCCCTTCAACATTATTAAATCCTCTTCTTGCCAGTTCAAGGGAATGCCTCCCTTGTCCACAGCATAAATCCAGGATTTTATCTTCCGGTGAAAGATTGAGAATTTCGGAGAATAAGTCCACTTCTCTCCTTATAATACGCTGGTCGTCCACCACATCTGCATCAGTTTTTAGGTAGATAGAATTGAAGACACGCCGCCACCAATCGGGTGGCACATGTTCCCCAATGTCTGATATGGGCCCAAGACATCGTGCCGTTCTTGATATTGGCCTCTTTTGTGGGAGTTGAGATTTCCATACTTTTTCTTTCATATTTTCACTTCTGTTATGCCAAAATTGCGTATAACGGTTAAGCTTCTTTCTGATGCGGTAGTTTCAGAAAGAAGCTGGTTGAACGAAGCCGCTACACCTCCCCTAATGAAGTTTTAATAAAGCAAATCCCCCTTTCTCCTGAATTATAAATTAAAGGGAAGTGTAAGGTAAACTATTGTTTACTGGGTTTCCGTAATAACATAATATACCAATTTTAAAATCGCCTAAACTTTTTCCAAAAACTTTTGGAAGGAGAGAGAGGCGATGAATAATCAGAATGAGTATGATAAACACTGCAAGGCGATACAGCTTCACCAAGAAGGATATGGTTTCAACAAAATACTTCAATTGGTACAAAAAAGTAGAAGATGGCTTTCTAAATGGCTCAAACGATTTAAAGAGCAAGGGCTTAAAGGGCTTAGAGATAAGAATCGTGCTCCAAAACAAATCTGGAGAAAAACCCCAGAACATATGGTCAAAAAGATACTTACTGTCAGGAAAGAGTTGGAATCTTACAAAACCAGGCGTTCTGCCTTTTCTGGGATTGGAGCAGAGGTTATCCAATGGGAGCTTAAACAGAGAAAGATTTATAGTATTCCAGCTATCTCTACTATTGAAAAAATCCTTTTTCACCATGGAAAGACAGGACGAACTAAGAGAAGAAAAAATACCAATAATCAGCCTTATCCATACATTAAGGCTGAAAAGATCGGAGACCTTCATCAGACAAATATTGTTGGACCAAGGCATCTCAGAGGCTCAAAAGGAGTCACCCGATTCTATTCCTTTCACACCGTGGATGTTGCAGGCCATACAGCCTTCACAAGTCAGTTCTCTGATAAACAGACTATCTCTCTGTGCAGACATCTCATTGAAACATGGCGATTTATGGGGATTCCAGAGGTATCCCAGATGGATAATGAGATGTCTGCTACAGGTGGAGGACGGTATCCCTATAGCATCTCCCAGTTTATCCGACTTCATTTGCTTTTGGGAATTCATCTGGTATTCATCCCCCAAGAAGAACCTGGAAGAAATGCATCTGTCGAGAGTTTTAATGCCCTCTGGCAAGAGAGGGTGCTTAGAAGACATAATTGTCCTACCCTTATTGCCCTCAAAAGAACCTCTGAGAGATTCCTGCGGTATTATAATTCTCAATGGTTTCAAAAATCCCCAAAAGGGAGGAGAATTATACCCATGAGAAGTTTATCAAAGAAGTCGAAAAAAGTCATTGAGAAAAGCATGAAGGAGTTTATGCAGAGGAATTCATTAGTAGAGCTCACTAAGGTAGGCGCACGGATGATGATCCAGATTGCCTTAGAGGAAGAACTGAGGGCATTTCTTGGGAGAGATTATTATGATAGGCGAAGCGCTGGTCAAGAGGGTAGCAGGGCT
>Ga0210014_1003133_pt1 | contig 11126 bp, 10 predicted proteins | sample CryGeymeta201519_FD_183983 | JGI IMG/M metagenome (GOLD analysis project Ga0210014, IMG submission 183983) | Groundwater microbial communities from Crystal Geyser aquifers in Utah, USA - Crystal Geyser metaG 2015-19 (SPAdes) (version 2) | ecosystem: Environmental > Aquatic > Deep subsurface >...
TTTGCTTCGCCGTTAAAGGCTTTCATCACCACATGGCCGCCATACATTTCCTCGACATGGCCGTTGATGTGGCCGAGGTAATCCTGCTGCTGTTTGAAGTACTTTTGCGACTGGTTGACTACCAGGCCGATAATCCCCATCGAGAGAGGGATAATTAGCAGGGACACCAGGGTCATCAGCCAACTGATGGAAAACATCATCACGAGTACGCCGATCACCGTTATCACTGAGGTGATGATTTGCGTGAGGCTCTGGTTCAGCGTCTGGCTGACCGTATCCACGTCGTTGGTGATGCGGGAGAGCACCTCGCCATGGTTCGTACCGTCGAAGTATCTGAGCGGCATCCGGTTGATCTTTTCGGCAATCTCCCTGCGGAAGCGGTAGGTGATATTCATGGACACGCTGGACATGATCCAACCCTGGATATAACTAAACAGGGAGGAAAGGAGGTACAGGGTGAGTGTAAGGATGACGATGTGACCGATATAAGCAAAATCAATGCCGGAACCGGTCCCGGCGATCTGGCTCATCACGCCCTCGAACAGTTTGGTGGTGGCCTTGCCCAGGATTTTTGGGCCAACGATGGAGGCGATCGTGGAAGCAACGGCGAAAACCATTACAATGGCAATGGCTGCCTTGTAAGAGCTAAGGTATCGAATCAACTTGAGCATGGTGCCCTTGAAATCGCGGGGCTTTTCACCTTTCATCATCGCCATCGGGCCGCCATGCCCCATCGGGCCGCGTCCCAGCGGACCTCCAGCCATGGGTCCACGCCCGGGCCCGGCCGGCAGTGTGCGGCCGGCGGTTGTATCTTTGTTGTTTTGCGTGCTCATGCCAATTCCTCCTTGCTGAGTTGCGATAAGGCAATATCCCGGTAAACTTCGCAACTTTCCATTAACTCACCGTGAGTACCCTTGCCGACAATCCTGCCCTCGTCCAGCACAATGATCTGCTCGGCGTTTTTGATGGTGGAAACGCGCTGCGTCACGATCAAAACAGTGCTCGAGCCGGTCTTCTCCTTGAGGGACTTGCGTAAGGCCGCATCGGTCTTGAAGTCAAGCGCGGAAAAACTATCGTCGAAAATATAAATGGGCGCTTTCTTGACCAGGGCGCGCGCAATCGAAAGGCGCTGCTTCTGGCCTCCGGAGACGTTCGACCCGCCCTGGGAAACCTCGGCCGCCATTCCCTCCGGGTTCGAGAAGATGAACTCGCCCGCCTGGGAAATGTCAGCGGCTTCTTTCAAGGTATCCTGGCTGGCGTTCTCGTCAGCATATAGCAGGTTACTTTCAATCGTACCGGAGAAGAGCATCCCCTTTTGCGGGATGTAGCCGATTTTGTCGCGCAGGTCGTGCTGTGTGATTGCGCGTATATCCGTGCCATCCACATAAATAGCGCCATCGGTTACGTCATGGAAACGCGGGATCAGGTTGACGATGGTGGATTTACCCGAACCGGTGGAGCCAAGAAAGGCTGTGGTCTGGCCGGTTTTGGCGGTAAAGGAAATGTCGTGCAGCACATCCTCCAGCGCGCCAGGGTAGCGGAAGCACACATTGCGGAACTCGACCTTGCCGACGAACGGTTGGTTGAACTGCCTGGGTTCTTGCGGGTCTTTGATGGTCGGCTCGGTTTCCAGTACATCAGCGATACGCCCGCCGGACACGGAGGCTCTCGGCAGGATGATGAACATCATGGACAGCATCAGGAAGGCAAAAACGATCTGCATGGCGTACTGCATGAATGCCATCATGTCGCCAACCTGCATCGCAGATTGGGCGACCTGATGGGCGCCGACCCAGATGATCAGCAGGGACACTCCGTTCATGATAAGCATCATAAACGGCATCATGATAACCATCACGCGGTTGATGAACAGGCTGTTGCTGGTCAAATCCTTATTGGCTTTGTCAAAGCGGTTTTCTTCGAACCCCTGCATGTTGAAGGCCCGAATGACCATCATCCCGGACAGGTTTTCACGTGTCACCAGGTTGAGCCGGTCAATCAGGTTTTGGATGATCTTGAATTTTGGCAGGGCAATCGAGAATACGGTCAGGATCAAGCCGAGAAGCACGACGACCGCCAGTGCGATGATCCACCACATGTTGGCGCTTTTGCCGATAGCCCGGATAATTCCGCCGACCCCGATGATGGGTGCGTAGAAAACCATGCGCATCACCATGATGACAACCATTTGTATCTGGGTGACATCATTGGTCGAGCGGGTGATCAGGGAAGCCGTGGAGAACTTGTCGAATTCGGTATTCGAGAAACTCTCCACCTTTTGGAAAACATCCTTGCGGATATCGCGGGCCGACCCGGCGGCTGTTTTGGCCGACAGGAAACCAACGGCAACCGTGCAGGTGATGGAGAGCAGCGACAACAGCAGCATCCAGACGCCGGTATGGATAATGTAGCTTGTCTGGAGTTTGCCGGTATCCATACCGAGCGCAGCATATTCGGTTTTGACCGCTCCAACTGCCATTTGGGTGATCATTTTGTCGCCCAGGGTGGCGAACTTCTGATCAATACCAGCAGCCACTTGCGAAAGTTGAGCCGCGGGAAGATTGGATAACAGGTTGAAAACATCCATTCCGGGCGGAAGCTGGGACAAGTCAAAGCCAAGAGCCTGGCCCATGGCGGCCGCCTTGGCCGGGTCGGCCATGATCTGCTGGATGGTGGAAACAACTAATAGTGCCTTGCCCATCACCGGGTTCAGTTTGGTGTTTTCAGCCTTATCAATACTATTGAGCAAGTAGACAGGCTCATTGGCAAGGGCGGGATATTCTGTGATGTATCTGGCATAATCGGACGAGTTTTTATCCACCAGGGTGTAATCGCCGAGTACAAGCGCCTGATTATCGGCGCTCATGAAGATGACGAGCTTGTTCATCTCGCTCTGCCGGATGGCCTGCGGCACGGCGTTTTCCACGCCGCCCTGCTGGATGCCGTTGTTGACGATTTTCGACATATAATCGGGCAGCGCCAAATCCGCATTCGCCTGCACGAACAGCAAGGCGATGGCGAGCAGGATCAAGAGGATATAAGGTTTCAGGTATTTGAATAATCGAATCATGGTGTTGGGTGCTCCTTGCAAACGAACTAATGGGGATTGCGTTGCTGCAAAACTCAGCGATTCAAATCGCCGCTACCAAATCGCGAAGTCCATGCTTCGACAGGCTCAACACACCGCCTGCGTGGACTTCCAGCCGACGAAGGTCGGCTTTGCATTCTGGTGGGTGCAGTTTGAACTGCTGAAAACAACTGGAAGGTTTCTATCAGTCGGGGGGTTTTTCGAGTTGGCTGGTTTTTTCGATCAGGATGTGCAGGGCTGCCACCACTTGCTCCTTTTCCTCCGGAGACAGCGTGTGCGCCAGGTCTTCCAACCAGCCCTGGCGGGCGTGGATACTCTCCTGCAGCACCTGGCGGCCTTTGTCGGTCAGGACGATCTGCTTGGCGCGCCGATCGTGAGGATCTTCTGAGCGTGTGATCATTTGCTGCTGCACCAGGTGTTCCAGCATCTGGCTGGCGGCCGCGTTGGTCACGCCCAGGTCATCGCCGATGCCGGAGACGCCGCTGGCGCCCATGCGGTGGAGGTGGAACAGGGCGCCAATCTGCGACATGGAAAGCTCTTTCTCCTTGGCGTAAAGGAGGAAATTGCACATCGAGCGGCGCATGAAGATCCCAATCCACTCGTGCAGGGTGGTGATAAATGGGTCAGTGGGCGGCATACTTCAACCTTCTAAATAGTTAATTAAACCTAAATATATTGCTTGCTTAGGAATTTGTCAAGAGTAAGATCGGTGGTGATTACCCACATCTTGCTTGATGCCATTATTGGCCTTGATTAGCCAGCGTTCTCTCACGCTGGCGGCCAAATTCGGGCGTATGAGAACGCCCTACTAATCATGATGGATGTGATCATTGGACTTGTGGGCAATCACCAGTAAGATCGTGGTAAACTAACGCTCGAAAACCCTGAAAAGGTTGTCTGCATAATGTCTGCTCAATCCGCTACTGCCGTCGCTTGCGCCAACATCGCCATCGTCAAATACTGGGGCAACCGCGACGACGCCCTGCGCCTGCCCGCCAACGGTTCCATTTCCATGAACCTGGAGGGGTTGTTCACGCGTACGCGAGTGACGTGGGACGAGTTACGTGTGACGAGCGGCGAACAGCGGGAAGCAGACTCACTGGTCATCAATGGCCGGCGAATGGCGGGGGACGGGTTGCGGCGCGTTTCGGCTTTTTTGGATTTAGTGCGAAAAATGGCCGGGATTGACGCCCGCGCCATCGTGGAGAGTGAGAACAACTTCCCGGCCGGGGTGGGGATCGCCTCCTCGGCCTCGGCGTTTGCCGCTTTGACTCTGGCAGCCAGCGTCGCAGCCGGGCTGGACCTGGAGCCGGCTGCCCTCTCTCGCCTGGCGCGGCGCGGCTCTGGCTCGGCCTGCCGCTCCATCCCCGGTGGCTTTGTCGAATGGCAAGCCGGGACAGGCGACGAGGACTCCTTCGCCGCGTCCATCGCGCCGCCCGAACACTGGGACCTGGCCGACTGCATCGCCGTGGTCAGCGCCGAGCAAAAGCCAACCGGCTCAACCGAGGGCCATGCGCTTGCAGATACCAGTCCGCTGCAAGCCTGCCGCGTGGCGGATGCGCCCCGCCGTTTGGATCTTTGCCGCCGCGCCCTCCTTTCCCGCGATTTCGACGCCCTGGCCGGGATCGTCGAACTCGACTCGAACCTGATGCACGCCGTGATGATGACCTCCACGCCGCCGCTCTTCTACTGGCAAGAGTCCACGCTGACCGTGATGCGGCTGGTGCGCGAATGGCGCCTCGGCGGGCTGCCAGTCTGCTACAGCATTGACGCCGGGCCAAACGTCCACGTGATCACGGAAGGGGCCGAGGCCGGGCATGTGGCCGATTTGCTGGCAGCCGTGCCCGGGGTCCAGAAAGTGCTCGTCGCGCCTGTGGGGGGCCCGGCGGAACTTGTCGAATAAATTTACCGCGAAGACGCGACACTTGCACCTGCTGCAAGTGCAGGTGAGACCGCGAAGTTTCTTCGCGGTCTTCGCGTCTTCGCGGTTAAATTCCCCTGATCCACAAAAAAGGATATAATCGCCCTTGCCGCGCCGAAGACGGCGCGAGAGTTTACTGTTACGAGGTGTATGAATGAATACGGGTTTTTTGGGTGGGCTGGTTTTCGTGCTGGTGTTCGCCGGCATGATCCTCGTCCACGAGTTGGGCCATTTTATTGCCGCGCGCCTGCTGCGCATCGAGGTGGAAGAGTTTGGCATCGGCTTCCCGCCGCGCCTTCTGCGGCTCTGGCGCGGCAAAGGAACGATCCTGATTGGGAAAAAATGTCTTGTTCTGCCTCTCAATTTCGACCTGCCGTTCGACCCCAAGACATCCCTCCACCGCCCGGTGGAGGCCACCGCCGATTCTGTCAAAGGCAGGCTGGTGCTGCGTACGATTGCCTTTGCGGCCACGGAAGATGGACAGTACCGGCCCGACCCGCTCCCCGAACACGACCCGGCCTCAGCCCGGCCCGGGGCTGCGCCTGTGAAACATTCGAAAGATTTCCCCAAGCCCGGCGAAATTCACGTGAGCGGGATTCTCAACGAGGCCAGACCCGGCACCGAAGTCACCCTGAACTGGATCCCGCTGGGCGGCTTCAACCGCATCAAGGGCGAAGACGACCCATCCGTACCAGGCGGGATGGCGGCTGCCAGCCCTTGGAAGCGCATCGCCGTGCTGCTGGCCGGCCCGACCATGAACCTGCTGGCTGCGGTAGTGGCCTATACGTTCCTTTTCTACCAGATCGGCGTACCCAATACCCACATCGTCGTCATCGCGGAGGTCTCGCCGGGATCGCCGGCCGAAATGGCCGGGATAAAAACTGGCGATACGGTCCTGACCGCGGCTGGAGAGAGCATTCCCAGCGTCTCCAGGCTGCAGGCCATCATCCGCGCCCACCTCGACCAGCCGGTCAGCCTCAACCTCCAGCGTGGCGACCAACAGATCGAGACGAGTGTAACCCCATTGAGCAGTCGCACGAAAAGACAAGGCGCCATGGGCGTCTTGCTGGGGAATCCACTGCACCCGACCAGTTCATGGTTCGAGACAATATCCCCTAGCTTTGATGCCACCTACGGGAGCATCCGCGAGCTGCTGGCGCTGCCAGGCCAGATCGTCGCCGGCGCGATCCAGCCGCAGGAAGCGCAACTGGCCGGGCCGCGCAGCATCTGGAACCTTTTCCAACAAACTGTCTCACGCGATGTCCAGAGCCGCGAGACCCCCTCGACGAGCGAAACCCAGCAGCCGACGAATTACACACTGATGGCGGTCATCTCGCTCACCATCTCGCTGGGCATCCTGAACCTGTTACCGATCCCGGCCCTGGACGGCGGGCGCATCCTGTTCACCCTGCCAGAGATCATCGTCCGGCGGCGCATCCCGGCTAAGTTCGAGGCGATCGTCCACGGAGTAGGCCTGATGATTTTCATGGCGTTACTCGGATATTTCTACATCCTGGATTTTATCCACCCGGTGACGATCAACCTGCCGTAATTAATTCGATTTCACATCAAAGCATAGCGCGGCTTCCAACCGCAACCAACTTGGGTGTCGTTGCGAAGCGGTGCTCTTCCGCCGAAGCAATCCCCTCGCAGGCCGGGAGACTGCTTCGCCATCCTTCGACTACGCTGAAGAACGCTCCGCTCAGGACGGCTCGCAGCGACACGATACAAGAGATTCTCGCGGATCGCGCAAATGTCAAGCGGTAATACTATAAAAGGCTCCGAGATGACCAAGAAGATTGCTTTTCAAATTGTTGTAGATGCCCTCCTGGATGACTCCCAGCCCTTCCCGCCGCATTACCTGTATCTGTTCTCGGACATTGAGCCGGGGCAATTGAAACTTTTGCTCGAGGCCTGGCCGCAGGTTTCGCCCGCCCGCCAACTCGCCTTGCTCGCGGACCTGGAGGAGCTGGCCGAAGAAGATACGCTGCTTTACTTCGACGACCTGGCGCGCCCCCTGCTGAAAGACCCCGAACCCCAGGTGCGCATCCAGGCCCTGCGTCTGCTGTGGGAATGTGAGGATGCCAGGCTGGCGCCGACATTCCTCGAAATCCTGACCGAAGACAGCGACTCCAACGTCCGCGCGGCAGCCGCCACTGCCCTCGGCATGTTCATCTACCTGGGTGAGATCGAGGAAATAGCGGAGCAGACTCTCCATAAAGTCGAAGATAGCCTGCTGGCGATCATCCATTCTGACGAAGCCACCCTGGTACGTCGGCGCGCCCTGGAAGCGCTGGGCTGGTCGTCGCGGCCGGAGGTGTCCGCGCTCATTGAAGCCGGTTACGCTGAAAAAGACGCCGATTGGAAAGTCAGCGCCCTCTTTGCCATGGGCCGCTCCGGCGACGAAGGCTGGGGAAAGCAGGTGCTTTCCAACCTGCGCAACCGGAACGCGGCCATCCGTCTCGAAGCGCTGCGAGCCGCCGGTGAGCTGGCGCTCGCCTCCGCCCGGCCGATCCTGCTCGATATGCTGGCCGACGAGGAGGACGTGGAGACCCGGCACGAGATCATCTGGGCGCTGACCCAAATCGGCGGCGAGAAAGTCAACGACCGGCTCGTGGAGCTTTTGGAAATGGCGGAAGATGACGAGGAAGAGACCGAGTTCCTCGAAGAGGCGCTGGAAAACCTGGCCTTCACCGAGGAGGTCAGCGGATTGGATTTACTCGACTTCGAGGACGATTAGAAGTAATATGCCGCCAGGAACCCGTTTTCTCGGAGAAAACGGGTTCCTCCCGCTAAAATTTCATCACACCAGGAATTCCCTTGACCGAACTTTTACAAACCTTCACCAACAACCTCCTGCCCATCCTGATCATCAGCGGGGCGGGCTTCCTGCTCGGCAAATTCCTCGAGGTCGAACCCCGCCCGATAGGCCGGGTCACATTCTACATCCTCAGCCCGATCCTGGTCTTCAACCTGCTCATGGAAAGCAAGCTCTCGCTCGACCGCATCGGCCTGATGATGGGCTACGCGGCGGCGGTCAATTTCCTGGTAGCCGGTCTCGCCTACCTGGCCGGGCGCGTCCTGCGCCTCGACCGCATTGGATTGACCGTGGTGGTACTGACCAGCCTATTCGGTAACTCTGGTAATTACGGCCTGCTGCTGATCTCGTTCGCCTTTGGGCAAGAGGCGCTGGCCTACGCCAGTGTCTATTTCGTGACCAACGCGATCCTGATCAACACCGCCGGCGTGCTGATCGCCTCGCTCGGGCGCCTGAACCTGAAAGAGAGCCTGCTCGGCCTATTGAAAGTGCCTGCCACCTACGCCATCCTGGCGGCCATGCTCGTGATGCGCATGGACTGGCAACTGCCGACGCCGCTGGCGCGCACCGTCTCGCTGGCGGCTAACGCGGCCATCCCCCTCATGCTCATCTTGCTTGGGTTGGAATTACAGCGCGCCGAGTGGACCAAAAACATCCGCGCCCCGGGCATCGGCGCCGTCCTGCGCCTGCTCGTCGGACCGTTCGTCGGGCTTGGCCTGAGCAGCCTGTTCGGATTGAACGCCCCCGCCCGCCAGGCCGGCGTCACCGAAGCGGCTATGCCGAGCGCAGTGCTGACCACCGTGCTGGCCAGCGAATACAACCTGGATTCATCCCTGGTGACCGCCATCGTCTTCACCACGACCCTGCTCAGTCCGCTCACCCTGACCCCGCTCCTGCTCTACCTGGGGAGGTAACTTGCGCCGCGTCCTTTGCCTCATCGTTACGGCCTCGATCACGCTTGGGTTCTGCAAACCAGCCCGAGCGCAGTCCGCTGTCGCTGTGACCGAGGCCGGGGTGGAGTACAGCTTCGGAGAGCAGATCACCTTCACGGCGCGCATCCAGTCCCAATCCACCATCCAAGAAGCGCTGCTCCTGTTCCAGGTCGAGGGCGACCCCAATACGCGCGTCGCGCCGATCCAGATCGGAGCGGACGGGATGACCAGTTACCAGTACCCGCTCTCGGCCGGGCTGCTGCGCCCGTTCACGCGCATCTCCTTCTGGTTCCGCCTGACGCTGGAAGGCGGGGAAGTCTACACCAGCCAGCAGTTCTATTTCGATTACGTGGACAACCGCTTCCCCTGGCAGACGCTGGAAGACGCCTCCGTGCGCCTGCACTGGTACGCCGGGGAGGTCAGCTTCGGGCAGGCCGCCTTCGACGTGACGCACCTCGGCCTGCTGGCGGTCAACGCTTTGATCCCCGCCACGCAGAGCGAGCCGATTGACATTTACGTCTACGCCACCCCGACCGACGTGCAGAACGCCCTGAGCCTGGGGGGGCAGTCCTGGCTGGCCGGCCAGGCCAGCCCCGACCTGGGCGTGGTGCTGGTCTCCATTTCACCGGGGGTGGAGCAAACCAGCGCCATGCAGCGGCAGATCCCGCACGAGCTGGCGCACGTGCTGCTCTACCGTCACACCGGCGCGGCCTACAACCAGTTGCCGGCATGGCTGCGCGAGGGGATCGCTTCGCTGGCAGAACTATATCCGAACGCGGACTACGTACAGGTTTTGGGAATCGCTGCCCAGAATCAGACCCTGCTGCCGATCCCCGACCTGTGCGGACTCTTCCCGCAGGACGCTTCGGGTGCGCTGCTGGCCTACGCTGAATCGGCCTCCTTCACCCGTTACCTGCACGATACGTACGGGACCTCGGGCCTGCTGACCCTGATCCAGGCTTACGCTGACGGCCTGGACTGCGAGCAGGGCGCGCTGCGCGCCTTTGGCAGTCCGCTCTCGCAGATTGACGGACAGTGGCGGCAGGAAGCGCTGGGCGAAAACGTGGGCAGCCTGGCCTTTCGCAACCTTCTTCCCTATCTGATCGTCCTACTGGTGATCCTGGCCTTCCCGGCCTGGGGATTTTGGACCGCCAGGAAAAGGAGCAAGGAATGACGCAAACCGATCCGGGTGAGAGGGCGCGCCTCCACATCTGGGTGAGCGGACGCGTGCAGGGTGTGAGTTTCCGCGCCTTCGTCCAGCAGACCGGGACGATGCTGGGCCTGACCGGCTGGGTGCGCAACCTGGGCTACGAACAGGTCGAGGCCGTAGCCGAGGGCGAGCGCGCCGCGCTGGAAGAGTTCGCCCAGGCGGTCCAAAGCGGCCCGCGCGGCTCCCATGTGGAGGATGCCCGCGTGGAATGGGAAACGCCGACAGGGGAGTTCAGGTGGTTCGAGGTGAAGCACAGCGTGTGAGAGAAGGTTCCAAGCGTGGCAGTTGGGGTATTGAATTTCGCGTGGATTTGCTCTATACTGTGTGCGTGGGTGAGCATTTAGGCCGTTAGGCCGTCTGTATAAGCGGCTGATCCGCGAGGTGGGCGCGGCTCGCCGTGTCTGTGGTAAAATGCGTTTTGGAGGTGATGTGATATGGAACATACACTATTATTGGAAGTGCCAGAGAATGTGTATGATGTGTTGACTAAAACCGCAGAGCAAGAAGGGCGACCGCGTGAAGCATTGGCTGTTGAGTGGTTAGTTGCTACGATTAATCGTCTTGTCTATGATCCATTAGAGGAGTTCATTGGCGCGTTCAGCAGTAGCGTGCCCCATTGGGCAGATGACCACGATCAGTATATCGGAAAGTCTATACTGGAAATGATGCACAGCAAGGAAGGCGAAGATGGATAGATGCCTGAGATATTCGTAGATACTGCTGGTTGGGGTCATTTGGTTGATCCAACGCAAGGGTACCATTCGTTGGCGACTAAGATTTATCGTGGGAGGCGACAACAAGGGTACAAGTTTGTTGCCACGAACTACATCCTTGCTGAACTTGTGGCGCTGCTAACCAGCCCGCTTCGTATTCCTCGGTTATCTGTTATCGCGTTTATTGAGCGGTTGAAGGTATCGCCGCATGTAGTGATTGTTCATATAGACACCACTCTCGACCAGCAGGCATGGCAGTTGCTTACAGAACGCCCGGACAAGGAGTGGAGTCTGGTTGACTGTTCGAGTTTTGTGGTGATGCAACAGCGCGGTACGATGGAAGCTTTGACGACAGACCACAATTTCGAGCAAGCGGGCTATGTTCGCTTGTTGAAGTAGGTGCAGAGCAAAGGATGCCGCGCCTGCCGATGAATCTCACCGACA